>Ga0257110_1000161_pt1 | contig 35648 bp, 33 predicted proteins | sample LP_taG_7_FD_190184 | JGI IMG/M metagenome (GOLD analysis project Ga0257110, IMG submission 190184) | Marine microbial communities from Northeast Subartic Pacific Ocean, Canada - LP_J_2015_P26_10m | ecosystem: Environmental > Aquatic > Marine > Oceanic | place: Canada: Northeast Subartic Pacific...
ATGACAATGATCAGTGACCTGTTAGCAGACGGGCCTCGGTATGGACAGATGACCGAGGCAGAACTAGAGGCAGAGATAGATGCCTATCACCAATGGCTGGACGCAAGATGCGCCGAAGCTCAAGACCATATGGATCAAACTTATGAAGACGAAACCAATAATAGACCCTAAGCTCATAGCCGCGTTTGAAAATTTCAACCGCGCTAAGATCTTAACATTCAACCAAGCCGCCGTAGCTATGGTGATTGCCTGCAAACCATCATGCACCTTCCAAGAAATCTACTCGATCTTGGGTGGGGAAGACGATCCCAACGGCCCGACGAAGGCAGGCGTCACGGCGCGGTCGTTGCAGAAAAAGAACCTTATCACCATATCAATGGACATCAGGTTCGTGGAGACAGGTAAAGGTAAACGAGCCGTGGCATTTAACAGGTGCTACGCTACGCCCTATCTTAAAGATGTTCTTCAGATCATTAACAATGATTTTAATGGCCTGTCATTCATCCAAGTAAACACCGGAAGCCATGAGTAAACTAATCCGAGCCACAGGCAGCGATGCATTCTGGGCTAACCTCGATCGTGCTAGGCAGTCCATGCACCGCCAAGAGATGGAACGATTGCAGGCGCAGATCGACCGAGCCGAGGGTAAATTCACATGGGATGAATTAGCCAGTCAGTATCGCGTGCAAAATAAACCTTGCGCTAACAAAAGAATTGGACAAACCTAGGTCGGGCCTTGACTAAGCCTTGATTTATAATCAGGCCCCCTTCGGGGGGCTACCTCAATACAATAATATGCTGGTAAAAAAAATAGAGCGTGGGCTTTACGATGTTCTCGACAAGGACTTCAACCATTACCGTGTTGAGGACTCATCAAGAGAGCACCCCCAGCACGAAGTTCCCTCGGGTAGCAAGGGCTCTGATTGGAAGTGGGGGATCTGGGAACAGAGTGGTGGAGAATGGATTTATCTGGACGGAAATCCCTCGATGGCCGAATGCCTAGAGGTAATAAACACATGGGCTATGGCTCAAGAATACCTAAAATAAATGAAACAATTGTATACACCCCAGCAAAGGGCACACGACTTCTTTGTAAACCGCCTCCTATCAGGGGGTAACACCCTCGACTCATCTCAGATGGGCACGGGTAAGACTGTAGTCGGGGCTCAGGTAGCCTCGTCAGTGATCAAGCAATCACCCACCATCAATCGGGTAGCTGTGATCTGTCCCAAAGCCGTCATCCCCTCATGGTCCTCGGAGTTAAAGGAGTGTGGGCTGGAGCCTGTGTTCATCCACAACGTGGAAAAGCTTAGGACTGGGAAGACTGAGCACGTATGCCGCCTCGGTAAGAAGAACTTCGGATGGGATCTGTCGAAAGATACACTCGTTCTGGTCGATGAGATCCACAAATGCAAGGGGCCATGGTCCCTCAATGCAAACCTGCTGGTGGCTCTGGTCCGTCAGGGATTCCGGATCCATGGTATGTCAGGCACGCCTTGTGAGTCACCCATTGAGATGAGACCCCTCGGTTATATGCTGGACCTACACTCTAACGATCAGGCGAGGAACAATCTACGCTCTTACTTCGGCTGGCTTAAAAAGATGGGCTGCTACAAAGGACACTGGGGTGGTTGGGAGATTTCAGAACCACGTAAAGCTCAGAAGAAAATCCGCAAATCTATTTACGACATCAGCACTAAGGGTCTGACCGTGTCAGATTTCCCTGATTCTTTTAGGGATAACCGTGTCATCGTGGATCCAATTGAGTTCAAAAACAACACCAAGATAATTAAGAGTTACAAGAACATGAAGATATCGGAAGAGGATATGGTCGAGTATGTAGCAACAGGTAAGCTGCCTGACTTTGACGATGACGATGACACACCTATCATCGTGAAGATTCTAAAAGCTAGGCAAGAGAGTGAGGCTTACAAAGTTGTGGACATTGCAGAGATGGCGCAAGATGCTGTGGCTGAAGGACATAGCGTAGTTGTGTTCCTGAATTTCACCGAGTCTTTGCGTGAAGTAGCAGCTCTTTTAGACTGTGAGTTTATCGATGGCTCTGTCCCAGCAGAGGAAAGGGAAGAGATCATTCAATCTTTCCAAGCTGATGAGACACATTGCATTGTAGTGAATGCCGCCACAGGGGGCACAGGTATATCCCTCCACGACATCAAAGGAGACAGGCCCCGATTGTCCCTCATCAGCCCGAGCTTCAACGCCAAGGAGTTCGCCCAAGTTCTGGGCCGGATCCACCGTAACGGGGCTAAGTCAGACGCCCTTCAAAAGGTTCTACTGTCACACAATTCTATCGAAGAGTATGTCATGAAAGCTATAGCTAAAAAGCTAGAGGCAATGGACACGATTCACCACTCTAACATTTGCACTTTAACAACTACCTCTTACTCATGAAAGAACCCACAAATACTCAGACTAAAACACTGCATATCAATGACACTAAACTGTCATTGAAGGCCCGTGTTGATGACTCCGATGTCAATCCTTCCGGATGGTCCATCATCGCATTCACACACAGCGCCTCGATTAGATGCGTGCGAGCCCATCAAGTAAAACATATGGATCGATTCATCCATGCTATCGCGGCTATCTGCTACGACACATCACAGCATGAGGAGATGCTGCATTACGAGGAAACTCTAGCTATCTATGATGCCCTAATGGAAATAACCAACAACACATTCGCTATACATGACCAAGGAAAACAAAATTAAAATGCTCCATGATTCCCGAATCCAGATCCGGAATCTTGATGCTAAATGGGTGGCCAAGAAGCGTGAGATATACGCCAACTTAAAAGACACCCTAGACTTGGAGCCTAAGCACGACAACACCCTATGGGATTACTTGGTGCATGGATTAGAATTCTTACGTCATGACATAGATGAAGCCCTAGAAAACAAAACCAAACAAACCCGTGATAAATAAAACAAAAGATAAAGGCACCAGAGTTATGTGTGCTTGTGCTTATTGCGGTAAAAATAAACCAGCAGCTATATTGGGTGTTTGGACTACGGATGACAGATACAGCACTCACGTATGCAACTACGGAGTTTGTAAATCTTGCGCCAAGAAACCAGATAAGAAACAAACAGCAGAGATTTGTGAATACAGACTACTAAAAAACTACCCCGAGCTTGAGAGTAAACTCTCTCAAGACACGGTTCTTTTAATCGAAACTATGTTCGATGCTTAAACAAAACAAAACAAAACAATGGATAAAATAATTAGTGAAACCTTAGAGAAAGAAAAATATCTAAGCGAACGAGATGTCATGAGGCTCGCCATCCTCCGCGATGAGAAGCTCGTGCTTACTGGCAAGATCGAAAGGCTTGTGGTGATCCGAGATGAAATTAATCAGGAGATCAAGGAGATCAGGGAAGGAGTGCTAGATGAGTGATTGGCTATTCGATATGGAACGGGTGATTGGCCTAGGAATATTAGCCTTGCTTGCTGTAATCACATACCTATTCTGTCATTATGACTCATGAAGAACTATTGGCGTTACATACTGCTACCAGCGAGCGTTGTCGTAGCATTATGGAGTCAAAGAACAAGGACTACACGGGAGGCTCAGAAGCGTGCGACCCGTTCGCCAACTTCCGTGCGTCCGAAACCGTAGGCATTCACCCTATCAAGGGGATCCTGCTTCGGGTGCAGGATAAGATTCAGCGGATCAATTCGTTTGCGAACGACGGTAAGCTATCAGTCAAAGAAGAATCAGTCAACGATGCCTGCGAGGACATCGTTAACTATGCGATTCTTATTAAGGCTATTGCTTCCGAGGATCAGGGTTAGTCCCCCGTCGGAATGTAAAGATCATACTTGTCTCGGGCATTGAGGTAGTCCGAGTATCTTAGTTGGAGCTTGTCAGTGGCCATCATTCTTCGCTTCATTGGCTCGGACATGACGGGTCTCATGATTAAATCTAATCGATTAAGTTGGAGCCTTTGTTTACTAACTCCGAAAGACCTAGCGTTCTGACTTATTTCGGCAGGATTCATGCCTAGTTTTGTTGCCCCGATCACAGCCTTGGAGAAGTCATTAGCTTGGTAGATTCTTACCTTAGCGAACTTGTCATACTCATCCTTCACATCACTCGGGCTCATGGTTTCTTTTTCAAGAGACATCCTGTTGTTCCGGTAATCCTCCATATGGTTTCGGAGATACCTCCGGAATGTCTTATCCACGTCAAGCTTATATGGTTTAACAGGCAGAACCTCTTTCCAAATTAGACCCAGTGGGCTGGTGAACCACGCCTCAGATTTGTCTGCGAAGACAGCATCAAAAGAATCTTTAGCTGCCCTAAATGTTCTCGGTTCGTAGGCCCTTTTCCAGACCTGCTCCAGTAATGTGAAGGCACCCCAGTCTTCACCCTCTTGAACAAGCTTTCGACCATACTCATCCTCATTAAACATCACATCAGTGAGGGCACCAAACAGGATTTGCTCGGATGCAAATGGTTTAAGTAAACCATCTACCCATAGAGTTTTTGAAACGGCACCACCAATGTCTCCTTTGAGTAGGGCTTCCAGTCCTCTTACGAATGGTTCTTGATAAGCCGCGAAAGGGTTTAAGAAAGTTAAGTCCGTCCCATATATTTCTCCGTCTTCTGTTTTATAAAAACATATACCCGCAGAGCGCATCCACTTTGGCAGACCTCCTCGGATCATATCCATCTCATCCTCGTCATCGAATCCAAACAGTAGTAGTTGACTACCCTTTGTGAGGGCTAACGATGCAGCCGTAGTTGTTAACGCTCCGAGTGCTCTTCGTTTACCCCTCTTCCTGATGACTGGGTTTTTACTAGCCATCTCTTTTTTAGCTTGGAAGATCCCGTTGATAAATACTCGGGGAACATCCGCAGCAAATCGAATATATGGGGCAATCACTACACCCATAGAACTGCGCGAGAACGTCTTAATTATTGGTAAGGCTCGGCTATATGATTGGGTTGTGTCCTTAACAATCTCAGCAGCCATCTGTTTAAGTCCTGATGATGGCGTATTGTTTGGACCTGAAATCATTTTGCTAAGTGGGTCACTTGGGGGTGCCTGTTTAGCTGCTTCAACCAGTGTATCTAATTCAAAGTTGTATAGACCTATCTTAAAGAAACCATCAGCCGCTGAAGCAAGCCGACCACCCAACTTCATCAAGGCATCTGATGCACCTTTGGCTCGCTTGGCTCCAGTCTTAGTAAGTTCCCAACCGTCGAGCCCATACTTAGCTAACAGATCAGCAGCTCCCTCAGGAATAGATCCCTTAGATTTCGTATTAATCTGGTTAGCCATTTGTTGATGGAGCTCACCAGCTTTCTTTAGATCTGCTTCAAGATCAGCATAAGTAGTTCGGCCAGCTAAAAGGTTTTGGATCTGCGTTACTTCCAACTCATCCCCGAAAACATCCATGGTTTTTAGTTCAGTCAGGTGCCAGTTTAAATCAGCCAAAGAACCTCGTGCCGCTTGAACCATTAGAGATTGGTTGCTGTTTATGTCAGCCTCACCCATAACAGAACCTATCGCAGCAAGTCCACCAGCAGCTTCCTCAAACAGAAGTTTTCCACCACCCCAGTAGCCCTGCATTGGTCCGAAATACATGGCATTACCTACCATGTTTCGGAAATAAAATCCTACAGATCCTAATGTCTTTAGAGCGAGAGAGTATCCCGTTGCCTTTCTGATAAAAGAACCTATACGAGTTTCAAACTCAACACGCTCGTTGTTAATGTCACGCATTTCTTTCGGGTCACTAAACAGATCTTCAAATTGTTCTGCAATATCTCCCTTGAAATACATCCCCTTGATAGGCGCGAGATCTTCCTCGCCCGTGTCAGCTTTTAGCTGAGACCAATCTTCATACTTTTCTGGATCTTTATCATACTGTTCTTTGGTAACTAACCAAGGATCGGCAGATTCTAATCCAAGCTTTTTGATCTTGTTGAAGAACGACTGGTTGGCCAGCATACTAGCCGTATGGAGAATAGAGTGCCCAAGATTTGTAGAGCCTGCTTCTTCTCCGAACTCTCCGAGTAATTCTCTGACGGGATCGGGAATGTTCTTCTTCTCGTTGATAGTCTGGGCTATCTTATTTAAAGCTTTGTCGTTGAACGAATCTTGAAGGACGATGTCTTGAGTAGATGAGCCTTGCTTAATCCTAAGTTGTCGGCGGGCTTCACCATGCTGGTATCCTTTGATAAATGATCGCATCATTTTACGACCAACGGAAGCGTGATGCTCAGGGTTATTAACCAGATCCTCTTCGACCATCTGTCGGGCCTCATTGTATCCGACACCATGCTTCTGCATTAAGGCATCAACATCTTGTAGAGCTTTCTGTTTCGCAAAATACAACACAGCTTTGTCCCGTGTCTCTTCATATACATCGTCCTCTAAAACTTTAGCCGCGAAGTCATTGTCCTCAAACATCCTATACCTTCTTGTGATATAGATTCCACGATCAAAGTTGAACGCCAAGTTAAGATCTGCTACATCCATGGATCCTCCAAAAACATCGACACCTTTCTTCGATAGCTGATCCTGAAGTTGACGCATCTCTACTATCAAGGCATACATCTTTGGTGAAACCGTAAGGAGATTTTTCAATGCGTTGTTCCGCACGTTAAGTTCAGCAGCTCTGTTCTTATTTCTGAACATCATGATCTTACTCGCCTTAGCTTTCGCGGCTGCATCAATAGCAGCTTTGCGATCTGCTTGATCCATTATCTTCATCGCTTTCGCAAGGTCTGAAGCATGATCAGAATCTACTTCTTCCTCTTGAGCGAATGTTAATTGAGAGCCATTGGTTGAACCAGATGCATGGGCAATCAACGTAGGAGGTATAGGCTGACCTAACCTTTTTTCTTCCTGCACCAAGAGACGGTCATGCTTCTTTTGATATATTTCTACAATAGACTTAGTCTCTCTGATGAATGCATTCGTTTGATTAAAGAAACGAACAACTCTTTTGTCTGCTCTCCGTTGGAATGTTCTGATCCAGAACCTTTTGAATTTAGTTCCAAAGGTTCCGTCCTTAGCTTTGATGTCATACTCATGTAGCTCCATCAAAGGAACGTCGAGCAGCTCAAGCCACTGACCGATCTCAACCTCCTGCATATCCACCTCGTTGAGGAAGTCGGGGATCTTAGCATCAGCCCCGAACCTAGACTCAAGGTCTAGATTACGCCTTCTTTCTCTAGACGATCTACTATCCTCGCCAACGCTTCCTCGTAAATCTCTTCTTCGGATGTTTGCTGTGGATACAGTGAAGGATCCTGCATTGCTTCCGGTGATTGATCGGTATACGTCATTGGCTGCGGTTGCGTAGTCGGGGGCTTCTTCATCTTTTCCGGAACCGAATTCCGTGTGGACTGCTTTTTCATAATACCATAATATTGCTTGTGCTTCTGCTGGAATCATTTTGATTCCATTGTTTTGTTCTAATTTGTCCATTGCATTATACATGGACAACCTCATGAATCTTCTGTGACTACCATTTTGTGGGGCTTCAACAAGCTCATGCCCATCAACAATCTTTTCTAATTGATTAGTTGCTTTCCTTAGTTCGTTATCAAGAGGAGAAATCTTTTCCATCTTCTCCCCCTTTTTAAGGGTTACCCACGACTTAGTCTTCTCATCATAATACTTTGATCTATTGGCTGGAGAAGTGTAATAATTTTTCAAAGCCATTACGACTTCAACAGAACGCTTTCGTTTCCTACCTAACTTGGCTAACTTAAACAACTCTCCTTTAGGATCTTTAGTTAAGTATGCGGCAACGGCATCGTCAAACCGCTTGTTCGTTTTTCTTTGCTGGGCAGGGGTAGCCACTTTCATTTGTGTCCCCGCTGTTCTACCGAAGGTTCTCATAAACCAGAGATCCATGGTTATAGAATTAAATTTACCGTTAAGGTTGTGGTAGAATGATCCTAATTTAGGGCCGAAGATAAGGGCGAAGGGGACGGTTTCATCTATGAGTTCTCCTTTGAGGAGGTCAGACGCATCTTGTTTAGTAAAATCGAGCTCAGAAACTAAAGCTTCTTTCAACTCCTTAACCGTTCCAGATCTAGCAAGAAATTTTTGCATCTGTTCCCAAGTATACTTGGAAACCAAACCATCCATTAGCTTGAGTTGATTTGTAATTGCAGATGTTCTAGTGCCTCTTACCCAGTTGTTTCCAGTGTCCGGATTCTTAGTTTCAGCAGGGGCAAATTTTCCAGTCTTCTTCCAGTTCTGATAGATAGCCCACGAGTCCTCAGTTTGTGCGGCAACTTTGTTACCGTTAGATGTTACCGCTAATAAAGTTTTGAAGACAAAGTTATCTTCGGGTTTTTTAATATCTGGGTCTAGCTCCTCAAAGATATCCACAGACATCTGAACTCTTTCCTCATACCAAGAAACGAAATCAGGATACTCATTCAATGCGCGTTGGAGAACTCCATAAAGTCTCCCACCCATCCTATCAATCTTATCCTGATTCTTTGGATCCCAATGAATCCGATCTTTCGGATCCATCATCTCAAAGAATTTCATTCCAATCATATGTGGCCGACTACCTTTCGGACCTGCATCAATGTTCTTTGTTCCATGGAGCATGGCATCATCGATAAGATCTTGCCCTTTATGAACTGGGGCGAGGCGAACATCAGCTCCGAACCTAGACTCTAGGTCTATAATGCTATCTTTACTGGAATCAAACCTCTTTGAGAGGGGGATGATCTCTCCTTTTTTATCGCGGGTAATCGGCTCCCGTGATTTGATTTGGTTTCGGTTAGGGACAATAAACTCAGACCCCATCTCACCTGATGATGTTCGGCCACCTATACCTCTTACGGCATCGTATTTAATACGACCATCACGCATCAATATGTATAGGGCCTTCTTAAAAAAGTCACTACCGGCTGCCATGTCTTTTGGATCGATTTTATCCGTGTCGGAGCGTTCGCTTCCTGTTTTTTTCCTGAAATACGCGGGCGAGAACCATATAGTTGCATCAACCATCTCAGAGTTTCTCGCTTTAGCGAAACCTGCGCGAGGGGACTTGAAGTATTCATAATTTTCTGGCTTTGCGTCACGGATTCCTGATTCCTTGTATGCGTTGTTAACGGTATGCTGGTATTTGATCTCTGCTTCAACCAGTTTCTGTTCCTCTGGAGTTAACTCCATCCCCCCCTCTGATGGAGAGGCCATGAGAAATGGGGTGAACGCTTTTCCTGCGACCAACTCTGATCTCTGTTCTAGGTCTTCTGGCTTTACATCATTATTCTGTGCATCAACTAAATTTATTTTTTTACTTACCGACCAAGAATCTCTTGTTGGGACACCAGTTCCCTCGGCCATGAAGTAGCCCTGAGCAAAATTCAATTCCCCAGCAGAAGGTTGCAGTGCTCTCCCGTCTTTGTAATAACCAATCCTAGCTCCTTTATACATATACCCCTGAGACTCAGCAGCGGCATCAACCATTTTCTGAACGGTCTCCATGTCACCCGCTTCTATTGCTGCCATGTATTGCAAATCAACATCAGCTCCGAACCTAGACTCAAGGTCCAAGGTAGCCTCGTCATCAGAAGAATCGTCAGGAGCCAGCATCCGGTAGCCAACAGCTTGCTTAACTAGAGCGTCTACAATCTGTTCTCCGTTACGTGTATTGTAAGTTACGCTACGTGGAGCTGGACGGTAGGCTAACTCCATAGCACGTAGCTCGCGAACAACATTGTTAACGGCGTCACGCATTTCAGGAGATAAATCTTTACGAGTTCTGTGGTAAGTGAGCTTACTGAGAAACGCTTTAAGGTATTGGATAAAGCTTGCAAGCAAGCTAGGGTTAGTCTGCAAGAAAGCTATCTGCTCGTTGGTGGTCATCCCACGCATGGCCATACTGGCATGAGCTGCAAAGGCTTCGTTGGCTAACCTGTATTTCTCAACAGAAGATACTTCAGCATCTTCACTCCGCATACGAGCAATAGCTTCTGCTTGCTCACTCTCCGGATAGTATTCTTTAATGATCCGAATAAAGTCAGTGTCATCCATAGACTGAATAACAGCAAGGACTTGCTCGTCAGTTAAGATTTGGTTCGCGGCAGCGTGCCCCATCTCTTCGTTTAACAGAGCACCTAACAAATGTGTTTGTCTGTCTGGATCAATCTCGCTATCAGAAACTAACTGCGATAGTTTAACGGCAGCTCGTTTAGGGTTGAAGACTAGCACACCAGTCTCACCATCTATCTTGACAACAACAGATGATGTCTCATCTGTAGACATAACAATTTCAGGGGGGAGATAATCCCGAACCCACTCTGTAAACTGTTCAGCTTTTGCTTCTAACCTAGCTTCAGCAAGGATACTAGATTTACCACCATAAGCGTCAGCAATTTTGGCACGTTCTGTCTGTGTTTGAAACAGTCTTGTTGCAACGTGATTCGTGATCCCTGCTTGTGTTAGGGCACCACCAACCCTGACTGATGACATAGCATTGGCGATACTTTTCTGTAATGCAGTAGGTGGCAGTTTAGCTCGGCCAAAGGTTACAATTTTAGCAACGACTCGTAGAATTTTTTCTAGTAATGATGGCCCAAGAAACCCACGGAACTCTTGGCTGGTCAAGGTGTAGGCAATAAACTCTTCTACATTAGCTGTTCCGTTTAAGAATACTTCGTCTTTTAACTCTTCAGCTTTTACTCTGGCTTCGGCTCTGTGTGCTTCAAGTTCCGCGAAGCGTGTGTTGTGCTCAGGAGTTCTCAACTCTACAGGCATCGCCACAAAGTCTACACTAAACGCGTGTGCATATTCATGAAGCAGGGTTCCGGCTATACCACTCTCACCTGTGGCACCCCGTGGATTAATTGTGATTATAGGCTGTCCAGTCTCGGCGTCATATTCTCCAGAGAATCCTTGATCAGATGATTCTATCTTGAAGACGATGGTCTTAACAAACTCTGGGTTATCTAAAATAACTTTGGCCAGTGGTCTTAAAAACTCAGGCTTACCATTTTCTTTTATCAACCGAATAGCTTCCAAGACAGACTCGACATCACCATCAACCAAACCTAGATCCTCAATTTCTTGTAGGTTTGTAGCTTCGATAACTGCATCAGACTCTTCAGTAGTAATGGAGTTTTGTCTAAAGGTAGTTATATGATGTGACACTAACTGGAAGAATTCGTCTACGCTACTATCACTGAAGTCTTGTGCGACATCCCCATATGCCTTGACCATCTCCTCTTTTATGAAGGCAAGAAGATCTGCATCTGTAGATACGTCAGGGTGGAGTGATGGTGAAGACAAGCCAATTGCTTGGAGAGCAACAATCATATTGTATGCTTCCGGATTAGTTTCTGAGATCTTATTTACATAGGTCAGAAACTCTAGCGTAGAGTCGCTCGCTACATTGTTACCTTTAACTAGGTGCTGTAGTAGTAAGTCAACAAGAGCGGACGCGCTTTTGTTTTGTACTGACGAGTTCTCACCTAAAACTTTTTCATCTATGAACGCGATTAGATCTCCTCTAAGCTCCTGATCTTTTTCAAGAGCTGTAGCAATTGTAGCTAGGTTAGATCGTAAATATCTACCAGTTGCCGTTTTCGGAAGAACTGGAAGTGGGGTAGGTGTTTCAGCTAATCCATTCCCTGCTGACGCATTCTTGTCAGCATCAAAATTAGGGTTTTTATCTATTCTCTCCCCCTGTTTGACGAGGTCACCAAGGTTAAGAACCTGTTGTTCTTTGCGAGACCGAGCCATGTCTTGGAAGTATCCCAAAGAAAAGTCGCGGAGCTTTGCCATATTAAATGGTGCCTGTGTCGCGTTATCGTTGGAAGGATTTTGCTGTGCAGTCTCGTAGACTTTCTTCTTTATTGAAAGACCGAGAGACATAGCAGCCGCAGTGTAATACCTACTCCTGCTCTGAGCACTGCCAACCATTATCCGCTTCTTATCAGGTCCAGTAGGTGGATCGCCTGCTTCGATAAATTGTTTTAGAGTTTTAAAATCTTCCGCTAAAGCAAGCAACTCCCGTAGAGTTATGTTTGGATCCGACCCAGTTCCCTCAACAGATGGGAAAGGATTCTTAACTTTGATATCCAGCCTATCTTCTGGAGTTGTTTCTTGAAGCTGCTCAACATCTTGGAGTAGTCCTTTAACTCTTGAATAATTAAAATTATTCTTACGAATATTTCTGAAGTCTGCCCATGCCGAAACTAGACCACCTCTAACTGGAACTAGGATGTCAACCACATACGCTTGGTTAGATCCTTCTCGTTTTTCTATTACAAAAGAAGGGTTAACTTCAGAGCCTGCTATGGTCGAAGCTTCATATACTTCTTCTGAAACAGGAATAAGGATGTGACTCTTTAAGAAAGTCATCATCTGTTGTGGGTCATTGTTAAATATCCCGTTACCTTCTTCATCTAAGTAAACGTATTTCTGATCAGCCGAAAATAAATCAGGTAACTTGTCCTTAGATGTTACATTCTTTTTGAAGACAGGATACTTCTCCTCAATTAAGTTACTCAATCTCTTAGATAAAGCCCTGAAGTTATCATCCCCTGTTTTGTCTAGCGTTAGTCCAAGAGCTTGTAAGTGTTCCTGAATTATAGAGACAGGGAAACCTCCGTTAACTAAATCTTCTAGCTGTGCTTCGTCATGCTCTGTGATATCCTCGTCAGCAATATCGTCTTCAACTTTTAACGACCTAGCTGCTTTACTAAGAGCGGCATACCTACGAGGGTCGATTAATTCGCCGGAGTTTAAACCATCTTCAATTGCTTGCTCTGCTTTCTGCCTAGCTTCGCTATCTTTGGGTAGTTGTTCAGCTTGTTCTACCGCTTGTTCCCATTTACCCCTAGCAAGTTTAAGCGACAACATAGCGTTGTTATACTTTTGCTCTGGTGTTTTATATTGGTGCTGTCCCACCGGAGCTGAGTTTGCTTCAGCATCTCCTGTCTCAGGATCTACTCCACCCTGCTCATTAACCGCTCTCCTAGACCCTGAGGTCCAGCGGCTATTTCCAATCATACCCGTCAGCTTCTCTTTAGGAGAAGACTCTTGATTCTTAAAAGTTTTATCTGTGTCAGGGTTAGCTGAAACCTTTTCTCTTAATTTAGCAACCTCCCGTTCAACGTCTTTTTTAGCCTGCTCTAGTGAGATGATACTCTCTTCTTCGATATACTTGTTTACTTCTGCTGCACTCTTTGTGTCCCAAGTTCCGGCGACACGTTCTTTATCAATCGCCGCATTTAGTATAATGTTAGCGCGATCAGTAAGATCAGAACTTAGTTGCGGTTTCTTATTCTTTGCATAACCAGCTAGGCTTATCACAAATTCAGGCTGCGGTCCTTCTTCAGGATCCACAGCGGGTGCTTCGCTTTCACTAGGCTCGGGTGCTGGGGTTTCTCCCTGCTTCTTAGCTTCAGCTTTCTGTTTAGCTTCAGCGTTTAACTTCTTTAAAACTTTTTGTGCGGCCTCCGCAGTTTGTGGGGCAAGTGTTGTTAGCTGAGCTCTTTGTTTGGCAAGTTCTGGATTTGCTTTCGTGGCCTCCTTGACGCGTTCGTCAAAGTCAGCCATCACAGAACTCTCTAATGAAGCTAGTCCACGCCTGTCTGTAACAGCATTGCCTAGAACAGGCACCTTTCTAACAAGAGCACCACCTACTGTAGCAGTCCCACCAAGAACAGCTCCTAGTTTAAAGGCGTGCCAAGCTTGACCAAGCGTTTCACTCAGAGATGATTCTTTATTTTGCCAAGCATCTTCAACCATTTGATTGATGATTGTATCAAGTGCTTCTTCAGTGCCTTCACCAACCACGGCTGCTGTAAATGCTAAGCCCTTAGAGCTTCCATATTGTTTAAAGGTTTTTGTGATTGATTGGGCCATCAAACTTTTCAAACCTTCTACAGAAGAAACAGATCCACTAAGTCTGTCGGTTACAGTCTTGAGTTGTTTGAAGCTCATACCTTTAAGGAAGGCACTTTCAACACCACCGAACTTCCCACCAAACATTTGCCCAAAGCTGGCAGTTATAAGACCCGTTACGGTTCCACCCATGAGAGCAGTTCCGTATGCAGTTGAATGAGCTTCTTGTTTTACTCTAGCTTCATTCCAATCGTCAGCCCACTCACCATCTTTAAAATACTTGGCTGTAAGCTCCTTCTCTAAGGAAGAGAAAACAGAACCATACGTAGCCCCGCCGGATCTAACTGCTGCTGGAATAAACGTGCCCACTGCTTTGACACCTACATGCTTTGCTAGTTGGGAATTGTAGCTCTTGATAGCTCCTATTAATTCACGCGGCTTTAACCCTTTTAAGACACCAGCTTTTTTAATTCTTTTAGCTACCGCCGCCAGAGTTTCTTCCTTTAGCTCCCCTGTTGCTGCGTTTCGATAGACCCGTTGGCTAAGACTATATTTACCCAGACCTCCAGTTAAAGTATTCTTCATCGTATTACCGATGAGTGTCCGTGCCACAACAGCTCTTCCTAAGATACCCCTAGCAGCAGCACCGCCAGCAGATTTAGCTGCGAAATACCCACCAGATACTGAAAGGCTACCGCCGAACGTAACTCCGGCTAACCCTACAGCACCCGCCGTCACGACCATGTCTGCTACCATAGGAGCAAGAGCTTCTGAGAGGTCTTGCCCGAAGCCCATCTCCACACCGTAGATGTTTGCTAATTCTCTATTAAGATTAATTTGTTTAGCATTCTCCACAATACCCTCGCGACCCCAGTCAGTGTCAAGAAGAGCACCAGCACCGTAGAATAAACCCGTGACACTATGCCACGCGCTCATACCAAACCCACGCCACTTAACACTTACGTCATTATCACGAATAAAATTTTCTAGGATCTCATGGTTATTTAAACCCTGCTGCTTACCCTCTGCTTTAGCTGATTGCCAGTCATCACCCATTGTTTCTGCAAGGACTTCATCAGTGCTTGAGAAATTGCTTTCTAGATTTGCTACACGCTTAACATCTTCAACCTCAATGTCTTCATAAGATAGACCAAAGTCTGACAAGGCTGTTCTAAATTCCTCGGGTTTAACATTAAGTGCATTATGGACTAATACCCCATAATATTTTGTCCTGCGAATATTGCTTGCTAGGTCGTCTTCGTCAAACTCTCGGCCATCATAACCAAAAGCAGAGTCTTGAATACCGTCAGCATTAATCTTCTCAATGTAACTTTCAACGGCCTGTTCAAATACAGGCCCCGATCTTTGTGTTATCTTTGAAAGCTGGGCAAGGACTTGCTTTTTAACCAACTCAGTTTTTTCTTCGGCAAGGTCTTGCTGACTCTCAAATAGTTTTTGAGCCCTTAGAAGTTCTTCTTCCTCTTCGTCAAACGTAACTAAGTTAAATACAAGACGGGCATTACGTAGAGCATCGCCTAACAGATCCTGTCCGCTATGCACAGTGTTAGCCCAAAAACCATATTCATCCTTCTTTCTTTTCGCTAGAGCTAGGCCCGTCATCTTCCCCCTCAAGTCTAGGAAATCTCTACCGGCACCTTCGTTAATGATTGCATTAATTTCTTGTAGTGCCGCATTACCTTCAGCTAATTCATGCTTAGGGATATCCCCATATACACCACCAGCAGGCTCTTGTAATTTTTTTAACGCAAGAAAGTCCGAGGCTTTCACCCCGTATTTTTTGGAATTAGCTACAATGTTTTCAAAAGTATCGCCATCCTTTAGACGACCACCTACGAAAATTCTATTTCCCTCTTCATCGAAATAAACACCAGCATCAATTTGGCCTGTCCCGTATAAGTTCGTGACAAAGTTTTTTCTAGCCTGCTTTACTTCCTTAGTAATATCATCAAGGTCATCAACGCTAAAACCTTCTGGTATTTGGTTATCAAAAACAGCGTTGTTAAAATCATTAATGTCAGCGAATCTTTCCTCGCTCATCTCCATCGCATCTGGATCAAAGTGGGTGCTTAGAAATTTAAGATCATCCCCTAGAGAATTTTTGTTTTGTACCCCAACTAGTTGTTTTTGAATCTCTTCAGCATTATCTTCATTAAGAATTCCCTTGCCTACTAAAACAGAAGCTAAAGTGGACTGGATCCCTTGTTCAACTTCTTCATCATACTTCCCTACGGCTGAAAATTCTTCTCGTTGATTATCAAAATAATTAGACCAAGATTCTACTGGGTCGTTATATTTATTATCGGGGTTTTCGGACCATACAGAGTATGGCGTTAGTTCTATTTTGTTCATTGTGCTTGAGTCTGACTTAGCAGAAGCTTGATTGTTTATATAGGGCCTTTATGAGTTCGCGGCTTCCTCCGCCACTATTTGTGCTTGCGTCTTGGCGCGTGATGATCGTTTTACAGTCTTAGCTTTCCTGAGCTGTTCTTGGACTTCAAACTGTTTTGCTAAAATTCCTTGTTTTGCTTTAACTTTGACCATGTCCAAATTGAATAGCTTACCATTAAAATAATAATCTCGATTCACCGCATTATGAAAAGCTGCCATTTGATCTTTTTCATTTCTTGCTGGGAATGCTTTTAGTCTTTTATTCTCAGCTATAGTTCCTGACATTTTCCCTCTTGCCAGAGCTTGAGTATACTCAGGATCCTGTACGTCAGTAGCTTTTTGGTATTGCTCGGCATAATCAACAACTTCTGCTATGTATGCTTTGTAAGTCGAATCATTCTCTTTTTGCTTTTCTTCTCTCTCCTCATTTTGAGCACTAAGTCGAGCAGCCTCAACTCTAGCATCATCCCGTTGTTTCTGAAGATCCACAGTAGCACGGCCTTCTGCGGCCATTATGTTAGCAAGGTTTCTGAAATAAACTCCCTCGGCTTCGTCTCGGTCAGGGGTATTATTCAATACTTCTTGAGCTCTTTTGAAATAGTCTTGCCCTTCAGGAGTTCTAATTGAGCTGGCGGCAGTTAATGTATATTGTCTTATGTTACGCTCGCGGGCTTCTTCCCGCCGTAGTTTCGTTTCGGCCTCTGCTTTTTCTTGTTGTTCTTTCTGCGATTTAAAACGAAGAGTATCCAAAGCACTTCTACCTATGCTTGGGTAAGCCGCATTCAACTGTGGATTCTCAAGGAGAAACGTATTAACTGATGTGATTTTTTCCTCCGTCGATAAAGAGTTATCCTCTAATACATTAGGCAGTTCATAAGTAGCATCACGTAAAGCGTCTCGTGCCTTGTCTTGGTCCCTTATCTGAGCCCTAGCTGCTTCAAAGTTTTGTGTTGCTGTTTGATAAGCAAGATCTTCACTACGCTCTTTCCGAGCAATAGCCCGATTCCTATTTAATACATCTAGCTGGGGCGTTATTTTTTGAGCCCTTCTTGCTTGTATTGAGTCAAACTCATCTGAGTTAAGTAAACCGTAAGAATTTTTAAGTCCGGCAATATCTTTTCTATAATCAAGTTCAGACATATTAAATAAAATTTAACGCTATGCTCCTTTAAATTGTTCCCGCACTTTTCTTCGGGCTTCTGCGGCATTCGCGGCAGCAATTATTTGAGCTTCACGATCTTGTGCCTCCATAGCTTTTTTCATAGCGGTAGAGCGGGTTGTCGCACGTGTACCTGAAAGACCGACTCCACCCCTGACGATGTCACTAGCAACGTCACCATAGCCACGTTTTCTTACCACATCGGCTGTCCTCATGGCCCGCCTCAGCCCACGGCGGGGTGAGTAAACATTCTTAGTCGCACCTAGTTTACCTACTTGTAATTTTGAAGATGATGAGCTACGGACGACGGGTTTATTAAAAAACTTTTGGCGATCTTTATCTCTAGGGGCAAATGTATATTGACTAGAGGATGTTTGGGTTACTCCGTCTCCAACATTTTTCCCTGCGGCGCGTGTGTTCTTTGTCCCTAATCCAAGTTTCGGAACGGGGCCAAGAGCACCCTGAGTAGATCTAACACCTGAGCCCTGTGTCCCTAGTCCAAGCTTCGGTGGTGAAGATGGGTTGAATTCCTCCTTGGCAGCGGCCTCCGCCTTCAGCTTTTCGAGAAGAAGTTCACGATCAAGTTTGGAGAGCGGTTTCTCTGGTGGTGAAGATGGGTTGAATTCCTCCTTGGCAGCGGCCTCGGCAGAATCGGAAGCCATTCCGAGGAGATTCAGATCTTCCTCACGAACACCCGCTTTTCTAGCCATAGCAAATAACTTTTTCCTTTGTTCAGCTTTCTTCTCTTCCTCCGACATATCAGGCATACTTTAGATTTTATCTCTTTACGGCTACAATGTCAATCGAGTAGCGTAGTCTCGGAATTGTTTAGAGCTCCTTGTAAAGATTTAATTGTAGTTCTTTTTGGAAGAAACCCATGCTCTGATTTTTCTGGGGGATCCACGGCCACTAAACCCAACCGTTGGCGGGCACAATCCAAGGCTAGAAACGCTGCATCTGCAAGGTCAGGGCTCCTACCGAACCTTGCTTTGAACTCTGGTTTAGATTCGATCTTCATACGGAGAGTCCCGCTTTTAACCATATCATAATTCCTAGCAGTCATTTCTTGAGCCAACTCAGAATCAATCCCAAATATTTGCTTTGTCCGCATCAATTCTTTTCCGACAAACCACAACTCTGACACACGGTTGACATACAACTCTGTCCCTATTTTAGAACTGTTCGCACTAACGCGTTTATCACTAGCTTTTCCACCAAAAGAAATACGCATAAATTTGTTTGACCACTCACCTGCCAGCACATCACAGAATGGAGCACCTGCACCCGTGGCATCAACACTTAGATTCTCTGGTAGCACACCGTGCTTCTTACATTCTTTCTGGACCTGCTCAACGATTTGGTAGGTTCGTGGAACAGCTTTATTTGTGGCATCGTCATTTAAATGAATGATTTTTCCGAACTCTATAACATACTGACCAGTAGTGTCATACCCACATCTCGCTAATGCCAAGCAAGTGCGATCACCCCCATTGGTGAAGCTCGGGTCGAGGCCCGCTAACATTACCGGATTTCCCTGCCAGTTTACTTTTCCCAAAGAACCAGAAGACGTGAGTTCGTTCTCCGAATAAATGCCCGTGGCCTCATCACTGTCAAAGAACACCGCTCGGACCATTCGCATATACCCCCTACTCTCAACACCCAACAATGCTTTGTCTTCGTTAAGTTTTTCTTGGGTCGGGAGCCATGGATAGATCACTTCTCCGGCTAAAATATTGGGAGACCGTTCACCATCTAAGCGAATATATTTTCCATGCCATTTCGTATCCCACTCATCTTCGGTATTAGCATCAATAGAATCCCAACCATTTTTAGGTGTAGCCCATTCGCCAAAAGCATCAAATCGGCTGTTTGGGTTACTCATCCCAACCATTTGGAAATACGGGTTTTTTGATAAGTTACTGAGACCCGCGTTTAAGATGGCCGATGAGAGCTCCGAGAGCTCGTCCGCTAAAAGTAGCACCCTGCGTTGTTTTATTCCAATGAATTTGCCGATTGCTTCTTTTGTTTTAGACTTCTCCGCAGCGATCAAAGATAACCCTGCTCGTTCGATCAGTGTTCCCTTCTCATTGATGTAGGAGGCATTGCCTATTGAATCCCGAATCTTGATTGGTGCTCCGTCAATCACGGATAGCAAAGACATGACTGAACCCCAAATCCTCTTTCGTGCCTCCCGCAACGTGGTTGATGTCATGAGAACCAGTGTGTCCGCAGGCTGGCTCAACCAGTTAATAATCCCCCATGCAGCCATTGTGTGAGATTTACCAGAAGACGCGGATCCACCTACAGCCAGATATCTATTTTCTATGGCTTCACGAATCATATACGTGGCCCATGGGTGGCGAATCATTAAAGGCTCCGGCAAATCTTCGTGGTTCCACAGTTCATCACAACACCTCCAGAAATAATATTCTTTAGCTGCTGCAGATTCATGGTTTGCAAAACCAAATAGTAAGGCAGTTATAGTATTAGTCGGGGGAATTTGAAAACCACCCACGTCCATCTTCTTTGTTTTAGGATCCACTCTAGGCTCCAGTAACTGCTTGCGCCTTTGATCGTTTAAAGCCATAATTCTTGGACACAATAGGATGAGTTTCAATTCAAATCAAGACATACAGGAGCGAGCTGTAGAACTCTACAATTTAGATTGGAAGAATACTGCCATCGCTAAAGAACTTGATGTCCACCCCGCGACTGTTCGCAGGTGGTTTAAAAAACGTGGCATACCTGCAAGGAAACAAGGTTTAGTTGCACCCGAAAAGGTTGAGGAATCAGGAGACAAGTTAGCAAAAGACATTGATAACAACCTCAACAACATGACAGATGAGGCAATCTTGCGAGCTAAACATGATGCTCGCGTAGAAGAAGATGAATCAATGTTAGAGATTGCTGAATCTCAAAGCAGTCCCGCTGAAAAATATCAGCATTATATTGCGGCGGCGGGAATTAAATTGCTGCGCGATAGTATGAAAAATCTTAAAGGTCCAAAGTCCGTAAGAGAGTTATCCGAATTGGATCAATTAATTAGAAGAAATTTAGGGCTTAATTCTAAGACAGGTGGGGGTGGTAGTAGGATGCAAATTGATATTTCCATCCTCAACAACAAGAAAGCAGACAGAGGTTCTGGAACTATCATAGATGTTGAACCAAATGATCAATGATTTTAACAACTACTCTGGTGAGTATGATCCTAAAAAAGATCCTTACCGTGATCGATCAAAGACTAAAACGGATTTTGAGTTCTTAAGCGAACCAATCACCGAGGACTGTTTTGCAGAAGTAATATTCTTCAGCATGTTTGAAAGTGCCCTAGTTGGTGTAATTGAACACGCTAATGGGGATCCGGCTGCTTGTTATTCTCAATCTGTGGTGCTTGAAATTTTAAAGGAAGAGCAAGGTTTATCTGAAGAAGGTGCCCGAACAGCTATTAATCAACTTATCGAAACAGATCTGGGGCCTTCGTCCCCTTGTTTCCTAGACACGTCTATCATAGAGAAATGAATTTATTTAAAGACCGGCTCTTAATTAAGAATCCTAAAGTAATAATTAGAAAAGAAGATGCAGTAAAAAATGACTTTTACTTTGAAGTCAAAAAATTGCAGGGTCTTTTTTACCGTGTTAACCCTAGCAATGGTAAGGAAGTATTTTTCTTACAAGCACTCCCAAAAAATGTATTCGTGTATGTTCCGGAAGAGGGCCATGGTTTAATTATTACATTAAATTTATTTTGATTGTTGGTGTTGATAACGGATTAGATGGGGGCTTGTGTGCTATATCAGATCATGACGGATCTGTAATAGCCAAAATAGCGATGCCCACAATATGGGTGGCTAAAAAAAGAGAAGTAGACACGGCTCAAATAAAGAAGTGGTTGAACTTTTTAAACACACCATTTCTCCTAGCTGTGGAAGAACCATTAGCTCACGCTAAAAGTTCACAAGCCGTGAGATCCATGGCTCTAAGTTTCGGCAAAATTCTGGGCATGGCTGAAACGTCTACCTTCGACATTTCACGAGTAAGTGTCCACAAGTGGCAAAAAACTATTTTGGGCTTTGTTCCAAAGGGTATGACTAAACAAGCCGCATTATACAAAGCTCAACAAATAGCTCCGGAAGAAAACTGGTTGAAGAATAAGCGGTGCCGTAAACCGCATGACGGAATGATCGACGCCTTTCTAATCGCTAGATATATTTGGGAGGGAAAAAGATTGAAGAAAGTTCTTGAGTAACTTTTTAGGTCTGACATGGTCTGCCCATGCAACAACCTAACCACTCTGAGCGGGGGCACGCAGAGTTTTCTCCTTCTTCTTTAAAATATTGTGCCGGATGCGCTGGATATACTGGCCGTAGCGGCACTAATGCCGCAGCCGAAATGGGCACGCGTATTCACGAGGCCATTGAAATCTTGGATCCATCCAACTTACAGTCGGATGAAGAGGTCAGCATATACAAAGAGATAGTTTCAGATCAAGAGGAATACCTTAAGAACTACAGAGAGAATAGGCGTGTCACAGCAGAACAGGCCGAGATTCAATTGGACGTAGCTTTGAATGGCACGTCTACCTACGGGACTTGCGATTACTTAATTGTCTTTGACAATGTTGATGCTTGCCTAATCGATTACAAGACAGGCATAAGTCTTATTGATTCTCCAGAAAATAATTACCAAGCTAAGGCATATACAATCGGAGTATTCCAGAAGTATCCGGAACTTACTACAGTAGACTTTGTGTTTTTTATACCACAAAGGAATGAGATTTTAACACACGTATTTTACCGAGAAGATCTGGAGGATTTAATTGAGGCGCTGTCTAAAGTAATTCTAAAAGCTGAAAAGGTTCGACCTAAATGGGAATCCGGAACCCCGAATCTTGAAGAACTCTCCCCCAATGTTAATTGTAGATTCTGCAAATACGAAGATGTTTGCCCTGCTTTGGGCGGCATTGTAGTTGAGGTAGCTAAAAAGCTAGACCCTACTCTTCCTGATGTAGATTTAGATTCCGTTGAAGATCCAGCAGTAATTGAACAGCTTTGGTTGATTCAAAAAATGGTTACTAACTGGGCAGATAGATTTAAAAAGCGTGCCGTATCCCTAGCTCAAGACGGCGTTGAATTTCCTACACTACAGCTTAAAACAATGGCTGGCCGAAAAAGTATAACAGATCACAAAAAGTTCTTTGAAGTCGCAAAAGAGTATGGCATGACTATCGAGGAAATAATGGAGCAGGTATCAATCCCCCTAGCTAAGGTTAGTAATTGTGTTGGCGCAAAGGCCGACAAGGGTTTGAAACGCAAAGCAAGTATGCAGTTTACTGAAGCTTGTGATGCAGCAGGCATCATTACAAAATCACCCCCGCGTCACACATTGTCGTAGGGATTAAACAGAAACAAGAAAAACAGAAAAACAGAAACAAGAAACATGAGTAAGTTAATTAAAGAAGAAAAGGCACTGGCTGTAGTAAACCCATTTAGTGCTAACATTGATTCCTCAGATATTGATATTCCGAGGATTAACATCGTCCAAAAAACGTCAGACATTTTTGGGCCTGACGGGGAACCCGCACCATATGGTTCCGTTGTAATTGATAAGACCTACATCATTGGTGCTCCAGAAGAAGATATTAGGGTCATCCCCCTGATTGCTGCTAAAGCATGGCGTGAGGATATTAAATTTGACTCAGATGAAGTTCCACGCATTGCATGGAATGAAGAAGAGAGAAAAGATCTCGCTAATGATTCTTCATACGATCTTTTAGAATTTGCAGAAATTACACTGCTGTTTAAAGGAGATCCAAAAGGAGATGAGCCAGAAAAATATCCACTACCTATTGGAAAAGATTTCTACGCGATTGGTAAGATCAATACTGCAAAGGATGCTTATCGACAAACCTTTAAACGTCTATACACATTTGCACAATTTAACCGGAAGACTCCGCTCCACACTCGTGAGTGGAATTTCAAAAGCACTCTATTAAGTCGTGGTAAATACTCATGGTATGCGCCAATGCTAGGTGTGTCTGCTGATAATTCCTCAGATGATGTTGTAGAATTTGTAGAAGGGTTTTTAGGACAATGAGTTTAGATCCAAGACAGGTCTTCCAAGGAGAGGTCGATCAATTAAATGATAGCATTGCAAAATTAGAACAACTTTTAGTTGATACTAATCAAGCAATTGAAGCCAATAGAATTCTACTTGCTGGGTTAAATGAAAACCTTAGCAACACGCCAGAGCAATCTGAATTTGAAGTTGTAGAATAAACAATTTGGTATTGCGGCGGTCTTATCTTTTGACTGGTCAAGTTCATCACCTCAAGAGTAACCGCATAAAAGCTCTTGGTTAAATGCCCTGTCCCCCTGTTGTAGTGTGTGTTAGGGGGGCGGGGCTACTTTTTAATTATATGTCTCAAAAAATTTTTGCTTTGGACTTTGAGTCCTACTACGACAAGGAGTGTAGTATAAAAACCTACGGTCCTGTTGGGTATTTTGCACACCCACAATTCGATGCTTACATGGTTTCCGTGGTGGGCAATGAGGGAACTAGTTATGTTGGGCACCCCAAAGAATTTAACTGGTCCTTACTAAATGATAACATTGTATTATCCCACAACGCCTCATTCGATGAGACATTGTTTCTGTATGGTGTATCTCAAAACTGGTGGGATAACTGTGAACCCGCAGAGTGGCACTGCACCGCAGATCTAGCTGCATATTGTAAACTGCCCAGATCTCTCAAAGGATCAACTGGGGTCTTATTTGATATTAAGGTTGATAAGAGCACTCGCGACAATATGTCTGGTAAGAAGTGGTCTGAAATGGATGAGGAATTTAAAGAAGAAGTCAGCGAGTATGCTTTAAAAGATAGCGTGCTCTGCCTGAAATTGTGGGAAAGTCTCTCGGATAAGTGGCCTGAATCAGAAAGACAAATTAGTATAGTCAATCGCAAGATTGTGCAAACAGGTATACCTATTGATACAGCTCTTCTTGAAGAGCAACTTGTTACTATTAAAGAATCTCTATTTGAAGCAGAAGAAAATATCCCATGGGTTGGTGATAAACCGCTATTAAGTCGAGCCGCTTTTGATGCTCAATGTAGACTGGTGGGGTTAGAACCGCCAACTAGTTTAGCTCAAACAGATGAGGAAGCTCAGAAATGGTTAGAAGAAAATGGGCAGAACCATAAATGGATTATGGCTGTCAAAGATTGGCGAAGAATTAACGCTTTAAAAAAGAAACTAGAGAGCTTTGATTATGCAACACTCCCAGATAAAAGATTTTATGGTGGGTGTATGTATTTTGGAGCACACACTGGGCGGTTTAGTGGGTCTGGTGGTAATTTAAATTTACAAAATTTACCTAGAAGCGCTTTATTTGGCGTAAACTTGCGGCATTTAATTTGCCCAGAAAAAAACCATAGACTTGTAGTTGTTGATTTGTCGCAGATTGAAGTCCGGACATTATGTTGGTTAGCAAGGGACAAAGAAATGCTATCGGAAATAGCCTTAACCTCAGACATCTATGAGGCTTTTGCAATACGTTTCGGTTTGTGGTCTGAAGCTGAAGGAGTTCTTAAGAAGGAGAATCCACAACTACGGCACGATGTGAAAACCATGGTGCTAGGTTGTGGTTATGGAGCGGGGGTTTCTCGTTTTGCGAGTATGTCAAACATCCCAGAAACCGAGGCTGCTGTGCGCGTTCAGAGGTATAGATCGAAAATGTTTAAAGTAAAAAACCTGTGGAACGAATACAATGAAGATATTGCTGGGGCGAATGAAGCAAATAAAACACTACATACAGAGTTAACAGTTGAATTACCAAACGGAAGAGTTTTGAACTATGGTGTGATTAGAGAAGGGTATGGCAAAAGTAACCGAGGCCCGAAAGAATATTTAGCTAAAGTCATTAGAAATGGGCGGAACGTAGATGTTCGACTGTGGGGTGGCCTCGTAGCTGAGAATGCCTCACAAGCATTAGCGAGAGATATTTTTTCAGATATGCTTCTACGAGTGGATAAAGCAGGTTATAAAATAATTATGCATGTCCACGATGAGCTTGTCATAGAGACCCCAGAAAAAGAAGCCGAGCACACTTTAAAAGAAGTAACCTCAATTATGTCCACGCCACCTGAATGGATCCCAGATATTCCACTTGATGCCGAGGGCTCAATTTTAACACGCTACGAAAAATAAAAATGAAATACAAATACATTAAAAACTTGAAAGATAAGCGGTGCAAAAGCACTGATGACCCCTCTGTAATTAAGTTAGCTGATAAGCCTTCTTTCTCAACTAAAGCTAAATACCGTGAATGGTGTGCTAAGAAAGATACAGAGCATTGTTTTTATTCCTTGTTTGAAGGCTTGACCCCGACCTCAAGAATTGAGGGGGAAAACAAAATAGCAAAAATCTACGGACTAGTTTTGGATTTTGATGCCCCACCTGATTGGAATAATATCGATGACATCATTAAATCAAAATGTGATAAAGCACTACCTACATGGAGGACAAGGACACAAAGTGGTTATATCAGATTAGTGATGGAGTTTGAAGAACCTCTTTCTATCCACCACACGTTAGTATCCGCATTTTTTAAACAGCTTAAATCGGTCTTACAGTTTAACAAAATCTTAGCTGGGTATGATTCTAAATCAGAACAAGCATCTCAATATTTTGAGCTTGGCTCTGACTGGGTAAACATGGGTGGGTTTATCCCCAGCACAATAGTGCAAACAGCTTTATTCAAAGCGGCAAAAGAAAAACCTCCTGAGTCTAAAGACACATCCATCCCAATAGAAATTATCAGTAAAGAAGTCCAAGAAAGATTTCCAGATAGGTGGATCGGTGATTTTGAAGTGGGTTCCCGTGGCCCTTTGTTTTGGTTAGACGATGATATTGAGCGAGAAGGATGTCAGGTGTTTGAAGATGGGATGGTTGTATACTCTGATCGTGATAAAGGTTGGATGACATGGCGTGATATTTTTGGCCCTGCTTTTGTAAAAGATTTTGAAGAACAAAAGATGGGTAATCTTTTGGATGAGTATTGGTTTAATGGTAAACAGTTCTTTAAACAATTAGATGGGACTGCAAAAACTATACCAAGAGATCAGCTTGTTCTAGAGCTAAGGCAAAGAGGATTTAAGAACAAACCTAAAAAAGGCGAGTTTGTTTCCGAAGTAGACTCAGCCATAATTCTGGTAAGTAATCAAAATCGTATAGATGAAATTGCCCCTGTTGTTTTCAGACGTAACAAAAGAATTGTCCCGTTTAATGGGATGCAGATTCTTAACAGTGCTACCGTAGAACCAATTCATCCGGCAGAAGATGGGGACATTTTAGAATGGCCATTCTTAAATAAATTTTTTGATCAGTTCTTTGTAGATTCAAAAGACATTAGAACTAAGTATTACTTTTTCGCTTGGCTACAAAGATTTTATACAGCTTTCTTAAATAACAGAGAAGACCAAGGGCAAGCGTGTATTCTTGTTGGCCCCGCTAAACGAGGGAAGACACTAATGTCTAATAAAATTATCGCAGCACTCGTGGGTGGTTTTGCTGATGCTAGTGACTACCTGTCTGGGGGAACAAAATTTAATAAAGATTTAGGCCGAGCTGCTTGCTGGGTGATTGATGATACTGTTTCAGCAGCTTCTTTCCAAGATCAACGTAAGGCTACAGAACTAATTAAAAGAGGGGTAGCAAACCCAAAGATTCAATTCATGGCTAAATACGCAGACGCTGTCACGCTCCCATGGGCGGGTCGAATTATATTGAGTCTGAATGATGACCCTAACTCTATGAGCGTCCTACCTACTATGGATTCTAGTAATAGAGATAAGATAATGGCTTTTAAAGTAGCCCAAGCGCCTTTTAAATTTCCACCTAAACGAGAACTTGAAGCAACTATTGACGAGGAGTTACCAGCGTTTGCTAAGTTTTTAATTGATTGGAAACCACCACAAGGCGTTATCGATGATGATCGCTTTGGAGTAAAAAGCTTTATTGATCGCAGTATATCTTATGCCGCTTATGATAACTCCAGCCGATCACAAGTTGCTGAGTTAATAGATTATTTTGCGAAAGCGTGCCGAGAACAAAATACCGAGATGACACAATGGCGTGGGACTATCACAGAATTTCAAGTAGCCCTGCACACATACAACAATGGTCGATCTTTAGGGGCTTCTAATAAATTAGAGTTTGTTCGTAACGGTTTATCTCACTTAGAAGATGTAGGTAATTCCGATTCCAGTGTAAGACCTATTGAATCTATTGGAAAAGGATCCGGTAAAGTTTGGATAATTAATGTTACGCAGCCCTACGACATAGATGCTGACGAGGCTATTTCAACGAAGAAGCTCGTCGGAGTGACGATATAGGGACATGGTAACCATTTACTTTATAAATAAACCCGTGCCCATCAGACTCACCACGCTTTTTATAATTGGTCTTAGTTTCAATAGCTCGTGCTGTAGCCCATCCAAGAAGCCAAGCAGTGGAAAAATCTTTGCTAACTCGTGTGAAGAAATATGCCTTTGCTTGTAGCTTCTTGTTGGCTCTACAATTAACTGAAGCTGTAAAATCAGGTTGTGGTATCGACGTGCAACTCTTAGATTTAACGTCTATTGTTTTTTTACCTAAGACATAATCATGTGTGAACGAAGTATCCCCAACATAATCAGCTTGGGGATACAATCGTTCAAAAGCAATCTCACCTATAAAACCTGTCATCCGCCCCATACCTCTAGTAAATGAATTAGGCAACACCCCCAGCTCTTCACTACGCTCAAAAGCTTCTTTAATATCGTCACCCGTTGGGGTGAACACAAGCATCCCTTTAGCCCTAGAGAATTGTGGTGGTAATTTTCTTCTACTCATTCTAATCGTTTTAACAACCGCTCATAGGCGGGAAAAAAAACCTCATCCATACAACGAACTACAGCTTCTTGTTCAAATGTCTCACAGAAACCTACACCAGATATGCACAACGAAGCTTCCATAAGCTCATGTCTAAGCGTTGTTAGCGTGTCACGAGCATTTAAATTATTGTGGATAAATATGATTTTTCTTTCGTGGCTGTAAAACCCATAACAATCGTCATCCGAAAGATTCTTTCGGGAAATTTTAATCGTCTGCCCTGCGACTCGTATGGTTTTGGGTAAAGACATTATCCGTAATAAGAATTAATACCTGCGGCATATACCCCAGCTAGTTTAGAAAGGTCGGCGTGAATAAGTGCCACATCCTTTTTATTGGATCCAAAGAAAGGTTCCGCAATACAAGCAGGGCATGGAGTTTTCCGTAGAAACAAGGCTCCTCGGCTACCTTTCTTTTTAGGCTTTAATCCACGAGAAGCTAATTCAGGATAAGCTTTATCCATAGCGTTCTTAAATTGAGTGGCTAGTGTTTTACCCCCGCGACTAGTCTCCCAGTGAAGCCACTCATGACCTGTAGCTTTAGGACTAGCAGAATTAAAATGTAATTCAACACAAGCAGTCACACCATCTCTCCGCATCTTACGAGCCACATAATTCATAGCCCCTACATAACTAGAGGCTTTGTAATCATTGTAGATCACATAAGGAACTTTAAGCATGGCTGTTATTAAGGGGATAAGCGCGTTGTTAAACTCCCTTTCAGAAACAGAATTAATGTCCCATGCACCCTGATCCCCGTATCGTGAATGACCTATCGCAATCCCAATCATTTGCTTTTTAGCATTTTGTAAATTGTTACAGCAGCGACCGCGATTCCCCCAGCAAGGGACAGGATCCGGAGCCAGTATTCAAGTTGATCTTGATATGATAATATAACGCCTATTGTTGGTGACACGGCTCCTATAAGGGGGACTATTAAACTGTCTTTCATCATTTTGATCCAATAATGATTGCTCTACGATAGCTATAATCACTGTGAAATTTGTGATCGTCGCGACCCACTACAACACCCTCATTAAACTGGTATGTTTCTCCCTCAATTAAACTAATCGTGGGTGGATCATACAGTGCGCTTGAGTTCACGGTGGAGTCGTTTCGCAATCCGCTCAAGCCGCAACTTTGCAGAAGGGGAGCCATCAGCAGCGAGATCATCAATTTCATCTTCAAGTTCATATACAAATCGTCGGTGTTTTAATTTTACATAGGACACGTATGCATGCAGTGCCGCAATAATTACTTTAATCATTCCTTAGATTTGCCGATATTTAACGCGGCCCATTCCAGCACGAGGTATAGCTTACGTACAATGCCGTCATCTTTAGGTGTAGGCGTAAGGGCGCAGATTGCGGAAGCTACAGCTACCACAGAGGTAGCGATTGAAATAAGACTTTCTTTGTTTTCTAGGATATAATTTAACATGTTTACATTAGGTTAGGAATTCGGGATCCAGATCCAGTTGGATCAAATTTAATAGTCGGTTTAGACGCGCCCCGATAAGCATCCTGTTCTTCTTCTAAAAGTTGCCTACAAACCTGCCAATGATAGGTGGCTCGTTCTAAATCTGCGTTGTCTTCAGCAACAGAACCTAGCAAGCCGTGCTTTAAAGCATTGAGGTTACTTGGACGAACGATATCGTATGAGTTTATAAGTGGCTTAAAGCTCCTTTTAAGGAGGAGCCGCATAGTCTTCTTAACTGTATTTGATGAGTCATTTCCCATCCTATAGCGGCGGTAAGCATTTACTTTGTTAGCTTCCTGAACAATAGCTAAATCTAATGTGTCGGAAGTATCGTTAACATTGACTGCCTGAACTTTTACTGGGGTAGATAAAGAAGAATCTCCGTTCCGTATTTCAGTGATCGATGTAAACTCAAGGGAAGAAGTTATATTCGGGGCGGCTACAGTTGTAGCCGTGTCCAGATTAGGTTTGTAAGTATGGATGACCGGAGAGCTAGAGTTGTTAAGACCCGTTATTGAAATAAAATCAGTAGATGTTCGTGGGATCGTAGTGTCCGGAGCAATAGGAGTAATTAAAATATTATAGGCTTTAGCGGCCTCTAATTCATTAATCGTGGGAGAAAAACCATCATCCACAATCCCATAATTAGCCAATGTAGTTCCATCATTGCTGCGCCCAGTTAAACGATAGTCATGAAATTGAGCCCTCGCTACAGCAGGACCGTTATCGATCAAAGCAGAAAGAACGGATTCCGCTTCTTCAGGGAGAGTAAAGTTCTGGTCAGTAGACGAAATAGTTGTTTCATACGTCAGGTCTCTCCACATACCCATAGCGTATAGCCTTGGGAGAATAAGGTTTAATTGCTGAATAAAAGAAGAACCTACAGATTTGTAGGGGTGCAAAGCTTCTTCAACTCCAGCTACGGTAAGTGTAGGCATAGCCTACTTTAATGTAAATAACTCAGCCAGTCAAGGCGGGGCTAATCAGGTGGATTGTCACACCTCTTTGGAGCATCTGAAGAAGGAACTTCTAAAATCTTAGCAATAGTCTGCGCCTGCGCGGCGTCTAATAACTTCCCTGACCATTGAGTGTTTTCCTTATATACGTTTACAGTTGTGGAATTTACTAATGGCACCGCAGCACCGGCAATATATTTGACCATATTATCTTCGTCTTGTGTAGTTACGGCGGTTACAAAATCAGAAGTAGTTATGTTTGTCCCTACGATTCCCTGCCCTAAAACCGTGCTTTGAACACCAGCTCCAGTAGTCGTGCAGTTTTGCACACTAGTTATTTGAACAGCACTTGTAACCCCCACACAGGATATAGGACTATCGACATATGTAACTGAAGCTGGTGTGGCTTCTAGGTTAGTGGCATTAATTTCGTATCCTAGAACCCAATAGCATGCTTCGCTATTTCCTGAGTAATTCTGAGTAGATGTAGACACACAAATTTTAACCCAAGTTATGGTCTCTTCAGTTCCCCCAGACCACATCTTGTTGTGTGGAATGCCTTCAATCATTTTAGGATTCACGGTTCCACCGCGAACATAATCATTAGCTACACTAGCTGAAACTACCACATTATCAGCAGTTGAAGTTCCTCCTGTCCAAGCACCACCAGAATTAGAATCGGAAAAATTAGTGACTGTCACATTATTAACTACGGACCTAAGAGACCACTCACTAATCACTGATGTCGTAGACGAGCCTGTTGTGGGGGTAGTTAAAACTGGGACAGTTTGTATCTGCCGCCTAGCATATTCTATATACGGTATATCCTTTACCGAATTTACTAAACCATCTTCTATAATTGCTATTCGTGTAGAAGATGCAGATTCTCCAGTTGGTATGTTAGTCCGTTCACATTTCCATTCTTTATCATAACCGTTTCCCGTTACAACAATTTCACTTGCTGCACTTTTGTTAAACCCAGCTTCATCCTCCCCAGCATACTTAACCTTAATGCGAGCATCATTGCAGAATACTGCGGGATCCTCATAATCATCACTCTCGGTATCTGCTCCGGTATTACTTAAAGTGCGTCGGCCTCTTATTGTTCTTAGTTCTTTATAGTCGGCAGCTAGGACGTGGGAACGATAAACATTTTTCCCATCACCTATATTTTTAAGTTTATTATAACCTGTGTTCCAAATTAACGGACCTCTTATCCCCATCAGCGACCCCATTAATCTAGCCTGCCTACCTCCAGTAAACTGGTGCCTATCCATCTTACCATCTTTAAAATAGCAAATGGGTATGTAATAATCCCCCTCTTGCCCCCCTGAATCATCCTCGTCAGGTAACTGAAAATAAATAGTTTGTGGTAGAGCTTTCCCTGTTTCTAGCGTATATGTCCCAGCAAGCGTGGACTTAATTCTACCTTGGTTATCTGTTTCAAAATGACCGTAAACAACACCGTTTCTAGGAGGCGAAATAATTAAGGGTTTTAAGGGGTGAATTCTTACAGAGGGATCACCGTCATTTTTAGGGTGTATTTCATATATATTCGCTGCGGATATACATACCTGCCCGTCCCCATTGCCCTCGTATCTATATGGCTCATGCTCCTGTCGATACTGCTCTGCAATAAATCGAGTGTGTTCATTATCAAGTTGATGCCGCGCACCACCATTATAAAATACCGACTCGGGCATATTGGCTACCCCTGCTAAAGGGTTAGCAGTGAACGGTTTAGCTTCTTCAAGCGGAACTTCTGCGACCTCTTCCAAGGGCGTATCCATTCGATCTTCTAAATCCTCTGCCTCAATATCACCACCTCTGAGAGTATCTACAAAGCGTTTAAAAAAATTTCTTTTAGTTTTGGCCATTATCAGTTTTTTGGTGCAGGCGTAGGGCTGTAAACCGTCCACGTAGTTCTGATGTATCCTCCTTTTGCAGGTTCTTGTTTATCGCGTGTAACCAAACTAGTAGGCCAGAATGGGGGTGAAGTTACAGGAATTTCCTTAGTATATGTGTTAACGGTGTAAACAGGATCTTGCGTTCCGGTTGCAATATTAAATGAACCTCCGTTCATTAGACACTGTGGGATTGATAGACTAACATAGGGCGTAACTATCCTGAAAGATTGTGCTTGCATACTAAAAGCTTGCAGCCCCTGATGAGGGGTCGCACTCCATTTAATGTCTATTCTAGCATTACATGGTCCCGAATAACCTTCTGGGTTCATCTCATACGTAGGCATAGTCTCTAATTGCCCGTCATGTCTTTCCCAATCTGCAATATCTACTGAAGAAAGAACAGGTGGAAACGTATGATCGATGGTAGTAAAATAAGAATCCACAGCAAGAACATTGCCCGTGGCAACTCCGGCAATTAATTCAGTTCGCACAATCTGGATCCAATCCGAAGAAATTCGGCTACCCTCTCGATATTGTGCAATCTTTATACTAGAGTTCTGTGGATCAGTAACAAGCGAAGGAGCCCAATACGCATGATCCGAGTCTGCGAGCACATTGTTGATAGTGTCTCCCGACACTATTTCTCCATCATACTTAAAACTAACAGATGTTTTTAAATTGCGATGTGAAACATCATCCCATCTTAGCGTGTCCATTACTTTCCGGACAAAATAAGTTCTTTGTTCCACGACAAATATCCCATCTAATTCACGGTCCCCTAATCTCTTTTGAGAACGCGTCATCAAGATGTAACCTTTACCACTGAAGTTAGCTGCGGCTGGGGCTGTGGGCATTGCAGCCCCCGCTAAAAGGGTGCCTTCATCTTCTTTAAACTCAGACCTTAAACTTACATACGTCCTTACAACAGTATCAAACTTAGTGTCGCCCAAACTTGCTTGTGAGTATTCAAAGTTATACTCGTCCTGTGATGCCCGAGTATTGGCATAATAGTAATAATAAAGCTGACCATTCGGGTCAGCTTGTTTCACATACGCTAAGGTATGATCAGGGAACTTAGACGAATCGGGGTGCGCTGTTCCGTAAGCAGGGGGAACTTTCCCAACCCTTTGGGCATCAATAGTTTCAAAAAACAAAGAGTCTTGAACATTCGGGGATACAAATGTTAAGACCGACTGCCTTTGGGGGCTAGGTTGGTTCTGCTGTATCATTAGTCTAAAGGTTTACCACCACTATCAAATCCTTCAACTACCTCAACGGGTTCTAGATTTGGTGGACCCTGCTCCGGTGCTTGCTCCTGCTCTGCGGGGGCGTCGGCAAATTTTCCAGCTAGGAAATTAGCTACGCCTGCTATCTTAAGTCCTCCCCCTGCTGGGTTCTGGACTGCGAGGTCAATAAGCTGGATTAGTGCTGAACGCTCTTCGTCGGTGAATTCAATTGTTTTCATACTCGTCAAAATTATGCGTGGTGGCCTTTGATTTCAAGGTTTTATATTACAAAACTACGCCGTCATATCTGGCATACTCTTCTCGTAATATGCTTCAATAGCTGGTATTGCATCGAAGACGGCTTGCATAGCGGCGGCAGCTTCAGGGACTTCTGACACAAGATCCCAGAAATTAACCCCCAAGCTCTTTGCATATTGATCCTCGGCAATCTCTCCCGTCTCTGAGTCGCATGGACGAAGCTGAAGGTAGAGTGTCCCCTCTGATGGAGAAGGCACGGTTACGTTTAAGGAAGACACCCAAATTTGGGAGAGTGTCTTTTCGGTTTCGGCGGGTATCACAAGTGGATTTTCGTTTTGTATCGGCATGGTTTTTTATTGGTTTAAATTTCGTTAGCAACTTCAATTTCTACTTCATCAACTTCTATATCTAACTTATCTAGATCTTTACGTTCTCCGTAAATCACATAGAAATAATTGAGTGGTGCTTCTGTATTTGATCCTACAGTAACTTCCCCAGTATCCGAAATATCTCCAACGTATAGATCTTGATTCGGCCCTATGGCTGTGAGTTCTACTGTCATTGAATCAAGGTGAACTAGACCACCCCAGTAATCAGGCATTTCAATTGCATCTGAAGTGCTTCTACCCCTAAAGTAGACCCCGATTTCTGGACCCTCAAGACAAGAGTGAACTAATCTTTTTCCTTCTTTCGATGGGTGTGGTATGGAGAAGTTTTTCGAGTTTCCTGTAATACTTCCAGAAACTGTCAGGTTGGAACCACTAGTACTATTACCAATATCCACACTCCCCCTAGCGATTTTCATCACTTCAGTTCCCCCGCCAGCACTCGCGCTGCCATACCTAAATGTAGCTATCTTCTGAGTGCCTCCTGAGTTGGGTGACTGCACATATAGGACATAGTTACTCGCTCCCGTGTTTCTTGTTATTAAACTATAACTAGTGCTACTCGCGTCAGTTCTCAGTGCGTTTGCATAAACCACGCCATTAACATCAACACCATCCGTTTTAACCCTAAACCTTTCGGTGCCTGCGACTACTGTCCTACAGTAAGAGTTGTTAGACCATTGGATATAATCATTACTATCGTAACCAATGTAGCTAATACTATCTCTAAGATCAGTCTCTAGTTGGAATTGAGTTCCGCTTAGATCAAGACCTCTACCAGCAGAGTATGTTGTATTGGTATCAGTGTTTGTATCTGTCCAAGGGACGTTGACATACATCTTCTCAGATGAAACTTCGACAGGGTAGTTCTTACCACTCTCACTATACCCAATCTTGAAACCTCCTCTAGTAGAACTAGAGCCAGCAGGTAATGAGTAGTTATTCGCGCTAGTAGCGATACCGTCGAGCTTAGACTTGAGTGTAGAGGTAAAGTTCTTTTGAGTCAGCCCACCATCGCCTACAGAGTAAGTTGTGTTCGAGGTAACATAACCAGCACCGTTGGAAAGCTGGTTGTTGTTGGTA
>Ga0257110_1000162_pt1 | contig 35574 bp, 39 predicted proteins | sample LP_taG_7_FD_190184 | JGI IMG/M metagenome (GOLD analysis project Ga0257110, IMG submission 190184) | Marine microbial communities from Northeast Subartic Pacific Ocean, Canada - LP_J_2015_P26_10m | ecosystem: Environmental > Aquatic > Marine > Oceanic | place: Canada: Northeast Subartic Pacific...
TCCTTTCCTTCATTGTCTTTATTTAAGACACCATAAGATTTTTTTCCATTAAGTTGCTGACCCTCTTTAATTTTATGGAGAGCATCTTGTGCCTTCTTGTGGTTGTCATCGTTCCAGACCAACCTATAGGCTCTAGGATCACCAAATGATTTATTAAACTCATCAACTTCACTAACCCAAAGAAAAAGACTTCCTTCATTGCTCTGTGCTTTGTTAGGTTCTTGTATTACAACCCAATTAATATTAAATAGTTCAGGTAATTCTTCTGAAGTTGGCCACCCTAATATTCCCTCATACCCCTTCCAACTAAATATATAAAAGAAAGTTAAAACAACAATACCTGTTAATTTAATCTTTTTAGAAAAACCAGTATAAAAACAAAATATCAACAACAAGGCTGAAATGATTACGTAAGCCAAAGTCAATAAGATCCTTTCTTCTAGCATTATTATTTAGATCCGAGTGCTTTTGTAAGAAGTCTTTTAGGGATTTGATTGGTATCAGAAACCTCTTTATCTCCATTTACAAAGAATCTTAGAGCGGTAATCTCATCCCCTACTCCATTAAGAAAATGTTGGCCATAATAAATAAGCTCTACTGAAGGATTTAATTTTTCTACCTTCACAGTCACGGGCAATGGTTCTTTAAAGTTAGACTTATAGTGAAGGAGGTTAATTACATATTCTCCGGTCTGTAACCCTCTTACAGTTATTGTCTCTTGATTAATTGGACTAGAAACAACATCACCTTTCAGATTAATATTATCTGCTAGGTTTCCTCTATCATCCCGATCTAAATGCATTAAGCCTGAGTCTCTATTGTGATACCAAACTAATTTTCCCTGAGGATCCTCTACCACAGCATCTACATCATCAGGATGCTCGTCAGGCCATTGGACAGAGATTAACACCTCGGCTTTTGTATTAATATTGCCAGATTCTTCTGAGCTATTTATCAACATAAAAGCTATTGCAAACATGAAAGCAAAACCGAGCAGTGCATTAAAGAGGAGATCTGTAAAAACATCCTGTTCTTCAGATTTCAAAAGGATTTTATTCTTCATGGGTACTTTGAATTAAGGTGATTTAATGTCTGACTTAAGCTTGAGTCTAATAAAAAATATTGAAATTTAAGGAGCATACTCGTTATAAGCCCAGTAAGTGTTGTGTACAAAGCAACTGCCATTCCACCACTCATGGTCGAAAGTAACTTTTGAAGTATCTGAGGATCAAAATCTCTAATTTCTCCAATTGGGAGCAGCATTAGGATAAAGCCGATCACGGTTCCAGTTAAACCAAGCTTTAGAAGAATATCTACAATCAAGTAGCCTATAGAGTGTCTATTAGAAAGTTCATCTTCAAGCAAAGATAGTTTATTTAAAGAACCATATTCGCTTTTAAGCTCTATTTCTTTTATAAATCTACCGATTAGGGTGTTCTTATTAGGGCTGTCTATACTTGAAATCTCTTTGTCTAAAGATAAGGCATTAAAAAACCAGTGCATACTAGAAATAAAATAGATCAATAAAATCACTAAAGATATTTTGCTTTTGTCTGATTCGATAATTAATCCGAATAAACCTAAGTAATACAATAAATAAGCTGAGAAAACTATCAGGGAAAGAAGCAAAGATGCTTTCAAAAGTAAGTAATTCGGTTTTTTATAAATTAACATAAATCTTAATCGTGACTTGCTCCATCAACTTGGTTAATTTTTATAGTAGATGGCAACAATATATCATCAACACACATAATATTTATACTTATCTGTGAGGGATCTCTTCTCCGTAGATGATGAGTATATACGCCACAAAAAGTGCAAAAATAATGCTTTGCTATGTTCTTGTTCCATTGGTAATTATTAAGAGTGGATTCTCCTGACAAAAGATAAAAATCTTCTTTCTTGATAGGCTTCATGATGATTGATTTCTTGAGGCACAACGAACAATTACACGTATAAAGTTCATCTAAGATTTGATCAGTAAAAAACTTAAACTTTATTAGCTTACAGTGACAAGAACCCAGGAATTGATTCATCTATATATGTCCTGACTGGCCTCCATCAACCTCAATAGAAGTGCCACTCACGTAGGAAGCCGCTTCTGAACACAAAAATGTAATGAGTGAGGCTACCTCTTCAGAAGTGCCATATCTACCTACGGGAACAGATGCACCATTTCCTTTAATGACATCTTCCATATTTCCTCCAGTGGCTTCAGCAATCTCGGTTGCTGCCCTTTCCCACATAGCAGTATGTATTAAACCTGGCAGAACGGAATTAATTAAAACACCGTCTGGTCCATATTTTCTTGCAAGAGATTTAGAAATAGAAATCATTGCCGCTTTAGTTGCCCCATAATCTATTAATGCTGCATTGGGATATTTGCCGGCTGAACTTGAAATCATAACCACCCTTCCCCATTTTTTTTCTCGCATTCCTGGAAGAAAAGATCTAGTGCATCTAACGGCAGATAAAAGGTTCAGCTCGTGAAGTTCCTGCCAGTCTTCATCAGTCATATAAAGAAAATTTCTTGAAGGTGAAGCCCCAACATTATTTACTAAAATATCTACATTCCCTTCAGAAAGAACGTTATCTATGAAATCTTGGGTAGAGTCTTTTTTTCCCATATCTGCTACAAAGCCTTTTATAGAGCCATTCTTTATATCTGAAGATGCCAGCTTGTCTATTGATTCCGAACTTCTTGCGCAAAAAGAAACATCAGCTCCATGTTCAGCAAGCATTTTTACTGTAGCCTCTCCAATGCCCAGACTGGCACCAGTGACTACAGCCCTTTTTCCAGTTAAATCTAAATTTATCATTTTATTTCTCTCCAAGAATTAAGTTCATTTTAGTATTACCCCTTAGGTATCTATTATCATCATTCTGCTCATTTAATTCAAAACCACAAGAAAGATATAAATTAAGAGCAGGTTTCAGAATGTCATTTGTGATCAAAAAAATCTCACTTGCTTCCCTCTCTTTCGCAAATTTTATACACCTTTTTAATAACTGCTTACCAATTCCATGATTCTGATAATTTTTTTCAACTGCCATTTTTGCTAATTCAAATATTCCAATTTCAGTAGGTACCATTGCAGCAGTTCCAACTACTTTGCCTCCTTTGATAGCAAAAAATATTTCTCCGTTCTTTTCCAAAACATAGCTATGAGGATTTTGTAAGATACTTAGATCCTCTTCTTCCATTTCGAAATATTCCTCTATCCATTGTCTATTAAGAAGTTCAAAATCTAATTTATATTGCTCTTGATAAGCAACTATTTTTAGATCATTCATTTAAAGAATCCAATAATCTTTTAAAAAATATAGCACCATCTGAAACATTTTTTTGCCAGTCTGTTGATGCCTTTTCATCAGCTTTGTCACTAATGTATTTGAAGCAAAGGAAATCTATGTCCTCAATAAGACATAATTTTGCGATGGCATAGGACTCCATATCATATAAGTCGGTATCTATGTCTTGGATAGAATTTACAAAACTGTCTCCAGTGCCGCAACTAAGACCATCTCTATTAAAACTGATATTACCAATTTGATCTAAAGGGGTTTCTCCTATTTCAAAACCTAAAGGACTTACATCCATATCTCTTTGCTTAAATAATGTAACTTCATGAAGACCGCTCAAATCTGGACTTGATGATCCTGCGGTGCCAAAATTAATTATGTGCTTAGGCCTTTTTTCTCTTATAGCTTTTCCTAGTGTGATTAAAGCATTCACTTTGCCTATTCCTGTGTAGACAACCCTCCATCCTGTTAAAAGGTCTCTACCGATTTCATCTTCGAGTGCTACCGCTATTAAAGTTTCCTCTTTATTTACTTTAATCGTCATAACTTAGTAAGCTAATAATTGGTACATCAAATAAATCAGCTCCACCCAGCGACTTTAGTTCAATAATTACAGCGCCACCTACAACCTGAGCATTTTGAGATTCCAGTAAATCTTTAGAACATTTCATTGAACCGCCAGTTGCCAATAAATCATCTATTATCAGTACCTTTTTTTTATGTAGGTCAATCCTTTGCATGCTCAAAGTATTCGATCCATACTCAAGGCTATAGCTTTTTTCAACCAATTCTCCTGGAAGCTTGCCGGATTTCCTTATCATCAACGATCCAATACCCAAGGACTCTGCAACTAAAGTGCTAAATAGAAAGCCCCTAGCATCAATGCCTGCAATAAAATCTGGTCTTAAAGGCTGAATGCTCTCACATAGTTTTTCTTTTACTATCTTTAAGGCTTGGGCATCAGCTAACAGAGGACTGATATCCCTAAAAAGAATACCTTTAGAAGGAAAATCAGGAAATGTTTGAATCCAATTTTCAAGAATATCCATACGTTAGTTCAAATAGCTTTTCTAAGAAAAGGAAGAAATACAATATTGATAATTAAGTATGTAAATAAAACATAGAGAAGAAGCATCTGAGGGCTAATGAAGTATAAATAGACTACACAACCAAAAATCATAGTTAACCTTAGATATTCAAGTATGAGTATTCTTTCTGCATCTAACCATTTAGCTGTGCAGTACATAGAAAAACTGACAACAGATAGTAAAATCACTCCTTGATAATATTCTAGAGAATTACTGGGGAAAATAACTACAGCAGCGTAAGTCATACAAAGGAATTGAACTAAAGCATAGAATTTTATGAATTTACCAGTTTCAGGATTGTGCTTACTAAATTCTTCTATATTAAATTTTTCTTTAGATGAGCCATTCATATTTCCATCAGGAGACCAGCCTGTTCTAGCGGTTAAAACATTAATTAAATTAGAAAAAGTTAAAGAATAAGCAATATCTTTAGAAATCTTTGCATAAATATGGAAATTTGCCTTCAAAGGATCAAAAGTTTTAATCGAACCTCTAATTCCATATACACATTCTTCATCTTCATGCTCTTCTTGGAATGTTGAGAATAATCTGTCCCATATAACAAAAACACCACCATAATTTCTATCTATATAAAGATCGTTTTGTGCGTGATGAACTCTGTGATTTGAGGGTGTAACAAAGATCCATTCATACCAACCAAGTTTTGGTATATGTCTTGTGTGAACCCAGAATTGGTAGATTAAGTTTATAGAAGCTACAGACACCATTACATAAGATGGAACGCCTATTAAGAATAAAGGAATATAAAAGACCCAGGATATAAGAAATCCAGTGCCCGTTTGTCTCAAGGCAGTTGAAAGGTTGTACTCTTCGCTTTGGTGATGTGCCACGTGAGAAGCCCAAAAAATTTGTCTCTCATGACTGATTCTATGGAACCAATAATAAAAAAAGTCATATGCTATGAAAGCAAAGATCCAAGTAATTATTAGCTCACTATTCATCCTCCATAGAGAAAAATAGGTCTCTATATGGTAATAAATAAAACCACTAAAACCAATTTTTAGAACAGAACTAGTGCCTCTCAAAGAGCCCATAAACAAACTACTTATTGTGTCATTTAATCGATAGGTATTTTTTTTTGTTAACCACCCATAGAGAAACTCTACTATCAGAGCTAGTAGAAAAAAAGGAACAGCTAATGCAACATAATCCATAAGATATTCTACATTTTATACCAGTCTAGATAAGAGCCCATGATTTCTGAGAATTCTTTTTTCTTAGAAAGTGTCTTCAGATGAGAAAAACACAATGGATAGTCTGTTTGGAAACTATGACTAATGGGAACGAGATCAACTTTCTTGAGAGCTTCTACATAATGACCTTCTCTTAAAAATTGTGATAACTCACAAACAAAGGAAATATCAGCTATCGTCAATTCATTACCAACTATAAAATTCGATACCGACAGAGCCTCTTCCACGCCATTGAGATAAAACTCATAAGCTTCTTTCATTCTCTTGTAAGTCGAGTTAAGTACATCATCCATCTCTAATAGATAAACTTGGAATTCTCTCGAAAAAACCAAATTGACGTCTAAAAAGCTATCTATTCTTGATTGAAGACTTATGTTCTTTCCCCCATATAGTGAAGAATCTTTACTTTGTCTAGCAACAGCTCTCAAAATACTATTGGATTCGAAAACACCCATTCTTTCATCACCTACGAATGCTGCAGGCACTGTTCCAAATGGATGTTCTTTGATAAAACTGTCAGTTTTGTAAAGATGACCTTCAAAACCTCTCTTCCCTTTCCTTTTAAAAGAATCGAGCTCTAATTTTTCTTCATCGGATATAAGCCGTGCATCAAAGTCCCATAACCATTTTGATAATTCTTTTGGTTTATCACCTATTACTTCAATTTTTACACCAGCAAGTTTTGCAGTTATAAGTGATTTCCAAACTCTAGGATTTGGAAGATAAGAAAATATCCTTATTTTTGACAAATCTTATTGAGTCTCAATAGCCTTCTTAAAAGCAGGACGACTTTCAATTTTTTCTACATATGATTTTATGTTGCTCATTTCATCAGAAACGCAACCCAATCTATTACTCATAAAACAAGAATGCCCCAACATAATATCTGCACCCGAGAAATCACCAATTAGATAATCCTTACCCTCAAGATCTTCATTAACTGGTTTTAAAGCATTAGCAAGAAGCCTCTGAGCTTGTCCTAAGACCGTTTCATCTCTTCTTTCAGGAGGGAGAATAATAGTATGAACAACTATTGTGTTCATTGGTGGCATAACCATACCTTCGCAATAATGAAACCATTGAAGATATTTAGCAAAATGTTCAGAATCAACAGAAGGCTTTAATCCACCATTTTTATGTTTTTCAAGAATATAGTCTGTTATGGCTCCAGATTCCCAGATTTGTGTGTCGCCATCTTCAAGGACAGGTACTCTGCCTAGTGGATGTCTAGCTCTATGCTCATCTGACTTTAGATCCGTAGGGCTAAATGCCATGTTGTTGAGTTCATAAGGCAATTCAAGCTCTTCAAGCAACCAAAGAATCCTTCCGGCTCTTGAGTTTGGTGCAAAATGCAGTTTTAACATATTTCTCTCCTTTGATTATTTGTATTCATTATAAGCATAAAAATACACTTACGGTTTTAGAAAATACTTATTGAAGATATTACCTTTAAGGCTTGATTGGCCTTATTACTTTCTACAAAAATATGATCATGGAAATAACCTGAAAATACATTTGTAGAAATATTAGATTTAGTCAACTCATTAGAAATGGTAGAAATGAGTCCATAGCTTTCAAGACTTGAATGAACTCCCAAAGAAATACATTTAAAAACTGAATCATATTTTATAGCATTTTTATCTGCACAATGTTGTGTGATTACTAATGTCAGTCCTTCATCTTCCATGAAGGTTGCTATTGGATTTAAAGTTTTGAATAATTCTGTAGGCTCAGCATCTGAGGTCATAAAAATGAAAGATTCTTTAACTATATACGGATCAAGATTTTTTAAAATCTTCTCTAGATTAGTTTCACCAGACATGACTAATGACAGGCGATATTATATTTTTTCAATCTATAGTAGTTATAAGGTAAAGGTGTAATAAACCCTGCTATTAACATTAAAGGTATAACCCACATTACTAAAACTCCTCCAGCAAAAATAACGTCAACAGTATTCATAGCAACTTCCATGGAGATCATAGAAATCAGTGACATACCTGTAGCTGTGCTGAATGCCTCTTTTAAATTCATTTGACGAGAGAGGATGATAGTTTCTAGGATGATAGAGGTTATCAAGCCATTGATAATGGCTAAAGTCATAATTCCTAGTAATGGAAATGGTATTTCATTTATTTGAAAAAATAATATAGTTCCAAAATCTCCAATTGAGCACCCTAGCAGACACCATAGTGTATTGATCGATGACTGCCTCCATGTGTGACGACAAGTCCAAGAAATTCCTGACGATTCTTGTTTGTTTATTTCTTGATTACTCATTAATATCTTTTTTTGTAGTAGCAAAAGCCTCTAAAGCAATTTCTCTTGAGATTTTTAAATCAACAATAGGCTGAGGATAGTCCTTACCTAGCTCTATCCCAGCAGACTCAAGTACTTCTTTTGGAGCCTCCCACGGACTAAAAAGATATTTATTTGGTAAATCTTTAAGCTCAGGGACATACTTCTTTGTGTATTCGCCATCTGGATCAAATTTCAATCCCTGAGTGATAGGATTAAATATTCTAAAATATGGAGCCGCATCAGCTCCTGACCCAGCTACCCATTGCCAACTAGCACTATTACTTGCCAAATCAGCATCTACCAAGCAATCCCAGAACCATCTTTCGCCTTCCTGCCAATGAATGAGTAAGTTTTTTACCAAGAAAGAACCTACTACCATCCTCAGTCTATTATGCATATATCCCGTTTTCCAAAGCTCTCTCATACCAGCATCAACAATTGGATATCCGGTATTTCCTGACTGCCAGAGTTTAAGGAGTGTCTCATCCTGTTTCCATGGAAAAATATCAAATTTCTTTTGAAAATTAACTTTTGGTAAATCTGGAAAATGATAAAGAAGATAAGACGAAAATTCACGCCAGCCCAATTCGCTATGAAAGTGAGCTAGACTTTTTTCAATACCCTCTTCTGTCTCCTTTGTTTTCGCTCTGTACCAGACTTCATTAGAAGAAATTTCTCCAAAATGTAAATGGGGGGAGAGTCTCGATACAAATTTTTTAGATGGGAAATTTCGGCCTTCTTTATAATTCATTAAGCCCGACTCTAAAAACTCTTCTAGACATTGATCAGCCCCTTCTTCGCCAGGGCTCCACTCAGGTTCAAAATCTCTATACCAGTCTATTTCAGGTATTAAGTCTAGATTTTCTATACTTTCTGAATTCAATTTATTCGTATACAGATTATTGAGCTTCAAAGAACTAGTTGGAAATCTAGGTTCGTCCGCATTCAAGCATCCCTTCTTGTAAAAGGGAGTGAATACCCTGTAAGGCGTTCCATCATCTTTTGAGATTTTCCAAGGCTCCCAAAGTAAAGCACCTGAGAAACTCTCTACGTTAATATTTTGACTCTCAAGATCTTTCTTTATAGCTTTATCTCTATCTATCCTCCAAGGCTCGTAACATCTATTCCAGGAAATATAGGAGATATCTTGCTCTTTCATAATATTATTAAAAATATCAGAGGGGTTTCCTTTATAAATTAATAAATTTCCTCCCAAGCTTTCATTCAGTTTCTCTAGAGATTTATGCAACCACCATCTACTAGCCGCTCCCATAGCAAATTCGCCAGAGTTAACATCATCTAAGATATAAACAGGGATGATTGATTCATAGTGACTAGCAGCCTCTAATGACGGATTATCTTTAATTCTAAGATCTTGTCTGAACCAGTGTATAGCAATTCCTTTTGACATATTAAGCAGTGAATCCTCCATCAATCATATGAACGGAACCAGTTATGAATTTACTCTCGTCACCGGATAGAAATAATAGTAAATTTGCTATTTCTATTGGTTCTGCATATCTCTTTAATGGAATTGTTTGTTCAATCTGAGTTTTAGGATTATCTTCTTCATTTAATTCATTCATGCCATCTTCCAAAACTCTCATCATATTGGTTTCTACAGGAGAAGGGTTTACAGAATTAACTCGAATATTCATATCTGCACATTCTTTTGCAGCAGACTTGATCAAGCCTACTACGGCATGTTTGCTCATAACATAGGGCGATAAAAGTGAAGCACCCGTAACACCAGCAACGCTTGAAGTTACAACGAAGCTTCCTCCTCCTCTTTCACTCATATGCGGAATGGCTGCTTTAAGACCTAAAAATGGACCTTTGGCATTAACCGCCATTACCTTATCAAAAGTTTCTTCATCATATTCAGTTATTGGTTGTACATCTCCAGCCACTCCTGCATTTGCAATGAATACATCTAAACCTCCATGTCGCTCAATAGCCAATTCCACAGCCCTTTTATTATCTGCAAGGATGCTTACGTCTCCTTGAAAGTAACTTAATTTATTAGAATTAATTTTATTTGATACTTCTATCAAGGCGTCTTCATTAAGGTCCACCATGACAACATTTGCACCTTCGTTGATAAACAACTCAACAGCGGCCCTGCCAATACCACCAGTGGCTCCAGTAATAATTACAACTTTATCTTCTAATCTTTTCATATGTCTCTCAATGGGAGTCTTTCTCTTATCACACAAGCAGATAAAGACCTCTGATTATAAATAGGGCTCCTACAGACAGGATTATGATTTGTGTCCATCGGAAAAAAATTTCATCATCTATTATATCTAAAACTCTCTTTCCTAGAGTAGTTCCTATTACAGAAAGTACAACTGCTGTTGCTAACAATAAAGGATCAGGCCAGTTTTCGAAATTGAAAGAGATAATCAAACCTCCAAAGAAGACTATTTTAGAAATATGGCCAATCGTTTGTGCAACTGCTTTAGTTGCTACTACTTGATGGCGAGTCATTTCTACTCTTTGAAAGAAAACATCAAGCAATGGACCACCTACTCCAGCAATAAGATTGGTAAAAACGACTACAAAGCCAGCTAAGACTGCTATGGGAGGTTTGGTAATATCTAAAGAGATTTCTTTTGGTACTAACCAGGCAATGAAAGGTAAAACGCCAAGTGCAAAAATGACAGTTATCTGATTTGGTTGAAATGCTATAAAGAATAAAATAATTAAAGAAAGAATACTTCCAAGTAAAAGGCTAGAGATAATCTTCCAATTTATATCATTTCTATTTAACCAAGCCCTATATCCATTTGAAGTTGTCTGTATGAGACCATGGAGAACCATGGCCGGTGCAACTGGCAGTAAACTTACCAATATCCCCATGAGAATTAATCCACCCAGCATTCCAAAAATAGAAGAGAGGAAAGCCGTTGCAAAGGTTGCTAGAACAATAATAAGAAAGAAAAGTTCTAACTCTACTTCGAGCATAACTTAAGAAATTTGCTATAGGCTATCGAATGCTTGGCTTGCAGCATTCTCTATAAAATCTATATCTTCGAGACTATGTGCTAAGGATATAAAATGATTATGATAACCAAGCATGTAGACTCCTCGCTTAACGCACTCATCTATCCATTGAAAGTGAGTTTCAAAACTTACACCTTCGAGTCGATAATAAGGCATAGAAGGGATGCCTGACGCTATTAAATTGAAACCTTTTTTTTGTGCAACTTGTACCAAGCGATTATTAAGATCTTCTCCATATTGTTTTAGCTTAGAAGGTGCATCCACCTTTTCTAGTTCATTGAGTGTAGCAATAGCAGCGGCCATTGGCGGAGCGCTAAAGAATTGAGTACCAGTGAAGTAAACTCTCTCTGCAGCTTCTTTTAACTCATTGGTTCCAACCAAAGCAGCCAAAGGATGACCATTTGCAATAGCCTTACCAAAACAAATCATATCTGGAGAGAAGCCAAAAGTGACATTTGAGCCTTTCAAATTTATTCTAAATCCAGCTCGCACATCATCGACAATAGTTAAGACACCATATTTTTTACATAAACTTGTAACTTTTTTCCAGTAACCATCCTCTGGTAAAGAATTATCTCGGGAAACAGGATGATCGTAAGGTGAAGATATAAAACACGCTATTTTGTCGCCTTGATCCTGAAGTAAATTTTCCAATTGATCTATATCATTCCATTTTACTTTGAGGATGTGCTGATTGTCAGAAGGAATGATTCCTGGTCGACTCTCATCTTGCATCCAAGGAGCTACTCCATGATAGCCGTCATCTATTTTTATTATTTTTTCTTTTTTGGTAAATTCTCTGGCTATCATTACTGCCAAGCTAGTTGCGTCACCTCCATTTTTTCCAAAAAGAGCCCAGTCAGCAATATCAATCATATCGACCAATTTTGAAGCGAGATCAACCATGACTGGAGAGGCAATACTAACAGTATTCCCTTTGTCAGAAGATAACTGAAATGCTTCTTCAACTTCAGGATTATTGTATCCAAGTATCGAAGGGCCATAACCACACATTAGATCTACATAACGATTGTCATCTAGATCCCAAAAATAAGCTCCTTCAGATTTCGAGAAAAATTTTGGGCCTGAATCTCTGACGGCGTATTTATAGTGCCCAAAGATTCCTCCTGGTATTACCTCCCTAGCTTTAGAAAGGTATTCATCTGAATTCTTAACTTCGTAGGTAGTATTTTTCATTCGGGTTTAATTGAAGAAACAAACTGCTCTTACTTCTATACTCTTTCTTGGTGATGCTCCTTCAGGAGTTTCTGGGTAATCAAACGCACTATGTAAGGTTGGAATAAAAGGTTGTTCATCAGAATCATATGTTTTAAACATAAGTACTTCATCTTTGTTCATTTCTGGATAAAAGTACCATTTATGTGAATCATTATGAGATGACTGACAAATTTCAACCGTTAGTGCTTGCTCCTGACCGGGAAGATAATTAAATAAATCTGTAGGTATTAATTCTTTTTCAGACACTGTTCTTTTATCACATACTGCAAAAGGAGTATCAACTCCGTCTTTATCAAACCTTCTCCAAAGGTTATAAACAATAACTCTTTTTGGTTTGAGGCCAGTCTCTTTTAAAAAAGGGTCCAGAGTGGAACCGAAGTTAGTAGTGAAATCATTATGGACAAGTCTATGCCCCCCTTTTCTTTCTCCAGAATCGGCTTGGGCTTCATTTCTAGATATGTGAGAAATAATATGAACTGTATCTGCCTCTACTTTTTCTTTGACGTAAGTACTCATTTCATCGTAATAAATACGGGCCACTTCTTCGTCATCAAAAAAATCTTTTACTTGGGATTCATGCTTAATGAGTTCAAAACCGCCCATTGTGATATCAAAATTTGATTCGCGAGCATCATGGACAACCTTTTTATAGGATTTATGATCCGGCATACTTTCATCAGGTTCACTAAGTCCAAATGCCGGTTTCGCCTCATTTTCTTTTAGAGGTTTTCTATAATTAAAATCTGCTTCTATATTCATGCTTGTAATATAAGTTATTTAAGCGAATATATTACAACATTTTTGGTTAGAAGATTATTAATATAAGAATCATAGAAATAGCTCTATATTCTATTTACTAAGCACTGTCCCTGTATTCCTTGTATTGCATTGCAGCATTTTTTTCACTCTTCTGATATTGCATAAAGGCCCTAAAAACCCCTAAATCTAGATCTGGATCTAAACCTTCCCCCATTCTAATTAGATTGAGACACCAAAAAGCTTGTTGGCCCCATCCGTTAATACCTTTAATGACTGAAAAAGGTGAATTTAGCCCTAACCAACCAGGGCCGACTTGCATTGTTTTCTCTAAAGTTGGAGTTTCTAATAAATCTTTATCAAGTAGTTTATTTGCAATATCAGAATCAATACAAAAAGGTCTCGCTATTCCAATGACATCGCATGCATTCTCATTTATAGCATCATTCATACCTTTAGAAGTCCTGAATCCTCCAGTAACCATTAAGGGACCATTGAAAACATTTCTAATGTCTTTTGCGTAATCTAAGAAATAAGCTTCTCTAGCGATTGTGCTCTCACGTCTTTTTTCAGCCCTTTCAGGGTTAAGACCCATATCTATACCAACCAAATGAGGTTGTTCATAAGTACCTCCAGAAATTTCAAGAAGATCTAATCCTTCTTCATTTAACCAAGTAGCAACTTGGATGGCATCTTCATGTGAGAATCCACCTTTTTGAAAATCTGCAGAATTTAATTTTAGTGATACTGGAAAATTTACACCTACGGCTTCTCTTACAGCTCTAACTGTTTCCAGTAAAAATTTTGCTCTCTTTTCTAAAGTTCCACCCCATTCATCCTCTCGTAAATTTATATCAGGTGAAAGAAATTCTGATATTAGATATCCATGAGCTCCATGAATTTGAACACCAGTAAATCCAGTGTCTTTAGCTACCCTGGCGCAATGTGCAAATTTCTGAACAATATCTAAAATCTCTTCATGAGCTAAAGCACGAGGTTTGCCAAATTGAGCTCCAGGCATTTGGAGTTGAACTTCGGAAGGGGCTACAGGAGTCTCTGCAACCGCAGCAGGAGTTTGTCTTCCAGCGTGAGATATTTGCATCCATAAATGCGTATTATTCTTAGTACCGGCTTCAGCATAGGCGATTAGCCTAGATAATTGTTCATTCGTTTGAGGTCCTTCAATTACTACATTACCCGGCCTTTCGAGATAACGATGATCAACTTGAACATTGCCAGTTAGTAAGATTCCTGCGCCACCCGCAGACCATCGATCATATAAATTAACATGTTTAGTAGTGGCTCTATTTTGCTCATCAGCCAATCCTTCGGTCATCGCACCCTTACAAATACGATTTTTTATTTGCGCTCCACAAGGAAGATCAAGTTTGTCTGTTATCTCTGACATGATTTTAGTATTTTTCTCCATCTTCTCTAGAAGAAAAGAATTTAGCCATCTCCTCTTCTGAGTTTCGTCTTATCTCTTTTCTTGAAAGTATATTTTCAAAGTGTGATTTCAAGGAATCATCCCAAGCAGGATGAGACAAAATATAAAAAATATTTTCTTTTATGGCATCAAAAACAATCTCTGCAATTTCTTCAGGTTTCTTACCTTGGCGGAGCATTGCTGACATAATTTCTGCTCCCATTTCTGGTTTAACCTCTTGAGCCTCTCCTAAATGGCTTGGTCGGTTTCTTTCAGATTTATCAATATTGGTATCGACAAAACCGGGGCATAAAACTGATGCATTAATTTTTGCTCCTCTAGCAATTAAATCTCTACTTAAACCCTCTGTCAGAGCCATCACCGCATGTTTACTCACCCCGTAAGTACCGGCACCTGGAAGTAATCCTGCCATAGAGACTGTGGTCACTACATGCCCTTCTTCGCCATGCTCTAACATATGAGGAAGAAAAGTTTGTATGCCTTTAAGAACCCCATGATAATTCACTCCCATAACCCAATCCCAATCACGATTCTCAATTTCCCAAATTGCCTTACTTCCTGAATTAGCACCGATTCCAGCGTTGTTGCATAAGACATGAATATTTCCATACTCTTCGGTCGCCTTTGCAAATAATTCTTTAATTGAATCTTCTACCAATACATCTGTCTTGATTCCTACAACTCTATGTTGATATTGCCTAAGACTCTCTACTGTTTTTTCTAATGCCTCTTCTTCAATATCAGCCAGAACTACTTGCATCTTTTCTTGAGCAAATTTTTCAGCTAAGGCCTTTCCAATTCCACTTGCTGCACCTGTTATGACAGCTGTTTTTCCTTCAAACTCTTTCATTTTTATATTCCTTTAATTTATATTTGCTAGTTTTTTCTGAATAACTATTAAAGCTTTCTTATTGGCACTTATTATAGTTTCCATTGGCGGAGCTTCTTCACTTATATCACCCAACTCATAAAGAGCAGCATGTATATCGTCATGACAATCTATTTTTTTCATGTCACCAAGCCATCTGCGTATATTTGGATAGTCATCAAAATTAAATACATTAGTAAATATGCTTTGTAATTGCCCTATTTCGACATAAGCCGATATATCAGCAATTGTGTAATCGTCTCCAGCCAAAAAAAGTGAATTAGACAACCAACCATCTTCTATAGCTTGAAATGCTTTTTTTATAATTGCATTTGAACTTGCTAAAAAATCTTCTGAGAAATTGAGGTCTTTTCTAACTTTCGGAGCAACTAATCCAATAGAAGCCTCTCTAACATTTCTATGATGGAGGTGAAGATAAGAGTCTATCTTCGCTCTGGCCTCAGCATTACTTGGGTATAAATCATTCCAATTATATTTGTTACAGAGGTAACACATGATGGCATGTGATTCCGAGATAACTAATCCCGTTTCTGTGTCCTCAAAACTTGGAATAGTGCCAGTAGGAAATTTCTTAAGATAATCAGGATGACGACTTCCTCCTTCAGAAGAAGAGCCAGGGTTTATTAGCTTCAATTCAAAAGGGACTTTCTTAATTAGCATCAACCACAGAACAGCTCGAACAGGCTGTGAAAAAGGTACTCCATAAATTATTATATTTTTCATTTAGATCCTCTCAGTATCTCTAAAGATGAGAAGCTGTGATTTTAATATCTGACGCTTCCCAAGCTCTATTCCATTGTGTGTAAATTTCCTTTGATTCTGTTTTTCTACCTTGCAGTTCAAGAGATTTGTATAAACCGTAAAGAGACCATCCATTATTCTGATTCCATTGAAGATCTCTTCTATAAGTTTTTTCGGCTTCTTGAAATTCACCTAATTTCAGTAATGCTGCACCTAAATAATGACGCATGGGTTGTGCCCAATCTGGAGGTTCTGTGTAATTATTCTGATCTTCAAGATTGACACCCTTTTGAAAAGAATGAACCGCTTTGAGGTGCTCTCCTTTGGCTGAAAAAAATTCTCCTTGAAGACCGTAAGCAGCAACTTTTAATACTGATGAAGCTGGAGTTGCTCCCACTCTGTATTGGTCGGCATTAGGGGAATTGGCCAAATTATTGAGTTTATCGAGTTCTATTTTAGCTAAATCAAAATTTCCTTTAGCTATATGAGCACTTCCAATGACATAGGACCAAATACCATCTAGATATGGGGTTCCTTGATGTTCAGGTTCTAAAGAGAGAATTTCATCCCACTTTCCAAATATCTTCAATACTAACCAAGGTGCAGATACTCTTTTCTGACCCCCCATCACCATTACAGCCTCCCCTTTAATTCTATTAGCCATATTCCAAGCTGCCTTGTTTGCAATTTCAAAATTGCCTTGCACAGTGGCTGCATACCTAATGAAATCAAGTGCATGACCAGCATGTATTTTATGAGATAAAGGATAAGTTCCTATATTAGGGAGAGGCATATCACCCCATAATTTGGATAATTCAAGATCCACTTTTTGAGATCTTATATTATTATCAATAGCTTTTTGGTATTGACCTAACCGAACATAAATATGTGCTGGCATGTGGACAACATGTCCAACTATAGGCACGGTTGCTTCCAACGCATTGGCTGAAACTAAAGCTCTTTCAGGCTCCATAGAAGCCTCTATTAAGTGAATATGAAGGTGGTAAACTCCTGGATGCGATTGACCACTTTTTATTATGTGCTCTAAAGCCTCAGCTACCTCTATTGTTTCTCCTTTGGGAGTCCCATCACTATCCCAATAATCCCATCGCCTTATAGACATATAACTTCCAGCATAAAGGGCTGCTATATCCGGATCATCAGGAAATTCATTATTTAATATTCTCATTTCAGCTAAATAAGCTTGGTCTCTTTTCTTTGGATCAGGTATGGATTCTTTGTCATAAAAAACATACAAAGCATTAATAATTCTTTTTTCTAAAGGATCTGCATTTTGTATCTTCTCTAAAGCTTTATTGATTGCATTGAGTCCTTCACCTTTAGGATCATCTGGCATTCTTGCATATCTAGAATTAGGATTTGGACCCATGGCATGAGCCATTCCCCAATAGGGCATAGGATGATCAGGATCTAACCTAGAAGACTCTTGGTAAGAAGCGATCGATTCTGGAAAGTAGAAACCCCAGGCAAAACGAAGTCCTTGGTCAAAAAAGTTTTGAGATAATGGATTATTGGTTGATATTTCTCTACTGTAAGTCCCACTACCATCAATTAAAATGGCCTTTGGTTCCTCTTTTGATCCTTTTAAATCACCGTCAGAGCAACCAAATAAAATAAAAACAATAAATAGAGCTCTTAAACCGTTAGAAAGAAAAAACATTTTTTCTTTAAACTCTAGAATCAGGAAATAACCTTAAGAAGTTTTCCGAATAAAATAAATTCTTAACAGTCTCATCCCTATCAGTTAAAAATCTTTCAAATTTTCCAATTGGATCAGTTGTACCTTCTACATGTGGATAATCACTAGAAAAAAGGTACAGCTCTGGATCAGATAAATCCATAAGCATTCCTACATCCTCATGATGAAAAGGAGTGAAAGCCATCTGCTCAATTAATTGCTCAGAAGGTTTTCTCTTAATATCGCTTAAATTCTTGTCAACTCTACTCCAAGTCCTAACTACATAATCTAATCTTTTGAGCATCTCGGGTACCCAGCCTGCCCCCAATTCAACACTAGCTCCTTTGAGTTTAGGATGCCTTTCAAACACCCCGTCCAGGACCATCATAGAAACGAACACTTCTGGACCTTGATGCATTACGACCATATCTTTGGCACGCACATTCTCACCTCCCCCCATCCAGTCTTTACTTGGCGGTTTACCATTATCAGACCAACTTTTATCAAGCTGTAAGGGCGATCCTCCTACATGCATCAGAAATGGAATACCTTCCTCAGAAAGTTTTTCCCAAAAAGGATCAAGAGCAAGATGACCAGGTGACCTATCACCACAAGCATAATGAGGAATCCATATAGCTTCTAAGCCTGCTTTGATTGCAAAATCCAACTCTATCATTGCAAGTTCTGGTTCATGAAGAGGGATTACTCCAACGCCCATCAATCTATTATCTGTTGAACAGAAATCAGACATAGCTCTGTTGTGTGCTCTGGTAGCCCCGTACCTTAACTCAGGGGTAATTTGTATACCCTGCTTATCAACGTATTTTGCTTTACCTCTCAAGTCCCTGAAAGGAGTAACAACACTATGAGTGGCAAAAACTAATTGCTTCTTAAAACCGAGCATATCCATAGCAATACTGCGATCATCTCTATTGAAAGCACCTAACGCTTGAATTTCTTTAGATTCAACAATCAATCTATCGCCGAGAGCAATTTGAGCATCTTTATGTTCTTTACTGTGTTGGCCTCCATTTTGGACAATTGCATCAACCTCTTCGTCAGTGACCAAACTTGCCTTGTAATTAACAGGCGGTATTAAGTTTTTAAATTCTTTATCAGCATAATCAATGATAAAGTTTGGTAATTCCATAACGTGGCTGTCAGCGTCATAGAAACTTCTATTATTCGGTGCGTAAGTCATATTTCCCCCCTTGCTATATTAGCATTCAAAGAAGAAGAAACTAAAGTTTTGGAGTTATTTTATCGAGAAGATCTTTAAGTTCTGGTTTGTTTTGAATAATTTCTTCGGCTGAAAGTCCTTCAAGTTCATGAGGGAATACTAACCACTTATCAGTTTCATGAAGATAGAAGTCAGGCTTTCGATCAGTCCGATTCTGTGAAGGCTTGAAATAAGGAGTAGCTATGCGAATTTCAGGAGTATTTTTTTTACAAGCTGTCTTTAAATCCAAAATAATTTGATCGATTGATTTTCCTGTGTCGAATACATCATCAACGATTAATAAAGAATCTTCAGATTCTAGTTTCTTGATTAAATAGCTTAAACCATAAACTTGAACACTGTCGTTTCTTTCCCCCATTCCTGAATAGTATGAAGTTCTTATGGCTATATGATCAGAGTCAACTCCTAAGACATCAAATAACTCTTGAACAGCTATACCAATGGGTGCACCGCCTCGCCAAACTCCAACAATATAATTTGGGCGATAGCCGCTTTCGTAAACCTTCCAAGCTAGTTTGAAAGAATCTTCTAAAAGCTCAGTCGCTCCAATGTAATGCTTTTCCATAATTTAATACCGTTATAGAAAGAAATAATACATTAACTAATTTGGTTTAGTGTTAATCCTAAAGCCCTCCTCGAGTTTTGAGGTCAGAAGAAGGCTTTTTGTAGATTAAAACTTATAACTTACTCTTCCCATTATTTGTCTAGGAGGTATGTATTCTATGCCTGTACCCGCAACTCCGAATACATCTGTCATGCTTGAGTTCATGCCATCCTTATCACCCGCATTGAGAAGCATTAAATCTATACCCCATTGGTCGCCAGTGAAATCTAAACCAGCTGTGAAATTCATTATTGAATAAGAATCCACCTGATCTACTATAGGATTGTTGAAGACCCTTTGTTGAAAATTACCACGATAAATGAGTTCGGCTGTAGTTGTGAGAAGCCCATATGGAGTATCAATATTATACTCAACACCAAGGTTAGCAGTTAATTTAGGACTTTTTGCTAATTCATTTCCTCGTAAATTTTCTTTTAAAGAGTAACGTATTGGCTCTTCTCCAAAGAAATAGAGCTCTGCTTGTAAGTTATCTAGAGCCTCGTATGAAGAAGTTATTTCAGTATCAAGATATGCCACCCTCAAATCAAATGATAATGACTCAGAAACTAGGCCGATTAGTTCAAGTTCTATGCCCATCATTTCAGATTCAGGTATATTTGCTACACCACCTCTGTATATATCTGGATCAGTTGACTGAAATTGCAAATTTTCGTAGTCATAAGTAAAAGCAGATACATTCGCTCTCATGCGACCATCCATAAAGTCAGTCTTTAAACCAATTTCATAAGCATCTATCATTTCACTCTCAAAGAAAGGAAAAATTAGTTGTGGTGCTGGTGCAGCTCCAAAGCCTTCATTATCTTCTGGAAAACCGAAAGTAAGATTACTTCCTCCAGGTTTAAAACCCTTTGTATACGAAACATAGACCATAGTGTCTTCATCAACATCATGTTCGTAAGCGAGTCTCCCTGTTGTTTCATCTAGCTTATCTTGTATTAAATATTTTTGTAGACCGAAGAAGTTAGTAACATCACTAGCAAATTCGTCTTCTGTATACCTCAATCCAAAAACTATTCTATTGTCATCATCAATATTAACTGTTGCTTGCCCATATAGAGATTGAGACTCTCTTGAAGGGTAAGCCTCTGATACAAATCCTAATTCAGCATCGAACGCTGCAAAACAAATCCCTTCAAACGGATTAGTCGCACAAATTGGGGCATGTGTATAAGGCGTAAATTGTCCATCCATCAAATCAGCTTGTTTATTATTATTTACATCTTTAACTTCATAGATTGTATTGGCAATCTCGTGGTCGAAATAAAATGCACCGAGAATCCAATCTGTATTTCCAAAAATAGGTTCATTAGAAATTAAATTAATTTCAAAAGTTGAAGTCTCAACTACAGAAGTTTCTGGTCTGTATTCAGATCTATTGTATGGAAATCCAGCCATAGGACCATTAGCATGAACATCACCGAAGTTATGCCTATCGTTATCTCGGCTTACATAGATATCATCCTCTTGCATGCTTGCAAGAATCTTTAGATTTGCAAAACCTAAATCTGTATTGAGAATTCCAGCAAATATTTCTGAACTAAGCTTATAAGCTGATAGTGAATCTTGTCTTAGTTTTCTGGGATCTTGAGTTGAATCATCAAGACCTTTCATGGCCGCACCATTATTCTCTGCTTCAAAGTATTGAGCAAATAGTCTAAGAGTAGAAGTTTCATTTAGATCAAAAAGCCAATCAGATCTTAGAGTGGTGTGATTTGTATCATCCAAATCTTGACCATTTACTAAGTTTTCAGAAAATCCATCCTGATCTGTGGTGACCCAAGAAAAACGAGTGGCGACGGTATCGGATAAAGGTATGTTTATTCCGCCTCTAGCCTTAGCCAAATCATAGTCACCTAGTGTTAAGTCTACTTTTCCGTTTAGAGAGTCAAATGAAGGTAGAGTATTTATAACATTAACCGTTCCTCCAGTTGAGTTTTGCCCAAAAAGAGTACCTTGAGGGCCTCTTAACACTTCAATTCTATCTAGATCTATAAAATCAGTTCTTAAGGAGAACTTCGAAGCAATAAATATACCATCCATATGTAATGCAACAGAGGGAGCCGCAATAGCATTCTGATTAGTTTCGTCTCCTACACCACGTATAGAAATAATAGTTTTATAGCCTTCATTTTTTGCCACCGTAACCCCGGGAGCTATGGCACTAAGACCAACAAAATCTACTATATTTTTTCTTTCTATCTCGTCACTACTTAAAGCAGTTACCGCTTTTGAAACGTCTTGTAAACTTTCTACCCTTTTCTCTGCTGTAACAATAACTTCATCGATCACCAACTCATTTGAGAAAGTGTTTAGACTGATTGAGATTATTGATAGCGCAAGAGAAATTGAGAGGAAAGACCTGAAAAGGGAAATTGATAATTTCATTAAAAATCCTTGTCTTGCAATCAAAAAGATATTCTACTCATGAATAGTAGAGTTGCAAGAGTTAGCAGATACAAACTTCAATTATTTCAAAAATTGTCCCTAAGATTCACTTTTTTCTCCTCAATTTTACTTTTTGGTAAAAATTTAATAGTAACCGATCAATAAATCTTTAAAGTAACAACAAAGGAGATTTCAATTCATTATGAAACTTGCATTAGAAAAATTTTTTGCTCTTAAGGCCCACAATACAAATATTCAAAAGGAAATATTAGCTGGGATAACTACATTCATTACTATGGCTTACATCATTTTTGTTAATCCTCAGATGATGGCTCAATCAGGTATGGATTATGGTGCAATATTTGTAGGCACTTGCTTGGCAGCGGCATTTGCTTGTTTGTTTATGGGTCTATATGCAAATTGGCCAGTTGGTCTTGCTCCTGGCATGGGATTGAATGCCTTTTTTACCTACACAGTGGTTGGTGAAATGGGCTACTCATGGGAGATTGCTTTAGGTGCTGTTTTTATAGCAGGCATTCTATTCTTCATTATGAGTATAACTCCCTTAAGACGATGGATGCTAGACAGCATCCCTTTAAATCTCAGAATTGCAATGGGTGCAGGGGTTGGATTATTTATAGGATTTATTGGACTTAAGAATGGCGGTATTATTGTTGCTAATGGTGCTACTTTTTTAAGCTTAGGAGATTTTACAAATCCAAGCACTTTATTAGCAGGTCTAGGCTTTTTACTTATTTCAATACTCTCCATAAGAAAAATACCCGGAGCAATCATCATTGGAATATTGGCGGTAACCTTAATGAGTATTTTTTTAAATCTTATTGAGTTTGATGGTATTTTTGCACTTCCCCCTGATGTCACTCCAGTGCTGATGGAGTTAGATATTCTTGGAGCTCTAGATGTAACAATGATTAGCGTGATTGTGTCATTTCTTTTTGTAAATCTATTCGATACCGCCGGAACTCTATTTGGTGTTGCAACTAGAGCAAATCTAGTAGAAGAGTCTGGGGACATTAAAGATTTAGACAAAGCACTAAAAGTTGACAGCAGCTCTAGTGTCTTTGGATCTTTTCTGGGTTGTGCTCCTGTAACAAGTTATGTTGAAAGTTCAGCAGGAATTGAAGCAGGGGGAAGGACTGGGATGACAGCAGTTGTTGTCGGAATCTTGTTTCTCCTGGCTACTTTCCTTTCTCCTTTGGCAGCAGTTGTTCCTGCTTATGCAACTGCAGGAGCTTTGATTTACGTTGCAATCTTAATGTTAAGTGGAATGGAAAGTCTAAATTGGGATGATCAGTCAGAATTATTGCCTGCATTAATTATGGTAGTCATGATTCCGCTGACATTTTCCATAGCAAATGGTATTGCGCTAGGATTTTTAGCTTACGTATCGATAAAAGTATTTGTAGGCGAAATCAGTAAGATCTCTTCTGGAGCTTGGTTCTTGACCCTAATATTTGTAGCTAAATTTATCTTTCTATAAGACTACAATTTTATATCGCTAGCATCATGTCTTTCTAAGATTTCCTTATCATCCGGCCCATTAGGCTTTCTGTTTACCAAAGAACCTCTCTTAAATGCTGGACGCTCTATTATTTGTTTTGCCCATCGACCTAAATGCTTATAAGAATCAACCTCAAGAAATTCCGCTGAATCGTAAGCATTGTTTAGAACTAAAGTTCCGTACCAAGAGTGCACAGCAATATCCGAAATATTATATTCATCACCACATAAATATTCTCTAGCTTCGAGGTTCTTATCTAGAAGATCTAGTTGTCGCTTAACTTCCATGGCAAACCTATTTATAGGATATTCAAACTTTTCTGGAGCATAAGCATAAAAGTGACCAAAGCCGCCACCTAAGTAAGGGGCACTGCCCATTTGCCAAAATAACCAAGACATACACTCTGCTCTAGCCGAGGGATCTGTTGGAAGAAATTCTCCAAACTTTTCTGCCAAATAAACCAATATTGCTCCTGATTCAAATACACGAGTTGAAGGATCTGTGCTTGTATCAAGTAATGCAGGTATTTTAGAGTTAGGATTTATGTCTACAAAACCACTACTAAATTGTGCGCCCTCTCCAATATTAATTAAAAATGCGTCATATTCAGCCCCTTCATGACCTAAAGCTAAAAGTTCTTCTAATAAAATAGTTACCTTAATCCCATTAGGGGTACCTAAAGAGTAAAGTTGAAGTGGGTGTTTGCCAACAGGTAATTCCTTTTCGTGAGTGGCCCCTGCAGTAGGTTTATTTATATTCGCAAACCTTCCTCCGCTTTCAGTGTCCCAAGTCCAAACCTTAGGTGGTACGTATGTAGAATCACTCATAAAAACTCCTTAATTGAAAACTATAGTAACAATAATTCACTTTAACTTTATGTAATATAAATTACACATTAGAAATAAAACACAATATATGTATCTTATTGTTTAAATTCTTTTATGAGGTTATATTTTTTTAATTGATTTGAAGGATTAAAATTTGAATATATTTTTTAATGAGTCTAATAATATTAAGGCAGCCTTAGCCTTCTTCATTCCAGGGTCATCAGCTCCTATCTTCCAATAACAACTGAGATACATAGAATCTTTAGGAAGCGACTTTTCATGCTTTATCAATTTTCTTGCAAAACGCATCAATTCAAATTCTCCTGCTATCCAAGCGTATGGATTATTGCCTTTCCATTCAACTTCACTTAATGCATTAATAAGATCACTGCATCCATTTAATGGTTCTGGATTTACAATCCATTTAACCTCTACTCCTTGGGGTTTAATCAATTCTTGCTTATCTTCAGGTGAATTAATTTCTAAAAGAGCTAATCCTTGAGATTCGGGAGATAATTTTTCAAGATTAACTGCAATAGCCGGTAAGGCTGTCATGTCACCTGTAAATAGATACCAATCTGCATCTGGAGAAGCGAGTATTGCTGGACCAGGACCCGCTATCTCTATGCTATCTCCCCTTTCTACTGAAGAAGCCCATTTACTGGCGGGACCACTATCTCCATGAAGAAGAAAATCTAAAACCAATTCAAGCCTTTCTGGATCAAAAGACCTGATGGTATAAGAACGAAGATCAAAGGGTTTTTTTGTATTTTTACCGATGTCTTCAGATACTCTCGGGAAACGTAATTTTACATATCCACTTTCTTGATTTTCTGGAAAATCTGAAAGATCATCTCCGTGAAGAGTTATTCTCTTCATGTTAGAGCCCAATATTTTTGTATCAGTAACTTTTAATTTTCTTATATTTATAGCCATTGTTTTAGAGTCCTTTCTAAAAGAATACTTTATTTATTGAATAATGGTTTTCTCTTTTCTAAAAAAGCCAGCATACCTTCTTGTGAATCTTTTGTACCATTATTGTCTTTTACAGCCTGACGCTCTTCTATTAATAGCTCCTCCAATTCTCGGTCTGAACTATTGACCAAGACCTTCATCATGCTTCTTACCGCTTGTGAAGGTTGCTGAGCAAGTTCATAAGCTAAGGATATTGCTGCAGATTTAAGTTCATCCAAGGGCCATATTTCATGAACCAATCCTATGTCCAAAGCTTTTTTACCAGAGATTTTTTTTGATCTCAATATCATATCCATAGCTTGGTTCTCTCCAACGCATTTGGCCAAGCGAGCACTCCCACCCCATGCGGGAACTGCACCTAAATCAAGCTCTGGTAGGCCTATTTGAGCACCTTCATCAGCCGCAAAACGAAAATGACATCCTAAAGGGAGTTCCAAGCCGCCGCCCAGACAATAACCAAACATTGTTACGATCCATGGCTTTTGCATTGTTTCAATGGCCCTTATAACATTTAATCTCTGATCAAATAATGCATCTGAACTCCCCTTCCTCCTTACACCTTCTGAGAATTGTTTGAGATTCATTCCTACAGAAAAATTATCCAGTCCTTCAGCAGTTAGGACTACAGCCCGAATAGAATCATCTTTCTCTATCTTAGTTACCATTTCTTCAAGAGAATCCATGAAATCTAAAGACATGCGGTTATAGGGTGCGTCATTAATAGTAAGAATTGCAACTGCATCATCTTTTCTATAAATAAGGCTTTCTTTCATTTATTTTTCCTAATTTTTAATATTTTTTATCAATAACTTTCATTACTGTATCAAAGACTTAGGATTGAGGAAGCTCTATTAAGCCTAGTTTAAGGTACAAGGAAAATAGATCAGTTAAGCCTCTTTGTTTTATAATTTTTTCATTCTCTAGAGTAAGAATTGTGACATCTCTAAAATCTATCTTCTCATTTGTAGATGGGTGATAACCGCTGATTTGCAGTACAACGATGATCTTATTGCCAGATATCAACAGTTCTTCTATATCTTCTCTGTAACCTGGAAGGTCTTCTTTAACTTTCAATGCTAATGCAGATAAACCCTCTAGGCCTTCTCCCCAATCAGGAAAAGGGTAATCAGCTTTGAAATTATCTGCGTAGAACTCCCCTACTCTAGAAATATCTCCATCAGTCCAAATAACCTGCATAGCCTCCCTAACAATATCTTCAGAGTTTTTTGAAGTTTCTTGCTCGATGCTTTTATTTTTAAAATATCCATTAATAGCAATATAAGTTTGAATTAAGTTGGCTATGACAAAAGCAAATAAATCGACAAATAAAAATATTATTGCTCCAGAAAATCTACTGAGTGCTGTAACTAAATAACCTTTTAATCTTGTCTTATGATGAACTGAACTTACAAGATATAAGGCTAAAATACTTATAACTAAAATGAGCCATTGGCCATATTGCAACACAAAAAAATAGTCTTCCATTATCTTTACCTTATGTTTTTTTTCCGGTCAAAACTAGAGTACCTGCCCATTGTTTGCTTTGATTGGCTCGCCAATTTTCTATGTGAACCAAGCCTGCCTGGTGAAACATATCAATCCACTCTGACTCCTTCAGCATTAACATAGGCGTTTCTACTTTTTCTTCCCAGGAATGAGAATCCTTATTTTCATAATAAAGATCTATGCCTATAATCAATCTTCCATTTTGCTTCAGCCAAGATTCTTCTACTTTCTTTATTAGCAAAAAAGGGTCATTGAGGTAGTACATCACCTCCATGGAATGGACTAAATCAAATTTGATAGAAGGTTCAAAAGATCTTATGTCTGTATGAAAATATTGATTTTCATTCCCTTTGGCCTTTGCTTTTGCAATCATTTGCTCAGCACCATCAATGCCTAAGGCTATTGAGCATAAAGGATCTGTTTTAACTCTTCGCACAACCCAACCATTTCCACATCCTATATCTAGAAAACTATATTTTTTTTGAATTTCTTCTCTTTCTTTTATAGCAAAATCTAACATCTCATCGACTGAGGCCGTATGGCCTTCTTCCATGCCAACATCCTTGCCCTCTTCGGCCCACTTTCCAAAAACTTCAGTAGCCTTATACATTATTAATATAATTTATGAGGGGTTGTAGGCTGGTTTTGTTACTGAATAAGCCCAGTAAAAAAAGACGAATTGAAATAAAAGTCGTAAATATAATAATGAGAGAGGAGCTTCTGGAAAAGCTCCAGGCGTTAGAGCCATATAAATATTAGCAGGGTAAACAACTACCAAAAGAGCTAGTAATCCCCATCCTGCAATTTTCCGTAACCTGGGTATTAAAACTCCAATACCACCAACTACTTCAAAGAAACCACTTATATAAACGGCCTCAGCATGTAATGGAAATGCAGGAGGCATAATTGATATATAAAAATTAGGATTGATAAAATGATCAACACCGACATTGATAAAGAAGGCAGACAAACCAATGAGAACTATCTTTTGCCACCACCCGCTGGGGAGTTTCATCCAAGAAGAAATATTAGATAAAACTCCCATGCAGATTACTTATGTGGGGTAACTAAATATTTTTCGCCAGTAGCTTGTTTGGCATAAGACTTAATTATTTCAGGCTGAAGCATTTCCTCAAAAGAAATCTCCTGAACATAGTTACTAGCAAATGTAGTAGTAATTTCTGCAGCAACTCTTTCTCTCATTTGCTGGAATCTTTCCATGCCTATCCTTCCGATCATTGGGGTGAGAAGCCATCCACCCAGCCCCCATGACATACCAAAAGATCTTTTTAAAATGGTAGGTGATTGGTCTAGCCCTCCATAGATATAAACTTGCTTATAAGTATCTGATCCGTAGCGACTATATTCTTTAGCTGTTTTGTTAGCGGCAATTTCCATTGCTGCAAGTATCTGTCCAGGCAACTCTCCATTATTTCCACCACCCGTTGCATCGAATCCTAAAGTAGCTCCAGTTTCCACTAAAGCAGAAACTAAACTTTCCATAAAATCATCATCACTAGTGTTACAAATATACTGAGCACCTAAGCTTTTAAGTAGTTCGACGTGTTCTGATTTCCTAACTATGTTCACCAAAGGTACGTCATCATCTTTACAGATTTTTATAAGCATTTGTCCTAAATTAGATGCTGCAGCTGTATGGACGATAGCAGTGTGATTTTCCATTTTCATGGTCTCAATGAAGCCAAGAGCAGTTAAGGGATTTACAAAAGATGAAGCGGCCTGTGGAGCAGTTGTTCCTTCATTCATTACTAAACAACTTGCTGCGGGAACAGCTCTATATTGAGAATACATAGCTCCGCCAGCCAGTCCGACTGTTTTACCTATTAAATCTTTAGCATTAGCTCCAGCATCTACAATGACACCGGCACCTTCATTACCTACAGGCATGGATTCGTCTAATCTTGGTTTCATCGCGCCCATTAAGGCAGGATGTATTTTCATAGTTGTTACTGTATCGTCTCCAGATCCTGTTACATTTATAGTCTCAAGGTCAGCAGCAAAACTTAACAGCAGCCCTAGATCAGAAGGATTTATCGGAGAAGCTTGAACCTCAATCAATACCTGATCATCTGTAGGAACTGGTTTATCGGTTTTTGCGATTGAAATTTCAATATTCCCATCACTGGTCACTTTCGATCTTATTTCTTTAGAAATTTGGTCAGACATTTTAATTTTCCCCTTTTAGTTTTTAAAATTTACAACATTAAATATTGTGGGGGATAAGTTATATATTGCAAGAGTACTTTGGAAAATAAAGCAAAATGATCAAATATCTTTTTAGAGTGAGTTAGAGTGGATCTCCTCCAAGAACAGCAGGTGTCTCACAGTAAGTATGTAAAATATTAAGTTGGTGATCTTCAATTCTTTTGCTCAGCACATTTGCTATCTCTGGAATCTTTGAATTGCTTTCAAACCACATCAACATTCCTTTGTTTTGTTCGGTTCTTGTCATAATTTCAGCTGGTGCTGGAAGAATGATCATGCACATGGTTGCCCAATATATATCAGCGGCAGTAACTGTATTCCCAACAAGATAAGGTGAACCTGACTTCTCTTGCTCCACTAAACGAGCATCAATCAAGCTAATTATTTCTGCAATCTTATCCAAAGCTGAAGCGCTAGCTTCTTCGCTGTAACCATACTTACGAGCTAAAGGACTGTCATTAAGTATTCTTGCATTCCAAACAAGCCCATCTTCAGCAAGAATTATGGAACATAGTCCAAACATATCGAGACGAAGTTCAAAATTATCAGGAATTAGGTTTGGACTATCATTCGAACCAATTTCTTCAGCTAAGGCCAGTTGTTCTATCCAAACATTTCTTGGTCTTTCTTCATCATGAAACATTGTAGGTAAACTGGTTTGACTTGTAAGCTCATACAGTTTTGCCTGCCTATCCTTACCAGTTTCTTTGTCTATACCCATCATTGGGTGCAAAACCCTAGTTATAGGAATTTGCTTCGCAAAACAAATATTCTTTAAAGCTTCGGCATACAAAGCTTGCACTCCAGGTACAAAGGTTATTCTGATTCCAGTTTTTAACTCTGCAGCCTCATTAAGAGATATAAAATCTGGATTTTTTGTATTGGAAGTTTCATTCATGCTTTTTCCCTAATTAATAATTAATTTTTATCTAAAGTTAGAAATAATTCTAGCAGATCCTATCTCGCAATTTGGGCCCATTAAATGTACTCCATCCACACAAGGTAGATGAATAATTTTCTCTATTAATTCTTTGCAAATTTGTTCACCGGTTTCTATTGGGTTATCACTAGTTTCTAATTGATAAAGAATGTCATCAGAGATATTTATTCCCCATAAATTCTTTCGCATCCAATCACCTTGCTTTGCTGACTTCAGAGGACCCATGCCAACCAATACCTTGCAGTCATTAAATGACCCTTCAGCGCTCAATTTATCTGAATACTCTTTAATAATGTCATATTCAAAGCAATATTGAGTTTGAACGAAATTAGCACCTTGCTCAATTTTAGTCATTAATTTACCCATAGCATCTGGGTTAGACAATTGATCATATAAATCATCTGCGGCACCAGAAAAGATCGGCAAAGGGTTTTTAATTTCCGTACCATCAGTAAGTGACCCCTCAGAAATAGTCTTACAGAGTTGGATTAAGCCATTACTATTTAATTCATTTACAGCGACAGGGCCATCCTTACCAGGCTGATCGCCACTTAAACAAAGTACTTTGTTTACATCAACAGATAATGCACCTAATAATACAGATTCAAGCGCAACTCGATTTCTATCTCGACCTGTCAGTTGTAAAATTACTTCTAGACCAGTCTTTCGAATTTCTGAAGCCACTAGCAGGCTATTGAGTCGAGTTTTACAATTTGGTGAGTCTGTTACATTTACTGCGTCAGCTAGATTAATGAGATCTTCAACTTTTTTAACACTAGCGGATAAATCGGTAGATACATCTGGAGTAGTTTCTGAAGTAAATAGAAAATTATTGTTATTGAGCATTTATTATCTAGCGAGTAGCTTTTTTGGGTCATAGAAAGGAAGATCTATTACCTTAGCATCAAACTCTCCAGATGAGGTCATTACTCGTAATGGATAGTCATGAGGTTTGGATTCATTCAGACGAATAAGGCCTACTCCACTCTTTAAATACGGAGACCAAGCTCCAGCACTTACGAATCCAATGTCTTGTCCTCCAGACTCGAGTAGCTTATCTCCTCTTGTTAAGGATGCTCCTTCACATAATAGCCCCATTAATCTAATAGATTTCTTATTTGTTTTCATCAGGGCTTTTTGGCCAATGAAATTAGTTTTCTCTAGGTCTACAAGACGTTCTAGCCCTATTTCAAAAGGGTTAATCGTTTGATCGATATCCGTTCCATAATCTAGAATGCCAGCTTCAATTCTTCTGATATGCATTGAGGAGACATCTGATCCCATCAACCCTGCAGATGCACCCTTTTCAAGAAGATGACTCCACAACTCTACTCCATCAAAATCTGCATTTTTAGAGTATATTTCAAATCCTCTCTCACCCGTCCAGCCAGATCGAGAGATGTAAAAAGAATTACCATTGATTTCTGTTTCAACAGCAGAATAGTAAGTAAAGTCTTCTATTGATATATTCGATACAGCTTCTAAGACCTCTAAAGAAGTTGGACCTTGTATCTGTAAGACCCAAGAATCAAAATCTCTAATTGAAACATCAAGATCTTCAATTAACGCATTAGCCCAATTCAAAAAATCTCCATTAGCCTGGACATATATAAATTCATGGTCATTAGGTCTCATCAAAACACCATCCATGACAATGCCGCCTTGATGATTACAAGCTATGGCATAGCCAGCTCTTCCTATAGCAATTTTGCTGATATCACGGGTGAACAACTTATTTAAAAAGGCGATGCTATCTTTACCTGTGATCTTTAAAGGGGTCTCTGGAACATCATATAAACAGCATTTTGCTCGCATATGTTCATAATGAGCTAACTCATCATTACCTGAATTTATAGGATAGAGCCTGTTGTTGTAGAGACCGTATAGAGTGTCATCACGATCATTGCAGGCAAAAAAAGGTGATTTTTTAAATCGATGATCTGAAACTGGTAAATAGCTTATCCCCATTTAGCTATTCTACTAGATTAGGATTAAATGTACCCGTCTTCTCTTAGATCTTCAAAGGTCTTCTTGAAGGCATCAATGGCTTTATCAATCACGTCTGGTTTGTGTGCAAATGAAATAAAAGCAAGGTGAATTCCAGGTACGATGACATTGTGGCCTAAGAGATGCAGGTAGAACTCATTTTCTAAAGCATATTGGCTACGATTGATATCTCTTGATGATTCGATAGTCTCGCCACCAAAAATTAAGTGCATCATTGACCCAGCATTCATCATTTGTACTGGCATATTGTTTGATCTACAAAATTCATTAATTTCACTGGCCATTCTGTTTCCCTGTTCATGCAAGTATGGATAAATTTCTTCCTTATTGTTTTTTAGAAATTCCAAAGCGCCAATACCACTTGCCATTGTCAGAGGATTACCGCTAAAAGTACCTCCTGCAAAAATAGCTGGAGTATTTTCCGCTCCGGAGAAAGTATTCATCACATGCTTTGAGCCGGCAACGACACCAATAGGTAGACCACCACCAACAGCTTTCCCGTAGGTCACAAGATCAGGTTTAATATCGTAATACTCCTGACAACCTCCGTACTCTATACGAAACCCAGTTATCACTTCATCTAGCATTAAGAGTACTTCACATTCTGTACATACTTCTCTTAAGCCATCTAAGAATTCTTGATTATCGAGACGAGGATTAGAGCTTTGAACTGGCTCTATAACGACCAAAGCCAAATCATCTTTATACTTGCGGATTAAGTCATAAGCATTTTTATCACGATAAGGTAGCATCAGCATCAAATCGCGTGAAATTTCCTCAGGAATACCTGCTCCAAGTGTGATACTGGATGGAGTTGACCGTTCACTTTTCATGTCAGCTCTTATTAAGGCGTAGTCATGAATACCATGATAAGAGCCGTCAAATAATGCAACAACTCTTTTACCTGTAACAGCCCTAGCAGCCCTAAAGGCAAACATAGTAGCCTCACTACCTGAATTACAGAACATGACCTCATCTACGGCAGGAGCAGATTCTTTTATCAGTTCCGCGAGACGAGCTTGTCCATCTCCTGGGATACCGTAATGCCAACCTTTTTTAATTTGAGCAGCAAGAGCCTCTTCTACTGGTTCTGGCTTGTTACCAAGAACATTGGGACCAAACCCTCCGGTTAGGTCAATATAGCGGTTCCCATCAAGATCTGTTAGGTAAGGACCTTCTGCAGAATCTATATAAATTGGATGAGGTAGATCTACAGTTTGAACAACTTCCTGAGCTAGAGTTTTTTGTCCGCGGCAAGATAATTCTTCACATTTTGCGGTTCTATTTATAAGTTTTGTTCTTACGGCATCTGACTTTTTACCGATCTCTTTATGTTGTTGTTTTCTTGTTCTCATTATTTACCTCATGTCTATCTACGTTGAATAACACTAGACAAAAAAGCTCCACTTATCAATTAATTAAATTTTTTAATGATGTTTTAGATGTCTATTAGTTTATTTAACTATAAAGCGCCCAAAAACAAATTTGCCTTCAGACTGAAGTCCGGCTTCGCCTATTGGTCTGCCTAAAGCACTAGGAACATTTCCTACATAAAGTTGATAAGATCCAGGTTTAATCGGAACAAAACTGACATGAGCTGAGCCTACTTCATCACACTCAATCGCATTAAAGCTCAAGCCTTGTAGATGAATTTCAATATCTCCTACTGTTACAAGTCGAAGATGAGAATTACGCAATAATTCTGGCATCTCTATTCGCCACCCAGTTAGATCATCTTTTACATCTGGGCAACTAATATTCAGTCGATAATACTGTCCCGTCACTAGAAAAATTTCTTTAGGCTCTAGAACCGGACTACCGTCTTCAGAAGTAGAAATACTTATGTCTTTTCCTGATGGAGGATATTGCGCAAGATTACCTAAAGATTCCTCAGAAATAAGATTGAAAGAAAATATTAAAGAAATTAAGAATATAAAGCGACATGTTCTATTCACAATCACTTCGACCTTACAAAGTAATAATTTGGTCAGGCATATTGCCAGCTAAAGCACTGTACAATTGGGGAAAGCACCCTGCGACTACACCATCAACCGTGTTTATTGCCTTTACATCACCTGAACCGCATTGTGAGAACTCTCCAGACGCCATACCTCTTCTTAAGGCACATTGATCACAAATCATTAACAAAATATTTTCTTTCTTTGCTAAACCAGACAAGCGCTTTCCTATTTCGTTCTCTGAACTCAATGAATAAACATTATCATCAAAGAACATCATCCCAACCACCTCAACTCCGTGGTTACCTTGCTCCAGCTGAGGAAGAATCATTGATGCCAACTGAAATGTTGATGACATATCATTTCTAAAAATATAAGCGACTTTCATGATGAATAACTCCTTTTAGTTTTTACTATGTATAAGCTTTGATATAGTAATAATAATTATTTAATTTCAAAAGAAGATATGAAAAAAATTTTAATCCTTATTATCCTGCTCTCCCTAAATCTATATTCTTACGAAACAGCAGAAAAAGAAAAATTTAATGATCAGGAGATCACTTATGTGGTTGAAATGAATGCAAAAAAATCTTCGGAAGAAATCAGCCAATTCTCAGAATTTTATCAGAGACTTGTAGAAGGAAATGAACCAGATACATTCGCTTGGCAATTCTTTAGAAGTTCAGATGATAAAATCATCCTCATAGAAAGATACAAAGACTCGAGCTCTGCTAACCAACACATAATAAATATTTCGCCCGGAGGTATTAGTGAAGAAGAATTTGCTATGTTCTCTGAACATTTCGAAATAGAAAAAATAATAGTCCATGGCTTTGCTACAGATAAACTGAAGAACGCATTGAAGGAAGCAGGATTCAGTTTGGAATTTAGATCGCCTATCAGTGGTTACAGCAGAAAATAAGAAAGTTAACGAATAGTATATCTTAAGAGGGATAATTATTAGCCTCTAGAATACCAATTGTTTTGAGTAGAAAAAGTTTTAACTTTGTAACTTTTTTTACATTGGTGTGTTCTTTTAAAAAGCTATAATTAGTTATCTAATTATTTCGAATTTTAACCTTGATTCAACTCAAAAGACTACTATGAAAATTGCTATTATCGGTGCAGGAATCTCAGGCTTAACCACTGCAATAAATCTAGAAAAAAATTACGAAATAACCTTATTTGAGAAATCAAGAGGAGCTGGCGGAAGAATCTGTACAAGATATACGGATTCTTATAATTTCGATCATGGTGCTCAATTTTTTACGGCTAGGTCACCTGAATTCAAGAAATTTCTTAAACCTCTCATTAATTCGGGTGTAATTGATAATTGGCAAGCAAGATTGATAGAGGTTAGGGATAATGTAATTATTAACCGTCAGCAATGGAATAATGATCTTCCTCATTATGTCGGAGTGCCTTCAATGAGTGCTATCGGCAAATATTTATCAAAAAATCTAAATATAAAACTTAATACCGAGGTGTCTATTCAAAAGTCTCCAGAAGGATGGAAAGTTGTTGATTGTGATGGAGAGGTTTTTGGTCATTATGATTGGGTGATTAGTTCAATACCTGCCGAACAATCTTCACAATTATTGCCGGATTATTTTTCTCACCATGATGCACTTAAGCAAAAGAAAATGCTTGGTTGTTATTCGTTGATGCTTGGTTTTGATG
>Ga0257110_1000163_pt1 | contig 35512 bp, 63 predicted proteins | sample LP_taG_7_FD_190184 | JGI IMG/M metagenome (GOLD analysis project Ga0257110, IMG submission 190184) | Marine microbial communities from Northeast Subartic Pacific Ocean, Canada - LP_J_2015_P26_10m | ecosystem: Environmental > Aquatic > Marine > Oceanic | place: Canada: Northeast Subartic Pacific...
CTATACCGTCAAGCTTTGTTTTATCTCCGTTTGCAAATGCTCCCTCAGATGGTGGTTGTTGTGCGCTATCGGCTTTTGTTCCTTGTGCGGCAGTAGCATAATCTGAAGAGTCAAACGCCTTAACCTGAGATAAGTTTGTGACTTCAGAGTCCATCAATGCACCAGCAGAGGTAACATTAGTAGTGTCAGTAACGTCTGCACTAGCTTCTATACCATCCAGTTTGCTATGGTCTGCTGTAGTAAAGTTTTCATCTGTCTGTGACGCTATTACGAAATCTAGGGTTCCGTCAGCGTCTTGATAGGTTACAGTGATACCTGTCTCAGTATTACCAGTAACCATACCTCCGACAAAATCTTCTACCTGTTCTTCTGTTAAGGTAGATCCTCCTCCGCCCCTAAACTCACCAGCGTCTACCTTTTTAAGTTGTGAATCTGTAGCATCCCAAATTAATAAATAATCTGAATCTGTACTAGTTACTTCAGTTCTACTATTAATTAAATCAGGATTGACATTTAATTCTGTACTTGCTAGTGATAGTCCTGTTCCTGCTGTATACTCTGTATTGGTATCTGTAACAGTTTCTGTTTCTGTAGTTATGCCTGTTACGTGACCATTACTATCTAATAAAATATCTTGAATATAAGTTCTTCCACTATTATCAGAAGAAGAAGCAGCTGATGCTATAGTGGGATGAGAAGTTAAATAGTTTTGTAAGTCTACTATCTGAGATTCTGTAAGTCGTAAAGCTCCGGAATGTTGAACTACAGAACTTTCTGTAATATTACTGTCTGGGACATTTGCCCATGTAACTGCTGAAGATAAATCATTTGTTTCAGTAAATGATGTGAGATAAGTTTGTAGATCTACTATTTGAGACTCTTTAATTTGTAAAGAACCTGTATGTTGAACCACAGAGCTTGCTGTGATATTAGTATCAGGAACGTTAGCCCATGTTACTGCTGAAGATAGATCATTTGTCTCAGTAAAAGATGTTAAATAATTTTGTAAATCTACTATTTGAGATTCTGTAAGCCTTAATGCTCCACTATGTTGAATAACAGAGCTTTCAGTAATATTAGCATCTGGAACATTAACCCAAGTAACAGATGAAGACAGATCATTAGTTTCCGTAACAGCACCGGACTCTGTAGCTGTACTAATACCTATCACATGACCATTGCCATCAAGCAAAACATCTTGAATATATGTACGACCACTATTATCTGATGAACTTGCTGCTGATATATTAGGATGAGATTGTAAATAATTTAATCCACTACCTATAGGATTTAGATTATCCCATGCTGTGGTTCCATCTCCTACTTTTAAAATATTATTAGTAGTATCAAATCCTGGTTCACCCTCTGCTAATACAGGATTACTACTCCAATCATCCCCTCTTCTTAATTTAATTACATTATTAACTGGCATAGTGTTTATCCTATATTATATAATTACGGAGAACCACCATCAATTACGACATGGTAAAGATTCAAAGGGTTGCTTGTTCCACTACCAGCAATACTAGCCATTCCACTAAGAGCAACAGGCATATTATTAGATATATAATTACTTAACCCAATAACATCACTCGCATACGCTACAGTACTAGTAAATCCAGAATTAATCTCTAAACTTTTTTCACTAGTATTTTCAATAGACACATTATGAACATGATCTGTAATAGTTGTAGTTATATCTACAAATTCTCTTGATTGAGATATTTCTATAGTAGGAGAGCCCATTATGTACACTCCAAAAGATCTGTAGATTTGCTAAATCTCTTAACCACAGTAACAGTTCCATATAACAGTCTAATTACTTGCTTGCCTCCGCCTGAATATAAATCATCATCACTCCTAAGTTCCAAATCATATTTTGCTGTATTAAAAGCAAAATTATTAGTTGTTTCGGCTGGTAATAAAAATGTCAATTTCCCCAAACTTGGTTCTAATGTAAACTTATAAGTACTATAATTAACATTTTCAGTAGTAAAATTTTGAATAGCATTAGTATTAGTTTTCCAGGTTATCCTGGCGCACCAGCCTGTCAAATCAATAGCATTACCACTATCGTCTTTATATACTAAAGACAACGAAAAAGAAGATCCTTGTTCGATTTGGAAGTCATATTTACTTGCTGACATACAATAAGACCTTCTAAAATAGGCGAGGAATAGATATATAGATATACACCTGCATGATGCACATTATATAAAAAGAAAGGCCAGTAAAAAAATACTGGCCCTTCTAATTAAATATAAATCAACAATCTATTATAGAGAGCCAATAAGGACCCTACGATTGTCTAGAACAGCAAAGCCAAGCTCAGCCCATCCGTAGAAGCCAGCTCTCTTCTGACGATGTAAGCTATCGTCTTCAAAGATTTGAACCTCTTGACGAACTGGCATGATGAAGCTGTCTCGTTTGCGTAGGTCTAAACCAACTACAACCTCAGTATCACCAGAAGGTAAGGAAGCAGAAAGACTATCTGTATAGAATTTCTGATACTGCTGACCAACGCCAAGCTCATCGAGATCATGAAGATTAACACCGAAAATTCTATTCAAACTACCATCAGCAGCTGTATAGATTTCTCTACGAGTAACTTCATCAACCTGATCAACGCCCCAGTTGCGAATGTCTTCCATTGCTTCTGGAGAAACGTAAAGGTCAGTAAGAGCGCCACGATTATTACTTGAGCTGTTACCACCGCCATTACGACGCATAACAGTCTTCATTAAGCTTACCAATCTCTTCGTGAATTGGCTAGCATTTGCATCACTATCATAAACAACGATATTGCGATCAACACCAGCTGCTAAAAGCGTGTGCCAACCATCGTCATTCATCTTTTTAACAAAAGAAGCTTCGAGAACTTCCATTGCTCTGCCTACAACATCCCAACGAGCATCACGAGCATACTTTAAGAGATAGTCAATGCTGGAGCCGACATCATAGGTAGGAACCATGACGTAATCGCCTTCAACATGACGCTCTGGAATATATCCGTGATTAGGAATGGTATAAGCGACAAACTCTTTTTCATTTCCAGGTGCTAAAAAGTCAAGAGGAAATTCTGGAGTAGCACTTTGAGCTAGAGAAACTGGCTCAAAAATACCATTCAATACATCTCCACTTAAAACACCCTGTCTGAGAGGTAATTCTAAAGCCTTTGCAAATTCTGCATTTGCAGCTAGAGAAGTTTCTCTGTTGGATGAACCAGACTTAACTAAAAGCTCAGTTAATTCTGGTGTAGGTTGAAATCTTTCTTTACTATTATCTAACATTTGTGGTTCTCCCTTTGTATAAATTAGGCGACGTTGACTGCTACTTTTGCATAACCATCGGCATCTTTTGAACTCAAAAATCTGCCGATTCTATAGTACCCATCTTCAGTATCGGAATCTGTTGGGGCTGTGGCAGAAACATTGCCGTTAGCTCCAACATAAGCTGGATCACCAGCTGCTGGCGTTCCCGTTACGTTAGATGTGGTTACCTGACCAACCTGTAGCAAAGTAACTTTGCCACCTTTTTGTACTTCGTCTTTATGCCAGTTGATATGTTGTCTAGTAAGATCAAGATCAACGACATCGTTTAATAAAACTCCGACTGGTTTGCAACCGCTTGCAGTCGATGCATAACTTACGACAGCTGCAGAGTCGTCCATGGACACCCCTGAACCACCGCCTGAAACAGATGCAACACCACCCCTAGTGGCTGTTGCACTCATGAAAAAAGAAACATCGGTTTGTAATTCGATACGATCTGGTTTTAGAGCCATTTGTTTATCTCCCTTAAAAAAGATACTATTTGGTTGATGTGTTAAGTCTACTACGAACAAAATCTACTAAAGCTGCTCTGGTGGAATCTTCTTCAGATTCAACTTCGCTGCCAATGCCAAGATTAACTTCTTCTTCTACCTCAACTTCGTCGAGAATTTCGGCGTCAGCAATTACTTCTGATGCTTTATCTTTCTCTTCTTTTTTCTTCTTTTCTTCTAAAGCTTCTTTAAGAGCTGGAGGCATTCCTGCATCAGCATCGTCTTCAGCTTTTTTCTCTTCTTTTTTCTCTTTCTTAGACATACCAGCTAATAAAGCAGTCATGTCTTCAAAAGACTCGTCGCTCAAATGTTCAAATTTATCTGCGGTAGACCCAACTGTTTCGTTATCAAGACCAGCTTCTACTAAAGATGCCATTCTCTTGGCTTTCTTTTCTTTCTTCATCATCTCGTCTTCTTTGGCCTTGTAGCCTGCAACAACTTCGTTAGCAGCTTCGATATCAGTAACATGCTTAGCAATTACTTCTTCTCTAGATGCTAGTTCGGTTTCTTTTGCTGCGATGGCTTCATCTTTTTGTACGATCTCTTCATCTCTTTGTGCGATGACGCTATCTTTTTCCGAAATGGTTGTATTCAATTCGGCAATAATAGTCTCTTTGGCTTCAACAGCTGCTGCTAGTTCTGCCTTAGCGCCAGCCTCTGTCTGAGCAAGCTGTGTCTTCAGCTCAACGTTAGCTGATTGTAGCTCCTCATGGCTAAATTTAGCCTCTAACTTAGTTTTGATGTCTGCGATATCATTTTCTAAACTCATAGTATTTATCTCCGATTCAGATTGAGTACTGGACTGTGTAGTTAATACACCTGTTTTATTAAAATCGTTAATTTTTTCTTCTGGTTCCAAAATATTTTCTTGTGATTTGATTAGACTCTTATTAAATATTATACTATCTTCATTAGCTGGTTTGTCAACAAACCCCTTGCCGCTAAAGGTAATATTTCTTAAAACTCTACCAATTTTATAATTTTCATGTTCACCGACTCCGCCATAAGCTCTTAGATATTTGGTTAAATATGCTGTATTTTCATCTCTAGCTAAAACCTTATAACTGCCTGTTGTTTGGTCTTCAACTCCATAATCAAAGCCTTTAAAGAAACATTCCATGCTAACATATTTAGTTCCATTTTCAATTTCAGCAATAAGATTTTCGGCTCTTTCTTTTAATTCCGGATTGCTAAAACCTCTGTATATTACTGAGCCTGTTAATATATGATATTTCTCTGGCAAATCATTCATATCTATGCCTTCTTCTAAAACTTCTCCGTTTTCAGAAATTGGCCAATTTGAAGTGATATGTCCGATAATTAAATTTTCATCATGTTCTAAATTAGTAGGTTTATCCTCTGGAGTATTTTTAGCTGCCCATACTTCTGATTTTTCAAAAATGTCGTCATTTTTATTCCACGATGAGGATACTAAAATAGATTGCACATAATAAAGATCTGCGTCGTCATAAGAAGCAGTTGTTTTAATGTCTTTAATTTCTTCTTTTTTTGAAACTTCCGTACAAGGCTCGGCCATACTTGAATATGCGATACAAGCAGAACTTTTTATTTGTTCTTGTAAACCGTCTTTGATTTCTTGGTCAAAAATATTCATTAATAAACTCCATTATTCTTCAGAAAATACAGATGCATAAAAAGAAGATTTAGCGTATTTAGTTTCGTCAACAGTTAGATCTCTATCTATCTCAGATTGTAATACTTTAAACCATTCGTAGTATCTATACACGATGTCATTCTGTTTATTGACATTTTCTAATATACCGTCTATATAGTTTTTATCTATTTTGCAGAAAGGTTGTGAATTAAATAGGGCTGATGTCTTTACCTGCTCTAAAAGCGATGTTTGTTCTTTCGATAAACTTCTAAGATTTTTCTTATTAAAGTACTCCAATATAATTGGGTTTATCGTTTCGCTTATTTTCTCTTGGGTTTCGTTAGCCCAGAGCGTTAATTTAGCTCCTGTTTGAGGGGCAAATTTTTTGGTCTTCCTTTTATTCTGATCTTTAGAAAGTTTTGGACGCCCTTCACCAGGTTGCCCAGGCAACGATTCCGAAGACGGATCGTTAGCCAACTTCGTGGATTTTTTAGGTTCTTCCATCTTCATTTCCATCGCTGTTTTTTCTCCATTTTTCTTAGTGTTGAGTTCTAGGTTCAACTCACCTGGAGTAACCATCCCTAACTGCAAAAGAGTTTTCTTAAGAGCATTTTCAAATTCTGGATCATGCCACGGACTAGCTTTTTTAACCATTCTTCCTGTTTTCCTTGCTCTTGTTTCTCTATTTAGTCTTGTTTTTTCCATTTCTGGATCAAAACCAAAACGTTTCTGGATAATTTCGTCGCTTATAATATTTCTGTCGACCAGCTGTATTAGTAAAGACTTTTCTGCTTCTTCGTTTGATAAGTCCATTCTGTCAAATTCTAAACGAGCTGGCTTTCGGAAACCCATGGCTTTTTGTACTGCTATTATCTCTTTATTCCAAAAATCGCTCAACACATCCCTACCGTACTGTAGTCTCTGTGTTAATGTTTTTAAACTAATAAAGTTATTGGTGGTGCCAGCAGCTCCAAATGTTCCAGTTAAAGTAGGAGGAATACCTAGCCCTGCGTAAATACTATTTAAATGAGGTACATATTTACCTTCTCCTAGAAACTGATGTACATTAGTGTTGCTTTCTAATAGCTCAATATCTGGACCCCAAACCAAATCCATAGTACCTCCACCAACATTATTACCTAAAATACTTGCTAGTTTAGCTGTTGCTGCTTTGGTAGGAGCTATTTTATGTTCTAGACTTCCTAACTTAAAAATTCTTATATTAGAGATAGCACCATCTAAAGCTGCCATATCTGCTAATTTTAGTTTTTCGATTACGTTAATATCATCCATTATCGCGTAAATCATAGGAAAAGCAAAACTTTGCCAGTCATCTTTTTTATAATGATAGACTATTGTTTTCTCTGGATTTAAATGAAAGGGTTTCTTCTCCTTAGCCGCTAAGATAATAGCTTCAGGTAAATCAGCAATGATTTGTTTGTCAGCGTCTGTTTTAGGGCTATTTATTAATTTTCTCAGATGGGCGGGTAGAGACAATTGATAGTGTTTGTTGTGAACAAAAGAAGCTAGTGCTCCCGAAGCCACATCTACATAAACAGGATCAATAAATGTATATATCCAAGGTATTTCTTTTCTTTCTGGAGATACTTCTTCGATATTTGTAAGCAATAAGTCTGGTCTAGCTGCAGCCTTATACATCGTATCAATAGCGTTTTTGCCAATCTTTGCGGTTTGTTTATTGATGACGATATTACCAGTTTTATATAAATTATTTAAAAATCTTTCGCTTCTGTCTTTACCTGCAACTTTATCAAACCATTTTTGATAAAATCTTTCGATCTTTTTATTGGTATGTATTAACCTAATTCCTTGAACACCAAAATCGGCCATTAAATCAATTACATTTTTTACTAAGCCAATTCTGTGATAAACATCTTCAGCCCTACGCATGATTAACTTAATATTGTTTCTTGGTACAGCTTCGTCAGGACGAAAGAAATCATAGTCTGTTCTTGTGAAACCAGGTCTGCCTCCGGTTCTGCCATCTAGATTAGAGTAATCTAAACTGGATCGTCTGCCCGCAGAGCTTCTTTCTATTAGAGTACATTCCTCTAAAGACTCGGAAGCTTTAGACATAGCTTCTTTTCTACTAGCTATATCATCGCCCCAGACGACATAAGCCTCTTCTATTTGATCTTTACCATTTGCTAATTCTTCACCACTGTTGTATTTTTTTTTGGCCATATTCTTTAATTCTATTGTATTAGTATTGCAATTTAATTACTTTTTGTAATTACACTATTCTCTGTATATTCCTGTATAAATATCTTCATTGGCTCCTTCTGTGAACCATTCGGGTCCTCGATACATCTGTCCATCTTTCCCTGTTATGTCTCTTAAATTGCCTCCTATGACATCATAATCAACTGGTTTTAGTCCTTTGTGGAATTTTCTAGCTATAGCGTTAGCGATAATTAATGCGCTATATCTATCTTTTCTTAGTCTTCCTCTTTTTCCTTGCTGTAATTTGATTTCTGGAGTATCCCATCTATCTCTAGCGTTGGGTCCTTGACTAGTCTGAGACATAACAATTGTCGTTAATTCATTTTTAAGTTCTTCTATTTCCATAATACATTCACTTAAATTGTCGTGTAAATTATCAAGCTCTGAATCTAATATATCTTGACCTTCTTGATCCAAAGCTAATCCCAAAGTAAGATTATCAAATCTTGGAAACAACAAAAGTTTATCTTCTAGGTCTTTTCTTAATCCATGATTTGCAAAAGCTGTCCATTCTGCTCTAGCAAATTGCACCAATTCTAAAATATGTAAACCTGGTTGAGCGTCTGTATCTTTACTTTTGCTTTTATTATAATCGATAATAGGCCATATCAAATTTTCTCCATCTTGTAATTTAGAAGGATCATGTAAACCCTCTTCTATCGCTACTCCACCTCCCTGAGCATCCATACCTATAGTGGCTGGAGGAAAGGTCTTCATCAAATCACGAATTTTACGAACACAAAATCCATAAAAATCATGTTCTTCGACCAAACCTCTTTTTTGTCTAGCTTTAAAATTACCCCTATTTGTAGTCCACGAATATACTACTCGATTATGGTCTGGATGTATTTCTAAAATAATTATACTAAAATTGTCTTTTTCACTAGCTGGATCAATTCCATACACATATTGATTATTTGTATTTCCTTTTACCACTGCATCAAAAACAATTTCTCTTTCACCTATCTTTATAGGATTTTTTTCTGAAACAACACAGCCTTCTATCAAACTTCTCTTAAAGAACCCTTCGCTGTCTGTAACAAAACAAGCTGCGTATTCCATATTATAAATCGCTGTGTGAATAGTGGCTTTTGCCCTAGCTACTTGTTTATCATCCATAAAACCTTTAGGTATAAGTTCATAGGGAATTCTTATAATGCTATAATCTTGCCAATTAAAATTATCAGGAACTTCTCCTTGAAATAATTCTTGCAACTTTTCTATATCTCCCTTACTTTCCACGATACCCTTATAGCGATTCCAATATTTTGAGAAGTGCTTAAAGCCATAGTCTGCTGTTCCAGAAATAATCGCTTGATTACCCATTTTAGTATGCAAGGTTTCTAAATCTTCATTCCATAAGCCTGCCTCTTTCAAAGCTTTCTTTTTAGCTTGCTCCTTTACATTTTCTATAGGCGTAGCACTAACAGCCGCGAAGCCAGCAACAACAGTTTCATAAATATCAGGACTGATAGAAGCAAATTCGTCAGCAATAATAATATGAGCTCTTAAGCCTCTAATTTTAGAACCATCACCCATAGGTATTGCTATAGCCCAGCTGTCGCCTAGTCTCATTGTACATCTATCGACATCTCTTCTTGGTCCGTCATCATTACCAGAAAATATACTTCTAAGTACTGGACTAGTTCTCCATATGGTTTCCATATACTCAAAAATAATTTTACTCTGTCTAAAAGCTGCACCTACGATAACAATCTTAGTACCTGGATAAAACATGCACCTTAACACAGAATATAGAGCCAAAAGAAAGGATTTACCCCAACCACGACTAGCTATATACATAGGGAACGGTCTTAACGAAAATTCTTGGAGAATCATCATCTGTATTGGATGTAACTCAATATTGAATAACAATTTACAAGTAGAACCAACGTATTCAGGATCCCTCATTAATCTCATCAGATGTAAATCAGGATTCTCTATTTCTTTTTCTGTTCGATGAATTAATGGATTGTTAGGTATCTGTAATTTTGTTAAATCCCCTAACCCTAACCACGCACCATCAAACTCTATATTGTTATTACTCATTCTCTTTAGCTTTTTTAGCCAACATTCTTCGAGACTTAGAGATAGACCTATTAACCATCATCTTAGCTACAGTCCTAACGAAAGGAAGTTTTCGTTTAGAGCTTTCTTCTTCTAGCCAGGACAATATCGTATCCATATTATTCTCACACCAATCTGGACCTTCTGTATTCATTTGAATAGCATGTCTTCGACAGCTACAATTAGGAGTACTTTTAATTCCCATAGTGCTAATCATTCCAGACAGAATACTGCCAGGGCCATCAGGATTTTCTTCCAGAGTTTTCGGAAACATCGATCTCAGCTTTACTGCTGGATCATCACCTAACTCTGCTTTAAATCTGCCGTGAATAAAACTTTTAGTATAATCACCGGCTTTATCGTATTCGTCGCCCTGCAATAGCAGTATCCTTCCGGGAATATGTCCTACTGCTGCGAATACTGTTCTGTCAGTAGGATTATCAATATAATTAACGTACAATCTTTCTAATATCAAAGGTGGTGGATATTCAACTTTATTTGTTTGAGGATGTGTTTGAGGAGGGGGCTGTATAGTAATAGCTGTATCAAGTTCCATTTTCTGTCTCCTTGTCGTTATTATTCTTTAAATTATGTTCTAGGTAAAAAACTCTTCTAAAAATATATTCCGCAATTTGTTCAGCGTTACTGGACGAACCACAAAACATTACATTTATTCCATATTTTATATTCCAATCTAATATATTCTTTAATAAAAAATTGGGTGTGATTCTGCTTTTATCCCAAAGTCTTTTTGGTAAAGAAGAACCTATAGGATATGATAATACTTTATCCATATTAAATTCTAATAATAAAAATGAATATTTACACCGCCCCAATCTTTCTAAAGCATTCGAAAATCTAGATTCTACGATATTATTAGCGATCTCAGAAATACTCTTTTTCCTCTCAATAGTAAATATGTCTTCGAATCCCTCTATAGAATAATCCCCAGTGTCTAGCTTTCTATTAGCTACACTATGATGCTTGAAAGACCAGGGCTGCTGCTCTCTCGTATCTATTATAATTGTATAGTTAGGTTCGGCGTTTACCATTTTTTTCTTCTGTCGCTAATTTCAATAAAACAGCTTCATAATAACTTTCATTTCCAGTAATTATTTTATGATGAGTCCTACATAAAGTAATACCGTTATTAACTTCATATCTTAACCCAGGAAAATTTGCCCAAGTTTTAATATGGTGAGCGTTCAAATATTTGCTGACTGTACACCCAGGCCATTGACACTTCCACTTGTCTCTAGCGTATACTTTTTGTCTCCATTGTTTATATATAGGATCGTCATAATTACGTTTCATGTATTATATTACTCTTATTTATGTCATGATCAACCATATCCGCCACTAATTCTTCAAAATTAATTTTAGGCTTCCATCCTAAAATCTTATAAGCTTTTTGATTACTACCTAAAAGATAGTCAACTTCTGCTGGTCTATACAGAGAAGGATCAATTTGAATATGATTTTTATAGTCAAGATCTACTCTTTCAAAAGCAGCCTTAACAAAATCTAATACGCTACAAGTCCTTCCTGTGCAAATAACAAAATCATCAGGACTATCTAATTGTAACATCATATACATAGCTTCTACATAGTCCTTAGCATGACCCCAATCTCTATAAGCATTTAAATTACCTAGTTTTAATGGATCTTTTATTTTATTATTAATAAGATTAGATATATATTTAGTAATTTTTCTAGTAACAAAATTCTCACCACGACGAGGACTTTCATGATTAAATAGGATTCCACTACAACAAAATATTCCATATGCATCTCTATAAATTTGAATCATTCTGTGACTAGCTAATTTAGAAACACCATATGGACTTTGTGGTAATAGTTCTGTATTTTCATCTTGATACTTATTTCCAGTAATTTTATCTACCGTATGATTTCTACCAAACATTTCGCTGGTACTAGCTTGATAAAATTTTGTATGCATCGATGTGCTTCTTATAGCTTCTAATATATTAACGACTCCAACTGTATTAATCTCAATAGAAGTAGTAGGCTGCTTAAAACTAGTTTGCACATGACTCTGAGCCGCAAGATTATAAAACTCGTCTGGCTGATATTTATCAATTAATCTAAAAACATTTGCTGGATCAGTCAAATCAAATTCTTCCAAACTAAAACTACTATGATCTAAAATCTCAGAAACTCTAGAAAAATCTCCAGTACTCGTTCTTCTATGTAGTCCAACAACCCTATATCCTTTTTCTAACAAAAGCTCTGCTAGATAAGATCCGTCTTGTCCTGTTACTCCTGTAATTAATGCTAATTTATTCATTGTCTTTAACCACTGTTTCTGGTGTTAGAAAAGGTCGATCTATTTTCTTGTCCTCATATGTATGATAATCCTGTAAAACATCTTTAACTTTGTCTGTAGCTAATTTAAGAATCTCCATCTCTTTACCTTCTTTTTCTCTAATTTCCTCATCTTCAAGCATTCTAATTAATCCTACCCAACTGCTTTTCCCATCTTCAATTCTTTTGATTCTTTGTTCTCTTGTCGCTTTAAGATCCTTACTTATTTTTTGTTGCTCATTTAAAAGTTTGGTATATTCATTAGTGTAATTAGCTATACTGTTTCTAGCAAAACTTAATTGAGTCTCTAAATTAGCCAATCTTGGAACATCTCTGTCATCATCACTTTTTTCGTACTCTAAGTCTACTTGTTTTTGTAGTTTTTCCGTTTCTATAATATGTCTTTTCCTATCCTTCATACTTCTATTAATTAAAATATCTATTGTAATAAATTGTTTAATTTGAAGCTCTTCCGCTGGCAAAACATCTTCCCTGAACTGCTTTATTAATCCTATCCAAGTTTCTTCAAAATATTCTAATTCTCCACTAGTTTCATCAAACTGTTTTTTTATCTCTGGCCAAAATGTTTTGAAATATAACTTTTGTTTTAAACTCTGTTTATCATCAGTATTAAGAATGGTTCTTGGATTTTCTTTAATATATTTTTCTATAGGAGCTTTATTCCTGTTTAAAGATTCAGCTATTTCTAATATAGACAAATTTTCATAATTGTCTTTAATGAATTTCTGTTCCTCTAAACTTAATTGCCCTCGTTTTTTTCTTCTGCTATGTGCTTTGTCCATTGATTATTTTCCATTAATTTTAATATATATTTCTGCAATTTAATTAATTGACTTTTAGGAATTTTAACTCCATGTTTTAATTTTAAGTAATTCTCTCTAAATTCTGACTCAATATTATTATCTAAAAAATTAATAATTTCTTGATTTTGAATAAAATCCAAAGAAGCTGAAGGGTCGCAAAATATATTCTGATCCTCAATATATTTAGGTTGTACTATATTCTTTTTATTTTCATTTCGTTTTGACCAAGAAGAATATAACTGACAGCTGTATTTATCATCGTATTTTTCACATTCATTATCTGACTTTTTACATAGTTTGTCGTAAAACTCGCATTTCAGACAGGGCTTATCAGGACGTTGATAATTATTCCTCTTGTAATTAAAAAGTCTATTGCGTACATGAGTCCACAGGAAGTTCTCTAACGGCCTGCTATTATCATACTTCTCCAGACCCTCCAAAGCAAAGATAGCAGCTTGTTGCTTCATGTCGTCGAAACTGTGGTATGCAAATTTAAACTTGTGAGCCAATCTCCTGCTAATGTTATCTAAAACCAAAAGAAATTCTTTTTCACTAACATTTTTGTTAAATTTTTGCTTACTTATTTTCGTCTTCGGTATTTTCGGTGTTTTCTTCTTCAAGTTCTTCTTCATGTAATAATTCTGCTATACTTTTTCCTTCTGGAAGTTTTAAGTCTTCTATTGAATCATCAGACAGCTCGCTGACTTTCAAACATGAATTTACAAATTCTGCTTTTCTTGTAGTTACTTTCAATTTATTTTTCATCACAACTCCTTGCATAAACTTGTCAAAACAATATTATACTATTGTTTTTAGTATACCTGTCAATTATATAACACCAAAATACAAAAAAAGGAGCAAAATATGGCTACATACAAGAGATGGACAGCGACAGAAATAGAATACATTAGGGAAAACCACACCTCTTTGCCCGATGAATATCTGGCTGCTAAGCTTAGTAAAATCACAGGATCAAATATTACTACTTCTATGATTAGAAGACAAAGACGAAAGCTAAAGCTTACTAAAAGTAGAGGAAGGCCCCCTATTAATTTGCAAAAAGAAAACAGTGAAGAAGTAATTAGCACCAGCTCAGTAGATTAGGAGTATCTATGAAATGCCTAGTAACAGGATCTAATGGATTCTTAGGAACTTTTGTAACAAAGGAGCTTGAAAAAAAATACAAGAAAGATATAGAAATATTTTATCCTAGAAGCTATGAATATGATTTAATTGACCGTAATATGGTAGATGACATGTATGCTGAGTATAAGCCTAACGTTGTTATTCATTTAGCAGCAGAAGTGGGTGGAATTGGGGCTAATATGGAAAATCCAGGTCGTTTTTTCTATGCTAATGCTAGTATGGGTATTAATATGGTAGAAGGGGCTAGATTGAATAATGTGGATAAGTTTATATTTGTAAGTACTGTATGTGGATATCCTAAATATGCTAACGCTCCTTTTCTAGAAGATGAGATGTGGGATGGATATCCTGAAGAAACAAATGCTCCTTATGGAATAGCCAAAAAGGGAGTGATGGTAATGTTAGATGGATATTATAGACAGTACGGTTTAAAAAGTGCTACGTTAGTACCTACCAATTTATATGGTCCTAACGATCATTTTGATCCTAAGATTAGTCATGTTATACCAGCTCTTATTAAGAAGTTTGTAGACGCAAAAGATAATAGGGAAAAAGTGGTCAATATATGGGGAGATGGAACAGCTACTAGGGAATTCTTGTATGTAGAAGATGCTGCTAGGGGAATAGTAGCAGCAGTAGATAAGGTGAATGTTCCTACTCCTATTAATCTTGGTAGTGGTCATGAAATTAGTATTAATGATCTAGCTATAAAGATTAAAAATAATGTTGGATTTAAAGGAGATATACAATACGAAACGAATAAACCAAACGGACAGCCTAGAAGGTTTTTAGACACTCAAAGAGCAAAAGATTTGCTTGAATGGAAAGCTAAAGTTTCGTTCGATGATGGCATTAGAAATACTGTCGAATGGTTTATGAAAAACAGGATTTAATATATGTGTGGAATAATAGCTTATAAAGGCAATAAAGATGCTATAGATATACTTAGTGATGGATTATATAAATTAGAATATCGTGGATATGATAGTGTGGGGATATCTATTATAAATAACGATGGTAAACTAGAGACATATAAACAAGCTGGAAGTATAGAGGATTTACTTGTCCCAGAAGGTAAAGTAAGTTCTATGGGTATAGGTCATACTAGATGGGCTACCCATGGAAAGGCTTGTGCCAGAAATTCTCATCCTCATGTTACAGAAGATAATACTCTTTCAATTGTACATAATGGTATTATAGAAAATTATGCAGAATTAAGGGAGGGATTAGCTGATAAATATAAAATAGTGTCTGATACGGACTCAGAGATTATGTTATATCTTATATATGATATAATGAAAGATGTGGGGAATTTGTTTGATAGTGTGAAGATTGCTGTAGAAAAAGTAATAGGTGCATATGCTATTGTCTTGATAAATACTAATGAACCAGATGTTATGGTGTGTGCTAAAAGAGGAAGCAGTCTTTGTATAGGTGTTAATGATAATGAATATTTTATTGCTAGTGATATCAATGCTTTTAGTAAGTATACTAATAATATCATTAATATAAAAGATGGATTTATTACAAAGATATCTGATCAAATAGAACATTATGATTCTAATATAAAAGATGTAACACAATGTAATATAGAAAAAGTATATAATAATACATATAATATTTCTAAGAAAACTTGGTCGAGTTTTATGTTGAAAGAAATTTTTGAGCAGCCTTCTGCTGTGACAGATTGTCTTAAAGGAAGGGTTGATGGTTACAAGATTAAATTGGGTGGATTTGATAATACGGAAAATTTGTTTAAACGTGCTAGGAGAATTACTATATTAGGATGTGGTTCTAGCTGGCATGCGGCTTTATTAGGTAAATACTATATAGAGGAAATAGCAAATGTTCCAATCAATGTTGAATATGCTAGTGAGTTTAGATATAGAGACCCTGTCATAGACAACGGAGATATTATAATAGGTATATCGCAATCTGGTGAAACAGCAGACACTCTAGCTGCTTTGAAACTAGCTAAAGAAAAAGGTGCGATAACTGTTGGAATATGTAATACTGTTAATTCTGAATTAAGCAAGGTTACTGAGTTTGGTATGTATACTCGATGTGGAATAGAAGTTGGAGTAGCTAGCACTAAGGCATTTATGAATCAATGTCTATGTCTATTAATGGTTTCACTATGGTTAGATCAAAATTTAAATCATAGTTCCAGATCTTTTCGTAAAGACATTATAGACAATATTAAGAATCTACCAGAGATTATTGCTCAGGCAGTTTGGAAAACACCTAACATTAGGGAGATTGCTGATAAATTTTCTTCTGCTAAGAATTTTTTATTTTTAGGCAGAAGATATAACTTTCCTATAGCTTTAGAGGGTGCTTTAAAACTAAAAGAAATATCTTATATTCATGCCGAGGGTTATCCGGCTGCGGAAATGAAACACGGGCCTATAGCATTGATAGATAAAAATATGCCTGTTGTGATTCTTGCTAATACGAAACAACAATACAATAAGATTCTTGCTAATAAAATGGAAATAGAGGCTAGGGATGGCCAAGTGATAGCAATTGTAAATAATATTAATAAGATGATGGTGGGGGCTTATGATATTCAGGTACCTGAGTGTCATGATATTTTAAGTCCTTTTGTCTCTATTATACCATTACAACTACTTGCTTTGTATGTTGCAGAAAATAGAGGTTGTAATGTTGATCGTCCTAGGAATTTAGCTAAAAGTGTAACGGTGGAATAAAATGAATTATGTAATATTGAATAAGGATAATTATAAGTTTTTCGTAGATGGCTATTTAGAATGTATCAAAGATTTAAATAATGAGAATGTAGAACCATCTTCAGCAGAGGATATGGAATATATGATGAAGAACCAATCATCTAATATTACTGTGTTTGTAGGAATAGAAGATGGAGAGGTAGTTTGTACGGCGACTTTGATTATGGAAAGAAAGTTGAGATATAAACAGCCTTGTTGTCATATAGAAGATGTGGCTGTTAAATCAGATAAAAGAAAAGAAGGTTATGGCAAACAAATAGTTCAATGCTGTATAGACACAGCACAGAAATATAAATGCTACAAAGTGAAGCTTAATTGCGCGCCGCATCTAGTTTCATTCTATGCGAACCTGGGCATATCTGATATGCAAATGCATATGTATCATAATATTAATTATGGCCAATAAACTGGCCAATTACATAGGGGTCGGCTTACTATGTTTGTACCACCCTGGGAAAAAAGTATACAGTACGGCAGCATTTTAGAAAACAGAAAAACCCCCCTCTCGTCCTCTATCATTCCCTATCATCAGTAAGGTATTATATAGGGGCTACACTATCTTACGAGCGTAAGTTATTGCCAGTAAACAACTTACGAACAGGTGACTACCACCCCCTACCCCTAAAGAGGGGGTAAAAATCTGTTTGCACTGAAAAGTAGCACTAAAATCAATACTGTACATGCGAATAGTGCCGCAAAATGCCTCAAAAGTGTGTAAAACCCGTAAAAACACGACGCAAAATGCTACAGGGGTGCAGCAAAATGCTTCGCCTAAACATTAGGCGTCTCAAAATGGGGCACGTTTCTCTCGGTAAAACAGCAAAAAACTTTTTTCTGCGAATGGCACAGGACTTGCACTATATATAGGTATGGAAGTTGTTAGTAGTTTAGTTTTTAGGAGTTTAGTTATGAATGTTGAAGTTGTTTATGTTTCTGATTGTTGTGGTGCTTATCTTGATGATGCCTGTGTTCAACACGGTATCTGCTGCGATTGTGCAGAACATTGTGAAGTTATTAAAGAAGAACTTGTTGTCTCCCCCATATGTGGGGGTTGACATCTAGTCAGCATCTTTGGTAAACTTGTTGAAACAAACGTATTGGAAGTATTAGAAAAGTAGATAGGAATTAAAAATGGATACAGAACAACTTATGAGACAATACCCGATTCTTTCAAAAGCATGGGATGAATGTTCTATGGTGTGGAAGGGTATAGCCGTACCATGTGAAAAGTCCACATTAGAAGGTGGTACGATAGCAAGTGAGAAGGTTGTAAAGTTTAGTCGGAAAGCTTTACGACGTATCAGACATAAAAAAGCTAACCCTAGGGTTGTAGGTAATGTTGACACGATGAAGTTTCCGATAGGGAAACCCGGTTCACAAGAACGTATCGCCGCACTTATTAAGCAGTACGATGCGTTATCTGAAAATGAAACATCACCATTTGGAGAATGATCATGGATTTTGAAACAAGATTGACAGCATTAGATGATATGTGCAGAGATATGGCAGAAGTACTAATACAGAATCGACTGATAATAGAGCAGTACCAACGATATGAGCAGAGAGTAAAGGATATAAAAGAACAGTACTCTGATATTATGAGTGACCTATCGCCAGAGTTTGTAGAGAAACAAATTGAACAGAAGATGGGCAGCATGACTGCTACGCCTATGAATCCTAAGTATGTTACATCAGAGCAGAAAGACATTATATGGAATCAGATGGTAGAGGGTAAAGATAAAATATCATTCGCGGAAATGAATCACCATCTAAGTAGTAGGTATATACAAGGGAAAGCAGCGTTATTCTTTCGACATAAAATTTCAAAGCTGGCAACAGTGGGAGGTAATAAGAAACGATATGTATTGTTGACGTAAACCCTTACCAGTAAACAACTTAGGCACAGGAGTTGCCCACCCCTAGTTACTAAGAGGGGTATGTAAAATAAAATTAATTTTTCTTCAAGATACTCGCCTGGTTAAGTCGATACTATATGTAGGCAAAGATAACCCACGGAGAATAATGATGTTGACAATCGCCACACTATTAAGTATGTTCGCTGGTTTTGAAGGATACGATAACGGCAAAGTGTACGTTGGTATCTATACCCCTCAGTGTGAGTACGGATATGTAATCACTCACGAAGAAATCTACTTGGACACAATTTTAGAAAAAAACTGAAGATTGTGCTTGACAATGTCGATAATACCTGTATACTTGGAATATAACAACAACCACTTGGAGAATTGATTATGGCACCTGCAGAAAATATTTATCGTTCAGACGTAGACGTTGTTGACGGGCTTGACATCGTTGACATGATGGAAGATGATCAGTATGAATCTGTACTGTATGATGATGTTGACGACGGACAGCCTACCATGTATGACGAAATGCAGGACTATTATGGTGGTGACGATTGGGATCACGGACAATATGATTGCCCAGAGGACTGGTGATAAGTCCTTATTGAGAATAGACTTAGGCACAAGGTGTGCGCACCCCCTACTGGAGAGGGGTATAAAGAAAAATAGAAAAATAATGCTTGACAGCTAAAGTTCTGTATGGTAGAATGTCGATATAAGAAGTAAGGAGAAACTAATGAGTAACAACAACAACTGTGTCGTACCAGAATTTAGAAGAAACGTTTGGGTCGTAATGGATATGGAAGGAAACAAACTAGGAGAGGTCGGAGCCGTAACAGAAACAGAGGCTCGACAATTAGTGTCACATCATGTCTTGGTTCCTTTCAGGCTATCACACATCGAGGAGTAAATAATGAAAACTAAAGTAAACCCACTGAAACTAAACAGTACACGATTCAACACACAAGCACACAAGGAGCAAGGTCGATATGTTAAACGCTACTATTTCAGCAACGGACTTGGGGCAAGTGTCGCTTTGCATGATGGGACTCATGGTGGTCAGCATGGTTATTTTGAAGTGGCGATTCTAAAGTATAAACACGGAACGTACCCTGAGCAAACAAGAGAGATCCTCTATGACACGCCAATCAATCACGATCTAGGCTGTGTAGATGTTATCGGATGGCTTGACTTTCATGAGGTAGCGAGTAAACTACAAGAGATAAGAAACTACAACACGGGAGATTACAACTATGATAGATAGTAGCGAATACAACGGATATAAGAATTACGAAACGTGGAACGTTTGCTTGTGGATAGCTAACGACGAGGGGCTATACGGTCTAAGCATGTCATGTGCTAACTATGACGAATTTGTTGGTACTATGCGTGAGTTGAATTGCCTTGAAACTTCTGATGGGGTTGCATGGAATGATTCCGGCTTAGATATTGACGCTATCAACGAGGCGTGCTTTTCAGAAGATGCAGAAGACGACGAAGTGGAGGAAGATGATGCAACCATGGTTTGACCTAGTTCCATTCATTCGGCAATACGGCCCTATAGCTTCTATGGGGTACGTGTTGCTGTTTGCCTATATGTTCACTAAGATGGTGTTCAATATTAAAACGTAAGTTGTTGATAGATAAGGACTTAGGCACAAGAGATGCCCGCCCCTAGTAGGATTGAGGGGTGTCTTATCTAATCCGTTAGGCTAAGGTTTATGTAGACAGTCAGCAATAAACCAAAAAAAATTAAAGATTAGTGCTTGACAAAGACGATATTAGATGTATACTTGGAAGATCGGAGGATATCATGGAATACTATTTTGACGAATTCCCAACTCATGAAATAGAGTCTTGGTTGGAAAGTGCTAAAAAGGCTTTACCTGACGCAGAGATGAGAGGGGATAATGAAGATGTTAAGGTTTGGAAAAATATAATCGTTTCAAGCGAAAAGGAAATAAAACGTAGGAGAGAAGAGAATGAATGAATTGATGCAAGATAGCCTGTATGATACTCTTGACAAGCTATCGACTCGTTTGGTACAACTGTATTATGTGACTTGTTGGGAATTAGATGATCAGGACGGAATGAGGGTTTCAGGAAATATACTTTACGCGAGGAACTACTATAATGCAGATGTCTGAACAGCTAAGAATCGTCTATTTGAGAAGGGATTCGACAGAAGTTATTGAATCAAAACGTACAGAGGCTCAACTTGACAAAGATTGGGAAACTGTTAAACTATGTTCGAGGGTTTTACTACAAAGATGGAGCGATAACAAATGAATGAAGCGATGGATCAAAATTTTCGATACTACGATTGTAACAATATTGTTGATGAGACTACTGGAGAGGAGCAAGAAAATTTGTCGATAATGGTAGCAGTACCTAAGATTGATCTTAGTACAGCAGAGAACAGGCAAGAAAACATAGTAGCGATTTCAGGTATTGTAGAGGAGCAATATCGTAGAGGTGTTGAAAGTTTCTCTTACAAGGAGTATACGGGAGAATGAATTTTATTGAACTTGATGTTGGTAGTTTGACGATAGGATATGTATGCGGCACGTTGTTGTGCTGGTATCTCAGAGATATGTTAGACGCTAAGGAGAGCGAATATGACAAAGAACGAGAAACAGAAGAGAAGGATCGCAAAAATCATGATATGGGCATTTATGGCTGGAATCATAACAGCAGCAATAGCACATCTAGCGGAGTCTAATAATCCTCCTCCTAATTTTGACATAAGTGCTTGTGAGACAACAAGTTAGGTACAGGAGATGCGCACCCCCTTATTGCGAGGGGTGTCTAAAAATTTTTTCTTTTTTTTTGCTTGACAGGCTAAAGTTCGGATGGTAAAATTGACGATATAACAAGTAAGGAGAAATACTTATGACACACGAAGAAGCAACAAAATTGGTTTTAGGCAAGACGGGTCGTAGGCAAAGAAAGATTGCAAACAACACTACTGCAAGAATTTTACAGAACGGGAGTATTGCGTTTGAGTTATATAGCACCGATGTGGTTACGATTCATAGTGATGATTCTGCTACCTTGCGAACAGGGGGTCACAAAACTGACACAACAAAGCAGCGAATCAATCGATATAGTCCAGTTAGACTGTTCCAAAAAAACTGGGAATGGTTCACTGTTCATGGTACACCTTTTCAAGAAGGTATGTTAGTCAGGGCTTGACACGTTGTTGGGTCTGTGGTATAATTGGTTTTGGGTTAGTTTACACACTAGGAGTTCTAATATGAACGATATGCTTTTAATTGGTTGTGCAGTCGCTGTTGCTTTGTGTTTCGTGATTGCTTATTTAGGTTCTTTTTTTGATAAGTCTGCTAGTCTCTGCGAGGCTAAGATCGGAGAAGTCTATAGTTTTGACTATCTACAGCCTCTTAATGGAGAACGCAGACGCTGGAAGGCAAGGATTGTAGAGCCTGTTGTCCATTTTGACAAATCTACACTGAGTCGTATGAACGCTAGTTCAAACTATCGTAAAAACGATCCAGAATTCAAGCGTACCAATCACTTGGTAACTTGTGAAACTGAAGATGGTGAATACCGACAGTTCTACTGTGAAAGAGCAGTAAATTGTAAGAAGCCATTGATCTCAGCATTGTTTGCCTGATCTCTTCGTTGTGTGTGTGTGTCGAGAACCCGGCCTAAGTTGTTGCCTAGCAATGACTTAGGTTCGGGGGACGCCCGCTCCAAAATTTGTATGCATTGACACGCAGCAATCTATTTGATAGAATAGCATTTGTATCACCTAATCGTATCTGATTGGATGAGTATGGATACAGTCAGCGAAAACTAATATTGTAGGTGTATTAGATGTTCCTATACTAAAACCAGGAGAAGCTCTTATGGATAATATGTTTATGGCAGGGTGGTTTATTCTAAATATAGTGATGTTGATTATAAGTTGTTATCTGTAAAGAACTTATATGTAGAGATGAGCACCCCCTATGCCAAAAGTTTTTTTATTTTTTCTGGAGTTTTGTCTTGACATTAGACGATAATATGATATACTTTGAAGACACCCACGGAGAACACAACCATGAAAACAGCGAACGGCAACGACAAACTAGGTAAAGAAAACTGTATTGTAGTATCTCGACCAGTGGGGGATACCTGTCCACCTACTTGTGATTTTCTAGGCAATGGCTGTTATGCCGAACAACTAGAAAAAATTTATCCCGGTGTTCGCCCTGCCGGTATGCAAAATCTCATCACGGAGAAAAACAAAATCCGTGCTATGCTAATCAATGCAGAGAAGAAAAGTAAAGACCTGCGATGGCATGAAAGAGGCGATTTCTTCAAAGATGGTAGTATGCTTGATATAGAGTATGTAGACAATATATTGTGGGCGTGTCGTAGTATATTGGCTGAAGGTGGCAAACTTCCTAAAATGTGGGCCTACACTCATATCTACGATCCTAAGCTGTCCAGAATACTCGGAAAGTATATCACAATGTACGCAAGTGTACATAACCAAGATGATGTAGTCAAGGCAAAAGCTGCGGGATTCAAACTATTTGCATGGTGTGACAGCGACCAGAAGATAGCCTCTAAACGCCCAAGAAGTAAAAAGAAGGCTGACCAATGGCGTAGCGAACTACCTAAGTTGGTTGTGTTAGGTGGTGATAAATATGTTACTTGTCCAGAGATTCGTCGTGGTCGTGGCGTTGTCACTTGCACAAAATCTAAGGACAGCGTAAACTGTCAACTGTGTGTCCAAGGTTTTGCAAACGTCCTTTTCCCATCTCATTAGAGGTGTATCTATGTTTGAAAATGTTCCAGACGATCACATAAAAAATTTTTGGATATGTCAAGAATGTAGTACAGAAGTTGAGATAATGCCAGATTGGTACGAACAGAATGGAACTCCTGTCTGTGGCGGATGCGATAGGGATATGGAATATTCACACTCGGAGGTATGGATAGATGGCTAAATATTATATTTCAACGGGAACACTTCAATTAATTTACTCAACGAGTCAAGGAGCTTATGACGCTTGCAGAACTGTGATCCATGAAATTAATGAATATGATGAGCTAGATGAGTTTATGTATTGCGACGAGAGAGGTATGAAAAACTATCTTACAGCGACACCGAAAACTATGGTATTTATTACGAAAGACATATTAGACAAAGAAGACTATCCGACGTAAGTTGTTGTTATGTAAAGACTTACAAGCAAAGCGGGGCGCACACCCTATGCCATAAAATTTTTGTGTTTTTCTAAAGTTTTCTATTGACAATGACGATATATATAGTATACTTACAATACATGGCACGGAACAGTTGCCCAAGTATTCAAGCCCAAGATTGTGATACGGTAAGGCTTTACTGTGAAGCATTCGGAGATACTTGTGGGGTGCAAGTCCCTAGTGCGATGACCGAACATTAAGACGGATACGCAATCCAGTCTGGAGGGACTGAAAGGCGTAAAGGTGTGACACAGAATAACGTTATACGATAGTGTCACAGGAAACTGCAAACCCCGATACGGGCCAAGCACCTAAGTCCTATTATGTCTCACCCTATCCTATAAGATTGGTAAAGATGGTCGTAGTCAGCGAAATGCTAAAGTTCTTGACAATAGTATGCCGATAATGTATACTAGGGAGAAGGAGATAATTATGAAATACAGAGTAAGATTCCACCTACAACGCGGTCAGCACTATATGCACTGGCAGATTAGAGCATGGGACGGTACAGTCAAGTATCTTAATCCACAGAAATATCAGATCGAGATGAGACGTTGCACCCTAGTCAATAAGAAAAACGCTGCTGTCAAGGTACATAATGCAGGCAAGAAGGATGTTTGTGGTTGGGTAGAATGTGAGAATTTTGATATACTAGAAAAAGATAGTTTACCTATTGACAACCTAGAAAAATTGTTGTATAATCCAATAGTCGAGCCTAGTTGGAGGCGAGAAGACGATGATGGTGATTTTGATTGGGACAACTATCACTTTGATATGTTGGTGACAGATGGTAATAAGGTACATATTGCAGAGGAGAGATGTTATGCCTAACTGGTGCGATAATAAATTGAAAGTCACGCATGAAGATTTTGCATTTATCGACAAGTTCGTGGGTGCTTACATGAATAACAAGCTGTGTAGTTATTTTTTACCACCTACAGAAGAAGACACTGCTGATTGGAGAGTTGCTAACTGGGGTCAAAAATGGGATATAGGTCCAGGCAAAGATGAAGAGTATGGTCTATACCCAACTATCGTTGATAATGAAGTGAGTGTCACGTTCACTAGTGCTTGGGCTCCTCCTCTGGGGGTATACGAGAGGTTGGTAGTCTTAGGATTTGACGTACAGGCGTCCTATTTTGAGCCAGGAATGAGTTTTGCTGGAATTTGGGACAATGGGACAGATGAATCTTATGAGGGTAACTGGAGAGAATTTCCTCAGAAATTGATTGACTTATTCGGGATGGAAGAGTATAATAAAGAAATAGAACAGGAAGCATAATACAAAACATATAGCGGAGGTAGCCCCTCTGCTATAAGACGGTGGCTGAAAATGTGGTAGCCAGTATGAGATCACAACAGCACATGAGGCTCAGGAGGACGGGCAAGTGCCATACAGTCTTGAGATAGTGGTTCAAAGTAGGGAAATCTGACATATCATACCCTGAAACTTTGGAGGTAATAAAATAAATCCTCCCCGTCTAAAATATTCCAAAGCTCGTCGCAGAATATCCTCTTATTCATAATAAGTCTGCGGCGGGTTTTGTTTTTAACACAGTTGCGCGCGCCCCGAACGCTAAGTGCTTATGTATCAACGACTTACCTTAACAGATGATTGGGTTTCCGATATAAAAATTTTTCTCTTTTGCTAAAGACATTATGCTTGACATGACGATACTATATGATAGAATGATATTATAAGTGACAAGCACAGTGCAAGTTACTAAGTTTGGTTTTCTTTTTGGAGTACGCTACTATGAAGGCTTTTTCTTTTAATGTTACGATTGCTGCAACGGCTCTTGATACCGAAGTTATCGAGGATACTATCCGTCAGGCTCTAGCTGATGGTCTGCCTGCTGACACTCTTGCTTTGTGCAAGTCTGATGGTGTCAAAGAGTATTCCGAGCAGGGCTGGAAGGTTGCTCGCAACCGCAAGTTCGGCATCGGTGTCAAGGAAGCAGGGGATGCTCACAAGGCTACCTCTGCAAAGGTCGAAGCAGAAGTTGCTACAGCCTAATTAAGATAGTCAGAGTCGCAGCGTCAATGGGGATAACCAAGACTGCGGCTCTGGCTTCTAATTTGGCTCCGTAGTTCAACGGATAGAACAGTGGTCTTCTAAACCTCAAATGTGAGTTCGATTCTCGCCGGAGCTACTATGGATAAAGATAAGAAAATTGGGACGATTCTAAGTTATCTTAATCACAAGATGAGTGTGATGAATCAAACCGAGACAGATAAGGTAAAGAAAATCGTTGAGGATGACGATATTACTCTTAAGGAGGTGGTAGAATGGTATATAGACTATGTTTGGCGTTCATCTTAATTTGCTGTTCTGGATGTGTGACAACTACCAAAACTACTATGTTCTGCAATAAAACAATAGCCCTTGACAATCGACCAGTAGATGGTACAATGGACGTTGGGATTCGATGGGAGTTCTTTAGAGATTGGAGCAGAAAGTGAACGAGATATGTGAACAAATGCAGGAAGATATCAGATGTATTCTTAATGGTCGTAGTGATCCGGCTACTATCGATATGATTTGTGACTTGCTTGTAGAGAAGCTTAGCGATGAGTAAGTATGGAAGTGTAAAAGTAAAAACTAAAAAACTTTGGGAGATATCTCGTGGACACAACAGCTATCGTTCTGGTTCTGGTAATCATGATAACCGGCCTCGTAGAGTTCGTACCAGAATGGATGTTCGGAGAAGAGCAATAGAAGAGGGGATGTAGATCAATTGGTTAGATCGCCAGCCTGTCACGCTGGAGGTTGCGGGTTCGAGTCCCGTCATTCTCGCTAAAGTTTTAATTTGACTATGAACGACGTAAGTGCTATAATTGGGAAAAGGAGAAAAACTATGGGATTAGATCAGTACGCATACGTAGTAGACCCTAAGAACCCTGAGGCTGATTCAAGAGAAATTGCCTGCTGGAGAAAGCATCCCAATCTGCAGGGATGGATGGAAAGTCTCTATTTTAAAAAAGGGGGTAAAGAGGAGCAGTTTAACTGTGTTGCTGTAAAGATTAATGCAGAAGATCTTGATGCTCTTGACTTAACTATTAACAACAAAGAGCTACCGGAAACACAAGGATTCTTTTTTGGCTCTGATAGTGATGACTATTACAAAGACCAGGATATACAATTTATTGAGGATGCCCGTGTAGCTCTTGACAAAGGGATGATTGTCGAGTATAGTAGTTGGTGGTAAGACCATGGGGCGTTCGTTCAATGGTCAAGGACCGTAGTCTTATTAACTACAGAAGTGGGTTCGATTCCCTCACGCCCTACTTACGCCCTCATAACTCAATTGGTTAGAGTATCGGTCTTTTAAACCGCAAGTTCTAGGTTCGAGTCCTAGTGGGGGCACTGGCAAATGTGTATAATACTAACAGGAGAGAAAGGTGATGAGTAATAACTTTATTGGCGATATCTTAATAAGGATGACTATTGTGATAATATTGATAATTCTGATTGTTGTAATGACTGCATGATGGGTAACATAACTTTAAACTAGGAAGTTGGATCAGGTGTTATAAGAAATAGAGTGCCAATCTTTTCTCTTGCTGATGCGGTGTGGTGGGACACACAATATATTATCTTTTCTCTAGTCTGTTCGAATCGGGCCATTAGCTTTTAAAAATTATGAATGTTTTAATGCAACAACTTGATGAATATAGAAGAAATGAAGATGGCAGTGTTATTCAAGGAGCTTCACACACTAGCCGTATCTTGAATCATAAGTATCGTAATAAAATCATTATGACTACTTATCAACATCTTAAAAAGCATAACGGATCATACGATGCTATCGCCTGTTGTGGGACTAGTGGATTGATGGTGGTTCCTCAGATAGCTGAGTTATTAAAAAAGAACATTATTGTTGTAAGGAAGGATTTAAAGGGATATAGCAAGTTCTATGTAGAAGGTCCTAATACAAAAAAATATATTATTATTGACGACTTAATATGTTCTGGAGATACTGTTAAGCATATCATACGGAGTATTAAAAAAGAAACTTCAATCTCTAAATGTATTGGTGTTTACTCTTATATGAAAGATGAATGTGCTTATAGGAAAATGCCTGAGCTGTGTGAAAAAGATTTGGGTATACCTTATCTTTAAAATAGGTGGCGCGGCCCGGCTGGATGTAAGTCCTTTGCTGGTAACGACTTACGAACAATCTTTTCTTTCTCTAAAGATAACGCTTGACAATGTCGATAATTATAGTATACTTAGGACATAGCAACTAACCACGAAACGAAAAGGAAATAAAATGGCTGCTAATGTTGAATCTATGTTTTACACCGGAGCAGAACCTTGGCATGGTCTTGGTGAGAAGTTGGAAGATGCTCCAACAATCAGCGAGGCTATCGAAAAGTCCGGTTTGGATTGGGAAGTTGGTGTCAAGGATCTTGTCACTAAGGATGGTATGCAGGATGTTCCTGCTAAGGCCACCTATCGTAAAACGGACGGGACTATTCTAGGGGTTGTCGGACCTCGATATGTACCTCTCCAGAATAAGGATGCTTTCGAGTGGTTTCAGCCATTCGTAGACGCTGGTGAGTGTAGTCTCCACACGGGTGGTTCGCTAAGTGGCGGTCAGAAAGTCTGGGCTCTGGCTCAACTAAACCGTGATCCTAGCGAGATTGTCAAGGGTGACGAAGTGCAGAAGTTTATTCTTCTCTCCAATAGTCACGATGGCACAACAGCTATTCGTGTGGGGTATACTCCAATTCGGGTTGTATGTGTCAACACTTTGGCTTTTGCTCACGGGCATAAACAGAGTAGTCTGCTAAGAATCCGACATACTCGTTCGGCTCAGGGCAAACTTGATAATGTCCGGGATATCATGGACAATATCAATGCTCAGTTTGAAGCTACTGCGGAACAATTCCGCTTTCTGGCTAGTCGAGACTTCAATCAGGCTGACGTTCGCAGGTATGTCAAAACCCTGTTGAATGTCGATAAGACTCCTGAAGATGACTTGAAAACTCGTACTAAGAATGTCCTTCAAGATATTCTGGGTACGATTCATGGTCCTAAACAGGATATGCCCGGTGTTCGTGGTACTTGGTGGGCAGCTTACAACGGCTTCAATGAGTACCTGAATTACACCAAAGGTCGTAATGAGAACAATCGCATGGAAAGCCTGTGGTTCGGTCAGAACGGCAATGCTAATAACAGAGCGTTGAATCTAGCATCTGAGTATGCCAACGCTTTATAATCGCTCTCCTTTCGTGGTGCGTGGCGTGTGGAGGGTCGGCCTTTCGTTCCGAGGTCGGCCCTCTCTTTTTTACTCGTAAGTCGTTACTGAATAAGGACTTACATAACATGGCGCGCTCCCCATCCCCCAAATTAAGGGGTATAAATATAAGAGATTACTATTAGTTGTAAGTCTATATCTGACAAGGACTTACGTTCTTTTCCTAATGGACAAAGGTGTGATGATCCGATATAATAGTATAGGTGTGTAGTCTAGTAGTCGGCATCTCGATATATAAAAATAATTGTATTATAATGATTGTCTTAGCATAACTAACCTGCTAGGTGGTCTTGGTGATAGTCAGCGAGATTTGCGGGTCTTTGAATTATGCAGTAAGGAATGAAATAGTATCTGTGAAAAATAATAATAGGTTTGTAATACCTAATCTAATAAGATTGGTCAAGTTGGTCGTAGTCAGCGAGATTTGGTACCATGCATAATTATACTAATGTTAAGATTCTATGCTTATATTCGTCCCCATTAGTCACATTAGCATCTGTAGCTCTGTTAGATTCTACTAGAGTGTTACATTCATTATTTATATAGGGGAGATTAGTATCGTCAATTATAAGATGGGTTCCTGAATGAGATAATTTTATACTATTATTAACGTCTGCTTTAACTAAAGGTAGTGAATGTCCACCATCAATATGTATTATATCATAAGTCTTATTCTGTTTATGCAGATCAGGAAGGATAGTAGTGGATGATCCATAGATAATATTGATATTACTATAATCTTCCTTAATAGTCTGAAAACAACCAGAGGTATATTTATGAGAATTTATATCTACACAAGTTAAATTAATATGGGGATTTGACATTAACATTAATAATGACGAATATCCTGCATTAAATCCTATCTCTAATATCTCTGTCCCTTTAGGAGCATTAGATACTAGTTCTGATATGTTCTTTTGTTTATAATATAATGATTTACATGGAATATATTTTCCACCCTCACTATAAATATTTCCCTCAATTTTATCATTAGATTTCTCAACTACTGGTTTAATTTTATTAAGTAAATACTTTTCCCAGTTTTGCAGAAGGATATCTAAATTCATAATTATTTGTTATCTGGTGATGAGTACAGTAACTATCTCATTATACTTCATAAATAAAACAGGTCAAGTAGGAATATTATAAGGATATATAGTTTATTACCTAGTAGTTATATATTACTCCCGCCCTCTGCATAATTAATAATCATATTTCAAGATTTGGCAATATCAAAAAATTTTAAAGAAACTGTCTTACCATAACTATTTGGGTTGAGTCTAATTATAAGTAGTCAGCGAAAAAAGCAGGCACTTGCGATCATGATTCTAGTCACTAATATAAATTAGTAGCATGAAGTGATGAGCATGTGAATTGATAGGAGAAATATAGTTTGTATTATCTAAACTATCAAGTTTGCGTCCTATGTAGTCAGTCAGTCAAATATGATAATATTAACAATATCTCTAAAGCAAGATATAGATTGTAATAATTTATGCAGGAGATTACAAAAGGCTATTGGTAAAAATTTAAAGCCGGGGGATATAGATAATAAAATTATAACTATTCATATAAATGATATAGTCACTAGTCAGGAAACTACCAAGACCCTTAATGTGGAAAATAAAAAAGAATAACTATACTAGTAAATTCAAGGCACAATCTGTATCTAAGGATTCTAAGCAACAAAATACAGAATCTTAATTTTTAATCATTTTTCCCATATATTCTCTTACTTTCTGCATAATAACCCCATTATATGCACTTGTATTTTTAAAATCACTATTATTTGCCGGTTTTATAGCTTTTATGACCATATATTCACTTTATATTAACTATTTTTACTTATTGTGTATGCCGGTGATGAAAATTGAGAATACACAATGATTTCTGAGAATTTCTAAAGACTCCCTCTCCCTATTTCCGATACTATTGACAGGGCTAAGTTTCTATGGTATACTTGCTATTAGTTGTAGTATGAATAAAGTTAGTTTTATAGGGAAATAATGTATACAAGCGTACTCTTTACCGAGAGCGAAATCAAGCTATTACGCAAGGTCTTACATGGACATCTGAGTAATCATTTAATGCAAACGAACCATGAAGACATAAAGAATCTACATATAATCGACAGAACACTATTGGGCGCAAATCCCACAAAAGGTATTAATCAAGAAGCAATCAGGGGCTAATTACCCATGAATCAAACATAAATCAACAACAAATCAAATACAAACATCTTGACAAAACGAGAAAACACTATATATCTAATTAGATCGGAGTTAATTATGACGATAGATGAGATAACTTGCATGGATGATTATAGTAATGCTATTGCTGATTATTTATGTGCAGAGTACGGAGATATTAGTAAGGAACTGCCGATTTCTACGCAGCAAAGGAACACTATAGGTTCTATATTAAATTACTGTTATAACAATGATGACAGTGTTAATAATGCTGCTAACTATTTAATGGAATTTGTTAGAAAGATACAAAATGAGTCATCACAAAAGCATGAATGATTATGCTAATGCTATTCAGAATTATATTAGTAATGAATATAGTGATTATAATTTATTAAGCATGAACGATTCTCAATCTAAGACTGTCGCGGGATTAATGAGTTATTGTTATTCAAACAATGATAGCGTAAATAATGCTGCTGGTTGTATAGTAGATATAGTAAAAGCAACATCAGGAGTTAAAAATGACGCTTAAACCAGATTTTAATTATGACTTTGATATATTCAAGATAAGATTAAGTGAAGAAATTGGTTATAATGTTGTGGATATTACTGACGTTATTAGTTGGCAAAATTTAAGGCTTAAAATGACTAGACTAGAATTAGAAGGTCTAGCTAACACGATTAATCAATATCTTTTAGATTAAGCTAAAGATTGCTCTTGACGGTATCCGATATATATGGTATAAATGATGGAAATATTAATGAGATATTGGAGGATATGGTGCAAAGCACTGGGAGAGAAATCTGGAGCAACTGACAGGCAAAGTGATGGTATCGCCTTTATAAGAACCATACTTGTAACACAAGCTGTTATTACTAATTTTTTTATAGTAGCTAATATATTAAGAGAATGGTATCTATGAGTATCAGGTATAAATACCAGACCGTTTTATGTCTAACAATAATGTTATTGTCTTTGTTCTATCTAAACAATCAAGACACAAAGATTAAACAAGAAAATTTAGTAAAGCAGTCAAAACCAAAAAATTTTGTAAACGAATGGAAACCAATAGACTTTTATTTAATTTATCAAATGTGGACAGACAAAGACTTAATTGAACTAAGAAAACAAATAGAGAGAGATGACGCTAAAGTTAATCGTTGACATTCTCGATAATTATGGTATAAATTATGGAAATACTATCTACTTTATTTATGATAGCACTTGTCTGGGCATTTGTGCAAGGATTTAGAGAAGGTTATAGGGGAGATTATGATGATAGTCTACCTGATTATTTGTACTACAGAGATAGTAAGAGTGGTATAGGGTTTGGTATTAAAACTAAGAAGAGAAAGAAATAATGGAGATATTTGGAAGAGTATTGCACATTATAGCTATCTTGGCTACTGCGTGGTTTTTTATAGCGTCCTACAGAGAATGGAAAGTAGATAAAAGGAGAAAGAAAGTATGATTGATAAGTATATTAATTTTGTAGAAGAATGGTGTGAGATATTAGAAAGTAAAGCATTTGCTCGTCAGCATGGTCAATGGTCTAAAGAACAACCGACTATATTCTTTCATTTTAAGATTAATAAAAAGTATACTAAGATTATTAAGACAGATCATGGTAATGATAGTGTTCATGCCTTTGTAGATAATAGTAATCTGGATATATTCAAAGCAGCTACATGGAATGCTCCAGCTAAAGGAGCCAGATACAATCTGGAAAGAGATTTTAATGACATATTAGAAGTGTGTCAACCTAATGGTGGTTATTTATACAAAGGGAGAAAGGTCACAGTATGAAATACTTCAATCAATTATTTGATATGACAGATCAAGATTATCTTATGTTATACGATGCTCTGTTGGAAAAACGTGCTAAGATAAAGAAAGATGAAGAAATTGGTTTTGCTTATGTAGGTAAAGATTATCAAATGGAGGATATTGATAGATTAGCTAAGGAAATGTGGGAAGTCTTTAATTTAGAGGAAAGATTTAGTAAGGGGAAAATGCCAGTATGAAAGTTGAATTAGATAAACACGATTTGATTATGATTGTGGACTCATTAGAGTACATGGCAGAACTTATGAAGAGTATGGAAGAAAGAACAGGGTATCAACCTTATACTCTTAATGAGATAAATAGTATGGTTAATTTTCTGGATGGTTTTTACAATATTGGACAACTAAAATAAGGAAAAACTAATGCATTATCGTAAAATCGCTACAGGGATGATAGAGGCTACATACGAGCATTATAAAGAGTTACTAGCCAATAAAGACAATAAAAGCTATGAATTACCTCTCGATGAATTTTTAGAAGCATATGATATTGCTGTATGGAATGATATGGACAATAATACAAGATGTTCAGCTATTGAATATGTTTATAATAAGAGAAATGAGATAGAGTTAGACTCTAATTGCTCAGAAGCATGGGTTCAAGCTACTGTCTACTTTTTAATTAACGAATTTGCTTGTGATATGGGTGCTACAGATATTAGCCTATTCTTTGGTGATATGGATTTTGAAATGGAAGAGATTAATGACGATGAGATAAAAAAGATATTCGGTATCTGTTCTAATTTTAATGATAAATTTTAACTAGGTGTTAAGCAATGATATCTTTCGGGAATTATGGTAATGATAAAATTTTTTATATTGTCTGTGAACATTGCCTTAAAGAATATGCTATACATTTAAATGAAGACGATTATGACAGATGGAATAATGGAGATTGTTATATACAAGATTGTCTAGACTATTTAACAGCATCACAAAGAGAATTATTAATAAGTCATACCTGTGATGACTGTTGGAAAAAACTTTATCCAGAAGATTAGGAGATAACTATGTCAAGTGAAATTCAATTTATAGCTTTTGAAACATGGTGGACAGAAATAGCCCAACCTAGAATGAATCATTTTATTGATAAATATATTGAAGAATTTCCAGAATATACCGAAGAAGACACCGAGGACTATACTGATAGTGGTTGTGTTCACAGATTGGTACATGAGGGAGAGGTTGATAATGTTCTGTGGGATATTTGTCAAGAGGTTTTTCAATTAGGTTATGAAAGCGAAAAGTGGGAAATGAGTATGTCTGATAGCCTATTTTGCAATTTAGACGATATTATTGTATTAAGCTATAATGCTGGACAAAAAACAGGAGCCAATGTATGAACTTAGAAATTACTAAATCTGAAGCATGGAGGATTTTAGATGCTGTAGAAGCCTATAAAAACGACTATGAATTATCTGTTTCGGTACAAAAAAACCTAAAAGATATAATTAAAAAAATGAATAAAGTAGTTAATCAAAGTTGATGCTGGTGGTGTATTCTTTTGTTATCTACAAAAGGAAACTAAATGAACTCCAATATAAAATTTGAAATTAAATCGAAAGAAGATTTAAACTCTATTTATATCTATAGGAATTATGGTTTTACAGAAGATGGTGAGCCTAAATGGTCTTATATTGACAGTTGCCACGCTATGAGTAAAATGGAGTTACTAGTTCTGAAAAATTTCTTACAGGAATATCTACAAAATAATGATTGGTATTAATATCCAGTCTCCTTTCGCTGAGTTATTAATTAATTCAGACAAATGTGTTGAGACTAGAACCTATCCTTTGCCTCCAAAATATGAAGGTGAAGAATTAGCATTAATCGAAACTCCCGGCAAATTAGGTAAATTTAAAGCTAGAATTATTGGAACAATAACTTTTAGTCATAGTTTTAAATATAATAGCATTCAAGAATGGGAAGCAGACTATAATAGACATAAGGTAAATACAGATAGCGATTTTGGGTGGGAAGACAGTAAAAGTAAATATGGTTGGGTAGTATCTCAAATTTATAAATTCGACGAACCATTTCCTGCTCCTGAAAATAAAGGAATAGTATTTACAAATAATTGTAAAACTGTAATACCTACGGGAGTGTGATGTAATGTATATTGTAGTAACCAATGATATGACTGAATTTGCTATTGAGTTAAGCAAGTTTAATATTGGGCAAAGAGATGACAGAATATTTGGGCCTTTTGAGGATAAATATAGTGCAGAAGAATGGGTAGATAATCATTGTGGTAGTAAGTACTGGACAATTATCCAGTTAAATAATAAAGGCATCTACGAAAACACAAAACTATGGATGTAAAATAAAGAATGTATAT
>Ga0257110_1000164_pt1 | contig 35234 bp, 26 predicted proteins | sample LP_taG_7_FD_190184 | JGI IMG/M metagenome (GOLD analysis project Ga0257110, IMG submission 190184) | Marine microbial communities from Northeast Subartic Pacific Ocean, Canada - LP_J_2015_P26_10m | ecosystem: Environmental > Aquatic > Marine > Oceanic | place: Canada: Northeast Subartic Pacific...
TACCGTTTTTTTTATATAGTTTGAAATAAAAAAAACTATCTTATCTTTTGATAAGATAGTCTATAGATTATACTCACGTCGGGAATTGAACCCGAGACCTTCGGCTCATAAGACCGACGCTCTAACCAACTGAGCTACGCGAGCATAATAACCATGTTTCCATGGTGAAGTAGGACTGTTGCCCTTCTTACTATATAATATAGAAACTAGCAATCATTTTTTTAATTTTTAATCTTATTACGCAAAAAAAGCCCATCTACCTTTTAGGTAGACAGGCTTGCTAAATATTCACGGCGGGGGTCGTTAAGGTTTTTTGCGTTTTACAAAAAAAAACCCGCGACCAATGGCACATAAGACCAACACTCTAACCACTGAGTTACGCGAACAAAATAGCAACATGTATCTGGTGAGGTTCGCGGGAGCTCTTTTTTAAAAGAGAAACTCACGCCTCCGAAGAGATGGGGGCTTAAATCCCACGCCTTAGACCAACTCGGCCACAGATACAAGTGAAGAAAGGACTGTGTCCTTCTTACTATATACTATAAAGTCCTCCTTATACTGTTTTTGTCTCTTAAAAAAGAGAAATCAACAGAAGAAAAACTCCATTGACTAAGAATTCCGAACTATCTGAATCGAACAGATGACCACCTGATATCGGATAACCACTACAGTCAGGCGCTCTACCAATCATAATATTTTTAAATATTAAACTGAGCTAAGCTCGGATTACAACATATTCTTAGTAAATTACTCTACATATTTTGTCCTTATATATCTTTTTGATGAGTATGTCGTGAGATAGTAAATTTGTTATAATAATTAATAGATGGAATTCTTAGATCATAATTATCATTTTGTAAATACGGAACATGGTCATGGTATGATGATAGTAATTTTCAAGAAAGATTTAGGATATTTTGCAAAATCTGAGTTCATTCATCCCAAAAATGGTGAGAGGATAATATTTGAAACACCCGTAACTATAAGTTCGAATATGTATGTTGAATCAGAAATAATAAATGTGCAGAAACAATTTAACAATGCTGGGATTGACAGTAGTGAATGGGTGATAAATTCTCGACCAGTTCGTGAGATAAAGGTGAAATGTAAGTTCAAAGGTAAGAAGATGTCAAGTGTATCCTCAATTTTAGTTCTACACGTTGGTATGGAAAAGTGGGTATCTTATCCGTTTTCAATGATAGGACAACTTGTAACGGATGATTGAATATAACAATATCTTTTTGTGTAATAAACAATGGACAGCCGACCAAATTGGGATAATTATTTTAAATCATTATCGTTATTAACGGCTACAAGAAGTCCATGCGAAAGATTACAAGTAGGTTGTGTTTTAGTCAAAGAGAATCGTATAATCAGTCAAGGTTATAATGGATTTTTACCAAATTGTGTTCATGAATCAGTTGTTAGAGACAATCATGAAATGGCAACAATACATAGTGAACAAAATGCGATCGCAGATTGTGCGAAAAGAGGTGTCAGTTGTGTTGATTCAACTGCTTATATAACACATTATCCCTGTATAAATTGTACAAAAATCTTATTAGCGTCTGGCATAAAGAGTATAAAATACATTAATGATTACAAAAACGATGATTTGGTAGATAAATTCGCATCCGATATGTGTGTTCCTATCAAACAAATATAACAAGCTATTAGAACAATAATACAAAATTATAAATTTAATAACATATAATAGATATAATGGGGTATAGAAAACCGTTAACCCGACGACAAAAACTTACAAAAAAACTTAAAAGTCGCAAACCCAGATATATAGGGGGAAACGATAATAAATGTCCTATATGTTTAGAAAAATTTACTGAATCAGAAATAGATGGTAACCAAACCATACAATGCAATGAATGTGGTCAAAACTTTCATGACAACTGTATTAGAGAGTGGTGCGAATCAGAAATTGAAAAAGGATGCCCTCTATGTAGAAATACAGCTATTTGTACTAACAATAATTTTAATCTACCACAACCCAAAAAAAAGTCAATGACGAATATAGTGGCTAATTTAGGAGCAGAGCATTCTGGATTGGGAATAATACAACAAGATGAATTAATTGAAAAAGCGCAATGGATAAATTCTCTTGATACATATGAATTCAGGAGAGAGATATTAAATCAGTTAAAAGATTATATTACAATAGAAGAAAGTAGTCCCGAATATTTAAGAAATTCTCCCGGACAACAGGATGCTTCAGAGGAATCTACCATTCGATTAAATAATGCCAAAATTTTTCAAGAAGAAGTAACAAGCAATTTTGAATGGTTTACAACACCAAGATCAGAGGATAGTTTAGATATACAACATCTAACTGATATGTATACACTTATGACGAATATTCATAACGAATATACCCAATTACAAGAACTTCCTGAGACCTCAATATGGCAGCGCATATTTTCAAGACAACAACGAAATATTCATAAACAGCGCAAAACAATATTTCTTAAACTACGAAACTTTCAAAGGAATATATTCGCTTTCGGTCTGATACTGATAAAAAGAGATAATCTAACCGATTCAGATGCAGTAATTGGCGGCACCAAAAGCCATACAGATTTTGTATCATCAACTTCAATTGATCATAATGAAGCGGCGAATGTATTGGCAGGTATTGCAAATATTAATGATGAAAATACAGAAGATTTAGAGAGAAGAGTGTCATACTTTAAAAATTTAGATACTAGTACTAACAACAGTCTAAAAATCGCACTTTTAATACAAGTTTTAAAAAACTATGTTGTTGACGAAAATGAAAAAAATCAAATAATTGCAAAACAGAATCAGTTATGGCAAAATTTGAAAAAAATACCATTGGAAGATGATAAGCGACGAGACATTCTATTTAAATATATGTTAGAATATCTAACCAGAATAATAGATATTGACAAATTAAATGATGGTGCAAAAATTGTAGAAAAAATTATGACGGAATCATTAACCAAAGAAAGTCTTCGGATGGTCGGTCTTATTTAAGACTGAATATACAGTGAATCACAAATTACAATATCTCTAATAATCTTCGTTTGAATATTAGATATAAGTCCTGCAAAGTCTGGTCTTTGATATATATCTGCTACATTTTTCCACTCTTCACATATATTGTGAACTTTAAGCATATTTTTAACAAAGTTACCTTCATACAATGTTCCACATAACTTTTGTACAAGTTCAGTATAACTTAATTCTTCAATTGTCCACAAATAAACGTAAGCACCAAAATCAGGAGTAAGTTTCATAGAACCATCTCTAAGTCTTTCTTCGCTTGCAAGTTTCTCGTAGATATTCTTTAACTCATTCAATTCATATTCAACATTATTAATAATCGAAGAGTCTGACAGAATCGTTTTAAATTTATCAACAAAACTTTGTCCATCGTCACTTCCTTCCTTATTCAGCTCCTTCTCATCAATTAATGTTCCCAATACAAATGCCATGGTGGCGCTCATTGTGGTTGTTGCTTCAAATCTTTCAAATAATTGGATAAGATACTCAACTGTTAAGAATGCATCACTTTCATTAATTCCAGAACACGCTCTTCCCATCAATGTAACACATGATTTGGATTCGCTATCTTTACTTAGATATCCAATATTCACAAGAACTTCTTCCTGCCATTCACATGTTTCTTTAATATAGTTAACAGCATCTAACCTATTCTTTTTGAGTTTGGTGTATTCTGCTAGCTTTTGTTTACGAAGTTCAATTTTAGAAATGACGCTTTCAGTCAAATTGTCTTTCATTTCTTTAATGACAATTTGATGTTTTCTTCTTTGTTTTGGTTTAGCCTTCATCATAACAATCTCTTTTGCCTTGAGCTCGCTATATTTTTCTTCTTGCTCTTTTGTAAGAGAAATACTATCAAATTCCTTAATAACTTCATCAATTTCATAATCAATACCCTTTATAGAGCTTTCAATCTCTTTTGACATTAGAGTTGAATCAAATACTTCTGAAGGAGGTCTATTAGTTTCGATACATTTAAGTAACAATACCGGGTCCATAATGAACTTCGAGCTAATTGTGGAATGTTTTCCTTTAATAATATTTGCAAAATCACTCAATGTAGCCATATTTTTTGGTGGAAAGGGGAAGTAGATGACAGTGCCAAGAATATCTTTACCTCTTCTTCCTGCACGTCCAGCCATTTGAATATATTCGGCTGGAAGCAAACACCTTTGTTCTTTTCCATCAAATTTCTGTAATTCACTAAATACTACGCACTTTGTAGGCATATTGATTCCAACTGAGAATGTTTCTGTTACAAACATAACACGAATCCAACCTTTGTCGAATATTGATTCAATAATTTCTTTTAAAACAGGAATTAATCCGGAATGGTGAACAGCAACGCCTTTAGAAAGCATTGCTCGAATCATCCATACCTGACTTAACTGCATTCCTTGTTCTCCAAGATATTTACGAACATAGAAATCAAATAAGTTGATACATTGGGTTTGTTCTTTACCATCTAACCACGAACGTTGAATCATTTTGGCAAGTCTTTCACAACCTTTTCTTGAAAATTGGAAGAATAATGCCGGAAACAATTCTCTCCCACTTAAGTCATCTAAGAACTTAATAAGCGTTTTGCTATCGGAAGGTTTATCTTTCAAACGAACGTTTTTGGAATCTTTCCACACATTAAACATAGATTTATATGCTTGCTCATCAAAATTATGATCTCCTTCTAATACTTGTTTATATTGTCCATTCCAGTAAACTTGGTGTACAAGAGGAACTGGGCGGACATTAGTAGAAGTCATAACACATGGTTTTTCCTTGATATCTTCAACCCATTTTACAAGATTTTGAGCACCCGGTAAAGTAGCACTTAGCATTACAAGAACAATGTTTTTGGGTATCATTGCAATTGTTTGTTCATAAATAGTACCTCTATTCGCGTCTCTTAAATAATGAGTCTCATCGATAACGAGTGTTCCAACATCTTCAAAGTATTCAATATTGGTATATAATAAATTACAAATAATCTCTTGTGTAGCCACTAAGATTTGCGCATCAGGGTTTACTTTAATATCTCCCGTTAAAATACCAACACATGAACCAGAAAACTTATTTTGGAAATCCCCATATTTTTGATTACTAAGTGCTTTAATCGGTGTGGTATAAATTGCTCGTTTTCCATTTTTGATTGCGTTGGCAATTGAAAATTCTCCAATAGTACTTTTACCAGAACCAGTATGTGATAGAGTCAATACATTATGTCCTTTCAATATAGCATCAATCGCGTCTATTTGAAATCCATCTAATTTATAGGGAAATGACATCACATTGTTGATATATTCCGGATTCATATTTGATTATTAATAAATATCCGGTGTTTGTTATTATTTTTATAACTGTTAACTAATACATCATTTTTTTTTTACAATGTCAAATCAAAAGAAACTATGTGAAAACATAATCCAAGAATTCGGTGATATAGCCCCATATGATGTTGCAGATACAGAGTTTGAATATATATGTGAAAAACATGATATTAAAATTAATCGTCATACAGGGGATGAGACATCAATGGGACCGAAACGAATAACAACCGCATATACTATTCGAAAAAGAAATCGTTCACGTTCCCAATGATAATTATTGATTTTGTATAATTACATTCAGAAGCTCTTTCGATTTTGGAGGAGCAAATTTGCCAAGATTTTGAATATTTACAGCCGCTGTAACTATCATATTTTGTCTAACATGAGTAATTTCATCAACATAATCTCCAAAATTACCAATCATTTGATTCATCCAATCGTGTATAATAGTTTCATTTTCAATAGAGGAACCTTTCTCTCCATATTCGATCATTCGCATCCAGTTCTCTAAACTGCTTTGTGTATCTTTCTTCCATTCTTTTAAAATATTTAATATCTCGGACATATACGACATAAGATAAATACCAATCGCTTCTGAAGTATAACCCATCATTGCAATCATCCAAGTCTTCGTATAATATAAAGATATGATTAATTGAGTCATCAACCATAATAGAGCGGCATTATGATTTGGAAAAGAATAATTAGATATATTTGGAGGCAGAACCAGTCCAAGTACATATACATCTATACCAAATATAGAAACATCGCCAACTTCTAATTTTGATGTATAAAAATTATCAAATGATTTACTTAATTCTTTTGTAGCAATTAAGATTGATGAAAATATCTTACTCATTGGATTTAGTAAAAATAGTTCCGCGACTTTGGGGTTTATATTGCTTCGAATAGGATTTGCAATTGATTTCATAAAAATTGTTATACGTATCGCAATCGTTCCTAAAGCCTCCTCTGCATCTTCATAATCATCTTTCATCTTTTCTTTCTTTTCGGGACCAAGTTTTGTAAGATACTCTTGTAAATTAATTACCTCTTTCTCTAAATATCGTATATCGTCTTTCATCTTTTCATAAGAAATATGTGTATTATCCATCGTATCTGCCGATTTAATTTTTTTTTCCATTTCTGAATTTAGATTGCTAATCTTTTGTATATGTTCTTCTTTTTCGGAAGCTTCAATTATCTTATCTTTAATAAAATGGTATGTCTTAAGATACGCAATATATATATTGTACATTTCAAGAAAAGAGTAGAGTTGATTCAGTTTACCAATCCCAATTAGACTTTCGTATACTCTAGCAAATAGTGCTTTTTGTATTTCATTTGTTTTATCTTTCGCAATAAAATCATCTTCAGACATATCCAGATATTTTGAAGAAATCTTAATAGCTAATTCTTTTGTATTTCCACGATTTATTAGATGATTCGCGTACATTAAACAAATGCTCTGGCGCAAATTTTCATAATTTGTTGGAGAAATATTATTGGGTATATTGGATATTTTTATCGTTAAATCCGGATTAAGACTTACCATTGTATTCGCGGCTACCAATCTTTTTGATTCATTCTCAGTAAGCTTCGCATGTTCTTCTTCATTCTTTAAATCATCTTCGACATTTTTAAGTATGCTTGTAGATATTATATTTGCAATATTATCTGTTCTTTCTCGGGCATCATCTGTTAATTCTCTCCTTCCGGGTTCAGCCTTATTTACCCATTTCTCCCAATCATTCATATCGATTTCTGGATTAATATGAGGAATCTCGACCAATTCTCCTCCTTCATCCATTCTATCCATTTTAGGCATTCTTGGGGTATCTTCAATAAATGAACGGATTGAGTCTTCACCTACAAATTGATCTTGATCAGATGGTGAAGCGGCTACTCTTATTGCAATTGGTCGACGTACCTCAATTCCGGGAGGTGACGGTGTTTTTATATTTGGGGGCGATAGAATAGATCGTTGATTTATAGAGGGAATTGAAGTATCGCTAATTGACATATCTATATCCTCCAACATTGGTCTAATTACTGGCTCATTATGTCGTGGTAAGTGATTCATTCCACCCTTCTTTCTAAATAATTGAGATACATAAGTGTCAAAATCAGATTCTTCTATTTGAGATAATATATTTTGTAAAAAATTAAAATTATTTTCACATGATCGAAGTATTCTTTCAAGAGTATATTCCGATAATCTAATATTAGATAACGTTGATTCTCTATAATAGTCTCCTTCATCGGTTAAATCACTTAACGCCCCAATAGAATCTTTTCTTGGTAATGACTGATTTCTGACAGATGCTAGCGCACGTCTGGTTGCTTCAACAATATAATCTTCAAATCCAATCTCCGAAGGAGGATCTCTAAAAGATTCAGAGGGAAGATCTCTAAAAGATTCAGAGGGAGGATCTCTAAAAGATTCAGAGGGAGGATCTCTAAAAGATACCGATTTTGGTGAATTCACCGACTCACTTATAGGGATTAAATTTCTGATATTATCTAAATCCAGACTTTTAACTTTTCTTGTTTTTAGTATTGAATGATCTTTTAATGGAACTTTCTGAATATTCCATTCTGATAATTTTTTTGTTAAATCTGAAACTTTGATTGGTTCTATATCGACCTTTTCTTCAAAGCTTTCGTTATCCAGATTATATTCTTCAAAACCATCTTCAGTTCTTGACATTAATATTACAATATAGTTTTATAACAACTTAAGAGGGTTCTATGATTAAATACTACTGTTATGTTTTCTTTCTTATTCTTCTTTTCAGTATTAACTCTAAATATATTTCGTATATTTTGGTACTATATTATCGGTAATATTTTAGCAAGGGATAATTCAACTGAAATCGGTATTATCTTAAGAAGTATCTTCATACATATGGGACCAACTGGTATAAAAATAGGACAGGTATTGAGTCATCGAATCGATATTTTACCTCAAAAGATATGCGCCGTACTATCGAAATTAACCGATAATTTGCCAGGACTAGGAATTAATGAAGAGAAAAAATTGCTTAATTATGCAAAAACGGTTGTTAACTATAATTCTCCCCCTATAAAAATTGGTGCGGGTTGTATTGCAGTTACTTATCTTACTACAGTTAAAAATAATGATGTTGTAATGAAAATAAAACGACCAAACATTGATAAGGATCTTGAATTATCCTTTAATCGTGTTTGTAATATATTATACTTGCTCTCCAAATTTGGGTTAATAAATCTAAATGAAAAGATTTACAAAATTAAAGACTCCTTATATAGGCAAACGGACTTTGAGTATGAATTATCAGAACTTGAATACTTTTATAAAAGATATAATCAGTCTAAATTATTTGATAAAATTATAATTCCAAAGCCATATCCTGAACTATCCGATAAAAATATTATTACCCTTGAATATCTTAGAGGCAAAAACGTTGATAATCTTGAAAAAAAACAAAAGGAAAACATAGCAAATACTCTTTGGGATTTCTGCTTTCATAGTTCATTTATTGATGGACATTGGCACTCAGATCTTCATAAAGGAAATTTACTATATATGGATGATAAACTTGGTATAATTGATTTTGGACTAACGGGTCGTTTAAAAGGATTTGAAAAAAGTATAATTTTAAACTATAACACACATATTCTTAAAAAGGAGTGGTTCTCTGCCGCAAGACTATATATCACCAAAATGACTGAAAAATGTGAAATGTCGGATGAGAAAAAAAATAACTTCGAAATTGATATAACAAATATACTTTTCAAAAATTTTGGGAAAAATAATCCAGATATGATAAATTGTGTATCCGAAATGGATAATTGTTCAAGACATTATGGTACACGATTTAACAATCGATATGCTAAATTTGAACTCGCATTCTCAACAATGGCAAGTACAATGGTTGAACTTGGACACGATAACATATATGAATATATGGGGAAAACTCTTATGAAACCGAAATCACATTAAACAATCTAAGACCACCTGAAATTAACCAGAAAGTAAGGTTTCATGTATCTACATTTTCTATTGTCGATAAATAATATAGAATACTTGATACCAAACAAATCATGAGTATCGTCTGTTATTTCTTTCAACCATCTTTTTAAAACTTCTATTGGGGTACCTAATACAAGATAGTTTGTATAAAAGTCCGCTTTATCAAAGATTATTGGTAGTATACATTTTCCCTGATTCACACTTGATTCAATCCAATCCTTAACATATCCGTATTTAAGAGTAATTTTATCCATAAGTTCCTTACTCTTCTCTACAATTACTTCATTCTTTCTATCCATAATCCCAAGCATAAAAGGACTATAATGACTATCATCGAGTATAGTAAATTTTGCCCCTTTGCTCTCCTGCCGGAATGGTTTGGTGTATCTATTCCATTGAACACGTTTTTTACCAAGGCGACACATAAGTTTTTTCTTAAAACGTCTATCTTTTTTTACCTGAAATTTTTGCGCATCCACGAGCTTCGCTTTTAGAGTAGCTATTTCACTCTCGAGTTCCCCTCTTTGTAAATAGGGAGGCGTCGGCGCATTAACCATCATAGGTGTTTGTAAATATTGTATGTGACTTTCTGAGTCGCCGGTCATCTGTATAATTCAACTGTATTTGAGCTTTTATATTCATTTTTATGTTTCATGTTCTAAGTATGTTACAGTTAATGGACAAGTTCTCCCAGGTCTCTGGGCTCTTCCAATAACTTGAGTCTTTAGATCTTTACTTCTAAATTTGTGATAAATTACAATATCGGTGGTCATCTGTAAATTAAGTCCTGCTCCAAAATTTCTTGCATTCAACATAAGGATTTTTACTTCTCCATTTTTATACTGATCAATAATTTTTTGTTGCGAATTACAATTCCCATTTAGAATTCTGAAGGGGATTCCACATTCCGTAAGTTTATAAGATATACGCCTAAAAGACCCATCATATTCTGAGAAAATTAGATATCTTGAATGTGGTTTCATATTTTTAACTATTTCTAATACAGTATTTGCCTTCGAACGCAACCCGGATTCTTTTTTTGCACGTTTATTAGGCTCAGTATTTGATTGAATATGAAGACTATTTAAACGTGTAACTGCTTTACACATAGGGCATTTATTCGAAGTCTTTAATGACATCAAAATACATTCAAGACAAAATGATTTATGACAACAATTCATAATTGCACAAGGGTCATCAATAGAGTCCAAACATATAGGGCAATTTTCGTCAGTATTCACCCTTTCAGTAATATCGGCAACTTTTTTTAAGTATTCATCTAATTTTTCTTGATGTCTCTTAATACGATCAGCTCTTTCTGTATTACTAATATTTCTAATCTGACTTAATCTTTGAATCGATAGTGTCTCATTATGAGCTAAATCTCTATAATTACTAATTAAGGATTCAACAATTGAAGATTTTGAGTTAGAATCACAATTTAGAATTTCTAAAGCACCTGCTACATCATTCCCATTTAATCTAGATAAAGCTTCTGCTGGTAAATTATCGCGAATCGCACCATTTCTCAAATATATTGGTGCTAAACATTTAATTACGATATCTTTATACGGGGGAAGACATAAAGAGTTATTTACAGTATCATTACTATTCTTCAAAACGGTCAATTCATTCGGATTTATCTTAGAATAGAAATATTGTCCACCCATTACCTGTCGTAGCCATTGTCTATTAGAATATAGTATGTCATATGGAGTTGCACAGATTAACCAAGCAAAATTTGCTTCAGGTAAACGATTTAATACAAATGTATGAGGTTCGTCAACAATAACTCTATCCCAAATAATAGATTGATATGGTTCAATATATAAATTACGAACCATTGTATTTGAAATTAATACAATCGAAAATTCTACGGAACTTTTACTCTGGGCACTGATGTCACACCGGCTTTCTACAAGGGTTTTTACTAGTTCCTTTACCAATTTATTGGTATTAACCATTAAGTATTTCAGTCCATTTACCATTTTCAGTGTATCTTCCCATTGCCTTATCAAATTATGTGGCACAATAATTAATGTTGTATTTACATTTAACAGTGTTCTTTTATCATTTATTTGACTTATCGCTGTATAACTTGTATCACTTAAAGTCATGTTAAGTTTTTTTCCAGGGCAAGCACTTGTTGCAACCAGTGATACCATTACCAGAGTCTTTCCTGCACCAACTCTATCAGCATAAATACCCAAATTTGTTTTTAATGAACGATTCAAATCTTCTCTAACAATAAGATGAGATGATTCGATATTTCTCATTCGCGATATAGCTTTCTTTTGATGTACAAATAATTGGCACTTTATAGACTCGGGTTGATTAATCTCATCTTCGTTATCGTCAATTATCGTAAAACAACATCTGCGCGGGTTAACAGTCGTGTTTGAATTCCAATTAGTTGCCATTTTCAATTTATCGATCTTTATTAATATACCAGACTGTATCATCATTTTTATATATCGGTAAAAATATATGGATTTTCAAAAAATGTGATTTATCCTATTTCAACCAACCAAGTCAGCTGTAAATAGTTGTTACATACGATTTGTTTAATACACCGAAGATATCCCATCTTTACTATGTTAAGTACACATAATTATATGAAACGAATATGTTATATAACTAATATGTTATATAACTAATATGTTCTATTTACAATACTTTTTATTGTTTCACCTATCAAACTGTTTAAAAACTACTACTACTAAACAGAACAAATATGTTCAATTATTACAAGACCGGAATATCAATCTTATTGTCGCACATGGACCCGCTGGAACTGGAAAAAGTTGGCTAGCTTGTAAAGTTGCTATAGATGAACTTAAAGCGGATCATGTAAAAAAAATTGTCTTAACACGACCACTTGTATCTGTAGAAGGTGAAGATTTAGGATTTTTACCCGGCGATATAGATGAAAAAATGAATCCTTGGATTCAACCCTTATATGATATATTCATTGAAGAAAAATCGAAAAGTGAACTGAATTCATTATTAAAATCTGGGAAAATTGAAATCATTCCAATTGGATTTATGAGAGGAAGAACCTTCTCAGATACATATGTTATTGCGGATGAAATGCAAAATAGTAGTCCAATCCAAATGAAAATGATCATGACTAGAATGGGTGAGAATTCAAAAATAGTTGTCACCGGCGATAGTAGTCAATGCGATCTAAAAATTCCAGAAAACGGACTTCAAGATTTCTTAAATCTTATTGAAAATAAATATGAAATACTCCATGAAATGTATCAAGACCATATTGGTATAGTTGAATTTGATATTCAAGATGTAAAACGAAGTAAATTTGTTCAAAATATACTTAAAATATATGAAATCTAATAAGGAGTTTTTAGCAATAAACATATATATGAACTACCTAAACGCAATTAAACAACAGGCTTCTCCTGTAAAAGAAGTTACTTTAAACCCAATGAAAAGAAAAGTATATATACCCACCGATGAAGACAATTATAAAACTAATGTAAATAACTCGGTAATCACATACTTACTACCGGAATTACAAGAAATGTGTACTGAATTTGTTGACGATACTCTACTATTACAAAACCCTATATTATTGGCTCATCATACCGGACATAGAAACTTTGTTATTGAAATGATGAATCTTTTTGAAGACAGATGTGAAGTTACTATCACAGAAGAGGTTGAGGAGGAATCAGAAACAGAAGAAGATCTTGATCCAATGGATATATACAATATATCAAATGATAAATTTTGAGATTAAATCTATTAACATTCTATTATTACATTTAATTAATGGTATGTGTTGGATTAGATGAAGTTGGAAGAGGACCCTTCTTTGGTTCTGTTTTTTGTGGAGCAGTAATATGGGATGAAAATACACCTATAGATCCTCCATGCCCTATTCCAAAATCATGGGACTCTAAAAAAATTTCAGCCAAAAAAAGAAAAATTCTATCTAAATGGATCAAAGAAAAGGCGGTGGCGTGGGCTATAAGTTCTGCTAGTCCAGAAGAAATTGACCGTTATAATATTCTGAAAGCAACCATGATTGGCTTCCATAGAGCTCTTGATTCGATTGATAAACCCTTTAATCAAATTTATGTTGATGGAAATCGTTTCGAGCCATATTGTGGAGAAGACGATTTCATTCCACATGAATGCTTCGTTAAAGGTGATGATATTCATATCTGTATCGGAATGGCAAGTATTATTGCAAAAGTTGCTCATGATGAACACATAGAGTCTTTATGTGATAAAGATCCAGAACTCGATAAAAGATATAATCTGAGGAAAAACATGGGATATGGTACTAAAGCTCATATTGAAGGTATATTAAAACACGGATTCACGAAATATCATCGAATCAGTTTCAAAATTAAACAAATCCCCAAATCTTACTATGATGATTTTACTAAAAAACACGATTTATAAATAATATTGTATATCGTAATGAATGTTCAACAAAAACTTATAATCACTTTTGTTACTGTAGCTATTTTAGTTACAATCGCTGTCGTGCTTCAATACATAGATAAAGAGAATCTGGACAAAGAAATGATAAAATACTTTCTAGCATCGGTTATACTTCTTGGATGGTTTTTCTTTGTCTTTATTGCAGACATATCAATGAAAATATCAAGACTTAATAATAAGGTTGAAAAATACCATGATCAAACACAAAAAGAACTCAAAATACGCATTAAAAATGCGCAGGAAAACTGTGGACTTAATCCATAAATAATCACCTGTTCTTAATTTATAAACATCAAATTAGTTATGAAAACAAGAAGACGTAGTAAAACAGAAAATAAAGTTTTAACACGAAAAAATTCACTTAGTCCGCAAATTATTAACTTAATATCGATATACTGGGATCTTGTTGTTGAATATCAGACAAAACAAAACCGTTTTAAAAACACTTTCAAACAATGTCTTAAATGGAAACAAACGTTACCAACTTTTTTTGCTTTATATCCAAAAGCATTCCCAGTTTTAGATAACAATAACGTATCTCGTCTTAATAATCCAATCTTTGTAATTAATAAATCTATACAAGATTTAAAAACAGATCTTCTGGTTGTTCATAATGAATTATTACACGTTAACTCAATATGTGAAGTACAATATAGAACAAAATACAATATTTTACATACTCTTCCCAAAAAGAAAATACCATATATACAACAATTTTATCCCGATATTAATAAACGGATGGCTATATCAAGAGCAAAAATTAAAAAAAAAAGATGTGTAAACACTTATAATAAACCTAAAAAAGTTCGTTTTGGTACAAAACAAATAAGACATTTCAATTCATAATTTAAATCAACCCAAATATAGTATCTCTTTATACTCACTTGTTAACTTATTTACACTATACTCGTATAATTTTAAATTTGTCTGAGTATTTTGCCATCTATACACCTTCTTCTCAAAACCATAATTATCATCACTTATCAACTTTATAGATATACTACCGGTAATAAAATTAGAGATATCCGTATCTTTGCTTTGATGCGATGATTCCAACAACCCATCCATTCCTCCACTTATAGTAAAAAATAAGGTTTCTATATATTTATCTATAAACTCAATACATTTTGATCTTATCTTTATTGATTTACCATCAGATATTTCTATTGATAAACAACTTTCTAAACTTCCATTCTTATATGGTAAAAGCATATCATACACAGAACCAGTATGATTATATCCTTCTTTAAACAAAAATATATATTCCTTCTTTAAATCATTACCGGACCCAGTTATACCCATTAACCTACCAATATATTCTTGTGTTCTACCTATATTATTATGTCCGGTTAACTGTTTATTTATAATTAAACCATCAGTACCCAATTTAACATTTACGTCTTCTTCTACCCCATATCTTATAATATCCCTAAACTCATTCGATATTGTATTTAGTGTATATTTACATAATTTAAGATTTGTTTGAATATTTTTCCATCTATATACTTGCTTAATACCATCTACGTCTGAGTTTACCAAACTAATTAATACATTTCTTTCAGATGATGTATCTATCACATGATTCGAACTATCTAATATCACATTTTTTTTAGTATTAACTGTAAAATACAGGTTTTCTATATATTTGTTTTGAAAAAGATTGTCAATTGCCTTTATTTGAATAGCATGTTTTCCATTTTTATCTTCTTTCAATCGAATCACCAAATGATTATTTATATTTCCATTCTTATATTTCAATTTTGGGGTATTATATCCATAATACCCATCTGTCATCAGCACATATTCTTGTCTCTTTTTATTAGTGGTATTATTCACATTAAATATACTACACACATACTTTCTTGTAGCAGTCGATAATACCCTTGGATCGGTATATTCTGAATCCAGTAGAATTTCATTCGAACCAAAACTTAAAAGAGATACTCTATTATTAATTGATAGCTCCGGCGTTATATACTCCTTTGAAGCGACAGATGCCTTCATTCTCACATACTCAGTTGAAACAGAAGAGTACGTTTGAGAAGGCGGCTTCATTCTCACATACGCAGTTGAACCATCTTCATCCGTTTCATCCGTTTCATTCGTTTCATTACTAGGACTCACTCCTACATACTGCGATGTATTTGATATATGACTATAAGAACTCGAACCAGGTACAAGACTACTTATACTTGGAACGAATAATACTTTTGTTCGCATATCTTCGAAATCTTGAGCCGCTTTCTGATCAAAATCGGGTTCATCCCCAATTGGAGGTACTACTTCTTGTCCCTGTCCGCCTCCACCATAATCCAACCATGACTCCTGTCGCATTTTATCCTTTCTACTCATTAAATTTACGATATGCGTATTTGATTGTAATAAATGGTTTATTCCAAGCCTATCACCCCCTCTTGATTTTAAACCATTTAATATTAAATATCCTCTTGTATAATCCGAATTAAGCTGGTCCCAATTACTAAAATCGGTTAGTACATTCGTTCTATTTAAACGTATATAATTATACTTCCCTCCATAAACATCATCCGAAAATTTTGGAACTGGAGAATATGTATCTAAAAATGTACTCAGTATATTCCTATCACCTGGTCTATTCTTATAACCATTTAGTATCCATTGAATTTTTACATGATCATTTGCATCATTCCATCTTGGAAATATGTCGGTTATACTCTTACTCAACTCAATATATCTAAGCAGACCCATTACTTATATATAATATAAATCTATCCAATTTTTTTAATCGGTGCCATCCTCTAAACAATCCCTTATAACCATAACACGGAACTCAAAATTATCCATTGTTCTATCCGGATTTGTTGCTTGTAGATGACCACCTACTATTAATCCATCGTGCACAATTACAGAGGTATTATTCCAATCACCTGGCAAAGTCACTTGATTATCTCCACCTTGTCCAACAAACGATTCCGACGTCCATGCTACCCAATTATCACTTGTACCTGTTGCCCTGTATGATACAGATAATTGATTCGATTGATTAGATTGATTAGATTGATTAGATACTGGGGGCGAATCTTCATAAGTGAAAGTACCAATCATACTATTGTGTGCTGTACAATAATAATATATTGTTGATGAATTCGGGTCCAGACCATTTAAATTAACTATGAATGATTGCCCAGCATTGATACCCAATGATGGATGACCATCTCCTGAAAAGGTTAATGTATTTGATGACTGTTTATATCCAGTATCACTAATATAGAAGGGATGGGATTGCAGCGCGGGATCTAGTCTTCTAAATTCATAACTTCCATTAGACAAATATAATGTACTAATTAGATTCGTTCCTGATGAATCAGAATAAAATTGATAATAAGGAGGACTTAATGAACCATCACTTACGTATATAACTACTGGTTCAGTAACAGTAGTTTGACTTGATATTATATCTTGTTTAAAAGCCGATGTTATCTTCCAATCATAACCCGATTGGAAATTACCACCAACTCTTGCCATTCTAAAATCAAATTCATCATCGTTCCCTTGAAGCATAAAGTTCGGTACCGCATAGCTATTATTATTTATATCTGGCTTTGACTTTAAATTCAAGTGCATGCTATTTTGCTCACCACCATTTCCAGTATTCTCACCAATATACCATAATATACGCCCATCGGAAGGGGACGATATATGAAATGTTGTATTTAAATCATACATAATTACAGATATTGTTCCGGTGCGAATATCCGTAAGAATATTATTGAGTCCAGAAGCACTAAGTACCTTTGTACCCCCGACAACACGGTTGGACTCAAAGTGTTCAACACTTGTATATCTGGACTTAACTGCGTTGTAATTACCTGTCAGCCATCCCCAATCTTCCGCATCACGAGGTGGCCAATTACAAGTTACAGTCGTTTGTGCTGTCCGATAACCAACTAAATTATTACATTTCCATTCAATAGTGTAAGTTTGAGTAGGGTATGTAACAACTAAATCTATATAGTCCGCACCGGCGCCATCTCCTAAATACTCATTATTACCTTCTAATTTTCTATTATGTTCATTTCCAGCAGTTGGATCAATATCAACAAATACTCTCTTTACACCATTCAAATAATAACCGTTCGTATCTTCGCCACGAGGAGCATATACTCTCCAAGTTCTAGCATCAGCTGTAAGATCTTCTTGTTCCAGATCCACTCCAGCTATTGTTATCGCTTGAGTTGATAGATTTTGAGTATTTGGATTCACACCAAAAACCAAATTTGGGATACTATTTCCAATGAAATTCATCCTTCTTATTTTTATTTCAGAGGAATTGTGTAATTCAAGTACCACTAACCTATAAAATTTATAACCCGTGCCATTCAAAATATTAAATACACGATGCCTATTAGAACCGTCTAATGCTGAAAACGTAGAATACTCTGACTGTCCATCCGGAGTTTTATATAATTCTACGGCAGAATTATCATATTTACCTATATGATTCTGATTGGATCCGATAATTACAACTCTACTTAATATACTATTTTCAGAATGGCATTGTATTACTAAATTTATACCATAATTAGCACTATTTATACTTATAGTTCCGACTTGTGAATTTTTTACATCACTATCTTTATTCACTTGTATCCAATGTCCATCGTAAATATAGACTCCAACATATGACCTATATATTTCATTAATAGTTCTATCATTAATTATGGTGGTTCTTATTGTACCACTTGAATCATACGGTGAATCATGTGGATATGTTTCAACTGAATTATATGCATGTGTTTGCCAAGAATGTGTATCATCAGTAACTACCTTTTCAGGAGTATTAATATCGGATGATACCGAAGATACTGTAATATAATCCGCTTTTACTTCTTCAACAAATTCTATAAATGAAATTTTTGGTGTCCTCACGGATACATTACTACTACCACCATGTATCTTCTCTATTATAACTCTATAATAATTATACTCTTGTGTACTTCCCAAATTCAATGTTGGAGATTTCCAGTTTCCCTTTTCAGCATTGTCTGTATCTTGTTTCCAAATCATACCAGTTACTCTTGTCAAAATGTTTGCTTGACTTGATGTATCATTCATATTCTCAGTATTTGATCCCAATACTGTAATCATATATGGATACGATGGTGAAGTCGCACCAGATATATTTATTGACCATAACCGTATGTTTCGACCATAATCTGTTTTATACGACGATGGTATGCCTTGAAATTGCGTACTATTTGTAATATTATTAAATTGGATCCATTCACCTATTATATTTAAAGAATTAGAATAATATGATATACCCCCATCTGTCAATACATATTGGGGGGAATTTCCATTTCTATCTTCATAAGAAGCATCTGGAAATCGTTTAAATGTAGTTCCACTAGAATCAAATAAGTTGTATAAACTGGTGGTATATTCATCATATGTATTGCTTGTTGAACTACTATTCGATTCAGTTAGCCAACCAAATTTACTATCTACAATTCTCGAGATACTGTGATAATTAGGATTTGTTGAATTATCTGCAACAGTCAAAGTAATAGTTGTTTCTCCAAAAGGAAAATTAAAATCGACTGTAGTCTCTATATCGCCCCAAACAAATGTAGATACATCTGCCGATGAATGTGAAAAAGTCGCAGTTTTAGTATCAATGCCCGTCCCATTATCGGTTATTATTGCAGCAGGTAATGTGCCTTTATTTGTTTTATTTGCTAAGTTCAAAATTGGATTGTTGTTAGATGTTAACAATAAACTTAAGTTCCATTGTATTGTAGGTGCAATCAAATCTTGAATCGTTATTTGTGTTACTAATGCATTCTCATTACTATTCCCGGCAGAATCTTGTACCGTCCATGTTACTGTATATACTCCTTGACCCGGAGACAAATTATCTATTGTTAAATTTGGTCTTGTCTCTGAATCTCCATTCGTACCAACAGAACCACTACTGGGTGTGATATTGGTACTTGGAGATATTGACCAATTTATTGAATCTAACCAGCCGTCTATATTATCTTCAACCCTTGGTATTTCTATACCAACAGATCTAGTACTATCATTACTACTTGCTAATTGTTCTGTATAAGTAATTGTAATACCAGATGCATCGATTATTGGTCCATATTTATCTTTTACCTTAATTTCTTGTTGTCCAGATGTTGATAGTCCAGTCATATCTGTTACTTTCCATTCAATTTGTCTAATAACATTTCCAGTATTATCCCAATCAATATCGCCAGGTTTTGCTCCAAGAAGAGTTACATAAATTGTACTCGTACTTGAAGCGATATTATTCCATTGTCCATACGTAGTCGCGAGTCTGCCACCGGTTCCATCCGGAATAATTGGACCCATATACCTCCACTCAACTGTATTATTTGAACTAATTGAATTATCAGAAGTAGTAGGAACAGTTATACTAGCAGAAGTTATATCCCGTAAATCCATGTCAATTTCATACGAGCACCCCCAGCCCGAATTAATCGTTTTTGTAGGTGTTAATGCATAAACAATTAAAGTACCCCCGTCGAACTGGTTTGGACCGCTTCCCCCCTCCCATCGTGCCGTAAATCCGGTTGGAGATTTCGTAATCACGTTTATGATACTAACATCTTCGTACTCTCTATCAGTGACCACATTATAGCCAGAGGAATCCATCGGAGTATCAAATGTAAAAGTGTGATCTCCCCAAGAATCACCGGTTTGTACCGGATCAATCGCTCCACCCCATGTCCATGATATATTAACTCCTCTGCGTAAACTTGCGTCAGTAGCAGCATAATTGGTCGGAGTAACGTGTGCATATGCCACTGGAAGAATCTCTGTCGAATAAGCACCACCAACATAGATTGTACCCCGCATATGTGCATGAGTTTGACATTGATATTGATATTTATCAACCGATGTATCATACGGCACTACCCACGTCAATGTATATGTTTCATCATTATTTTGACCACCAGTTTCCGTCCTCACTACATTATTGAGAGGTGTTGCATATTGACCCTCGTCGTTAAATTCGGTTATTATAATAGGGTGTGTTTCAAGTTGTGCATAGTGACCGACAGCATATATTGTTAGTGTAGATCCACGGTTAACATTAATACATCCAAACAAACCACCATTTCCGTTAGGATCACTTGTTGTGTAGTAAAAGTTCGTGTTACCAGGACTTATGTATTGAGATGATACTGTTATGGTAACAGGCGACGAAACGCAGCCTCCGGTAGAACTACTCTGTCCACCAACCGTTTTTGTAGGTGTTGATGCATAAATGACAAAACTACCCCCGTCGAACATGTTCGGACCGCTTCCCCCCTCCCATCGTGCCGTAAATCCGGCTGTAGTTTGACTATGAATGTATATCCAGCCATCATATTCGTAATATCTATCAGTGACCACATTATAGTAAGCGTCTGCCATCGGAGTATCAAATGTAAAAGTGTGATCTCCCCAAGAATCACCGGTTTGTACCGGAACAATCGCTCCACCCCATGTCCATGATATGTTAATTCCTTTGCGATCATTCGCGGCAGTAGCAGCATAATTGGTCGGAGTAATGTGTGCATATGCCACTGGAAGAATTTCTGTCGAAGAAGAAGTACTATCAATCGTTTTTGTAGGTGTTGATCCATAAATGATAAAACTACCCGGGGAAATGTTTGGACCGCCCCCGCCGCCGGACGAAGATTCGAAATTTCCCTTAAATCCGGTTGTAGTTTTATTATTTATGCTGATGGTGTTAGTATATTCCCAGTTTCTATCAGTGACTATACTATAGTCATTGTCTGCCATCGCAGTATCAAATGTAAAAATGGCCTGTCCGTGCAAGCCCCCCGACGAGTTCCATGTCCACGATATGTTAACTCCTGTGCGATCATTCGCATCCCCAGCATTATAATTACCCGCGCGAAGGTATGCATATGCCACTGGAAGAATTTCAGTGGAAGTTGTAATTGATCCGCTCAGACTTGGAAAAGAATTAGTACCACCACTATCCGTAAATTGAGGATCCGTTTCATCAATAATTTTAATTATTTGAGACTCTTGTGATTCATTACCTACATTATCTTTAGCAATCCACGTAACGGTTAATCCCGTATTTGTATTATTACTTGTATTCAAACTATCAATATAATGTAATTCAAGATTGTCCATAAGTTTTCCGCTTGATACATAACCATTCGAGGCGTTCTCATCTCCAGTAAAAGATCCTACTGCATCCCAATTACCCGCACTACCTGTTATAGATACACCATTCGCATTACTAAATTCCCATATCATTTTGGGTAGATCTTGTCCATTTTGCCATTGCGCATCCGTAAACTGAGGAACTCTTAAATCAAAAATGACTGTCTGCGCATCAACAGTACTTCCCAGTGTTAATTCTATTGTGTCTGGTAAATCAACACCATTGTATTCGAGAGTAATTTCGGGACCGTAACTATCCTGTACATGTATTATTGAATTATGAATATTCTGACCAGAAGTTTGATTATTCGGATCAATCGAACCGGTTCTGGCAGAATTATTATGTGAATCAATAGCATCCCATTCTATTTTATAGGGAGAGTTTGTAAGTTCAAGAGTAAAAGATCCACCAGTTATTGGTAAATTTGAATTAATGTCAGTGGTGCTATTCCAACCCGGGTAATTAGTACTATTAACATAACTACCACTTGCGTCAGTTTGCATAAGTCTATATCTATATGTAATCGGATGAGCTTGCGGCGAGCTAGAATGAAAATTATCATTGGGTATATTCATAAAATCCGATATTTTTGGGGAGTAGGCAGATATAGATGTTGATGGTGATACTATTAACTTTGTAATGCTATCTGAATAAGGAACCATATTTAATTGGGGCGGATATCCATCAAGTATATTAAAAACGGTGTATTTCCCGGGGGAGGTGTTTTGTGTAGAATCAGTCGCATTCCATTTGATTCTATAAGGCGAACCTTCACCGTTTGGTCCATATCCACCTCCACCGCTACTATCTCTAAAGTACATATCAAATGAAATTGTATCAGTTTCCCAAAATCCATTTCCAGATTTACTAGATTCTTCTGTGTCAAAATCATCTACTTTTGAAGAAAATAGTTTCCAATGAATAGTTTGAAGTAGACCATCGGTATTATCAGATACGCTACTTATTTCATCACGAATTGCCACTGAAACATTTGTATAAGTATCTACTGTTGTTATATATTTTGTAAGAGACCTTTGATTAACACCACCTGTTAATGTAATACTTGGAGGATATGCATCTATTACATCAATTGTTTGATCTTTACTAGTTGAATTACCCATCGCATCTGTAGCAGTCCATGTTATTACATTACTATAATTATCAGAATCCGTCAGTGCTAATCGTTCACAATAAATATTAAAACTTCTGTTGGAGCCCGGAACCATACCGTTGTCTTCCGTCGCCGAATTGTATAAAGATCCCGTAGAAGCATTTCTATAAGTATAATGTACTATATTAATCGGTACAGCCGAAACACCTGTATTGGTATTATCTTGTACTGATGGTGCAATCACCGAAACTGTCTCATAATTTTGATCACTTGTAATACTTGTGTTCGAGGTATCCGGTACTAAAGTTATAGTGGGACCTTGCGTATCTTCTGTAGATTTGGGAGAATTTATGTCAAAAAATAATTTATTTAATCCGGAAATATCATCAAAAGCTTTGGTACCATCAATCCCATTTGATTTAAAACTTGAACTGTTCCATCCGCTATCTACTTTTATTATAACAATACCCGAATGATATAATATTGAATTGTCCGTCACTTGGTTATCAGAACTGTAAACTTCTATCTTTCCAACTGCATCGTCTTCTGAATAATAATTAAATGTAATAGGAAAATTCTCGGGAACATTAAATTGATAAACTCCCTTTATGTCTTGACCATTTGCGTCCACACCTATATTTAGACCTAACTTATCATAGTTGTTAGCATACAAATTCACATCATTATGATTGAAATTATATCTCCATGTATTATTACCTGTGTCCTCAAAACTAAGAGTTATTAAGCTATTTTGGGTTAAACCTAAAATCGTCTCCATTTCTGGTTCTGGTTCAGGCTCTGGTTCAGGCTCTGGCTCTGGTTCTGGTTCTGTTTCAGGTTCTGGCTCCGGCTCAGGTTCGGGCTCAGGTTCGGGCTCAGGTTCTGGTTCTGGCTCAGGTTCCGGTTCTGGCTCCGGCTCAGGTTCGGGCTCAGGTTCTGGCTCCGGCTCAGGTTCGGCTTGATCAACATAAATATTTATTGTTTTTATAATTTCTCCTCTTCCGGTTGGAGCATTATTATCGATTAATTTTAGGCTTACGGTATAGGTCCGCTGTTCATCCGAGTTATGAGGTATACCATATAATCTTTTGCTTGTTTCATCCCAAATTAGCCACGGTATCGGATTTGTAGTATAATCATTTTCACCACTTCCATTCAAATTATAATTATCTGAATTACCGGCATGTACATGTGGAACACCCAAATCATCAATAAGACCAGAATGTAAACCGGCGAGTGTATTATCGGCAGGACCCTTAGCGAAACCACCTGATGTTGTTGGATATTCAACTACAATATTACTAACCTCATTATTGTTTGCATCTTTCCCCTCAGGAAAATACTCATACAATTCTCTTGGTCTAACCCCAACCAGTGGATTTACTCCATCACTCCAGAAATGTAATTCTGCTTCAGGCTCTGGCTCTGGTTCTGGCTCTGGCTCTGGTTCGGGTTCGGGTTCGGGTTGTGGTTCAGGTTCTGGCTCTGGCGGAAGTTGATAACAAGAAGCAGAAAATTTTATTCTATCTTGTCCACCCATAAATCCTTTGCCCTTAATATGATAACTGATCGTTCCAAAAGTATCATTAATTTGATTAGTATCAGATGGTATTTCAATTTTGATCTTACCAGAATAATAATTAATTGTCATCCCATTAACTATTCCTATTCCTTCGGACTGTCCCTCATTTGCAACAATATTTATAACAAATTTTGAATCTTCAGATACTGTATCTGCTATAAGAAAGGCGAGTGGAATATCAGACGGTATATCCAATATATATTCACCAGTATTAATTCCTATGTAATCATATAAATTATATGATATTGAATTAAATTCAATTTTTCCATTTAGAGAAACACTATTAATTGATTGTTGGCTTAAACATTGTACAATAGTATTATCTGGTTCTGGTTCGTCAAGAGCCCAGTCACCTCCCACAAAAGAAAATACATTGATTTGATACGAATCTTTATCATAGATTTTATGATCAATCGAAATATTTTGAGTTCTTTCAAGAGTCAATTCAATATTTTTAAGAGGTTGTGATTCTAGAGTGTTTGGGAAATTATTTGTAATTATAATTTCTTGATCTTCAAATAATTTAATCGCATCACTATGATATGTACTAAAGATTATACTTTTATCACCATATTCAGTCCATAATGTTTCTAAATCTGTATTGCTAATACCTTCAGCGTTAGATATAAACCCATTAATCTGACCATTTTGAGCCGTTTCTCTATATCCCGTTATAGAGGCTATATCCGCATTCCAACTGTAATCATTTGCATATATTAGAGAAACTTTTGATAAAAAGGTATATTCTGTATCTAATATATTATGTGGAACTTTTAAAATCACACTTTTGGAAGTGGGATTTACTTCCAGATAGAACGATTCAATCTCTGGTTCTGGTTCAGGTTCTGGCTCGGGTTCAGGTTCTGGCTGTGAGGCGGGTTCAGGCTCCGGTTCTTCTGGAGCATCTATAGTTCCAGTACGAATTCCTTCACCTCTATGCCATTTCTTAAGATTGAAACCCTTCGCTTTATTCAATGTATAAAGTGAGTGATTCCCATGTCTTGTACGTTTATCACCTTCTTGTGCAGAAACAATACACTTTTTATCTTCAATATTAACTCCTTGTTTCCTTGCGGGCATTACTATTAGTTGGATATTAATGATTTGCCAGAATTTACGTAATTCAACTTTGGACCTGTTTCTCTTTGTTCCCATGAAAGATTCGTTATATTCCCTTTATGTACGTTAATATGACATAGTTTACATAATACTACCAAATTAGACCTAGTATTCTTATGGAAATTATCTATAAACCCATCACTATTCGCCGTACATTGCATATTAATATGATGTGTATCCAACGGAAGCGAAGTTTCATTTTCTGGACTATATGCACATATCTCACACTGGCGAACAATTAAATGGCGATTGTACCTAGAACGACTCTGTTTTACACTTGACTTTCCTTTTACACTATTTCTTTTTAACATTTTAAGAAATAGATCGTCCTTAAATAATTTTGAAGCAACTTTTATACCATAGTCTCTATTCTCCGGTGCTCCATTTGTAATTTTTCTATCAAAAATTAACTCTCCATTATCTCTTTCACGTATCTTTAGATGTATTACCTTCAAACATTCCATCCTCTCAATCGTATGTAATAATTCAAACAGGTGTGTTGCAAAAATATAACTTGTCTTTTTTAGTTCTAGCCATTTTAACATTGTTGTTACAATTTTAGTTGCGGACTCTTGTTCGGTTGATGCGCAAAACTCATCGGCAAGAACAAGCGTCTTATTACACGCATGTTCTACACACTTATTCGCTTCAGTAATTTCACATATAAATGAACTATGCGCTTCAAACAAATTATCTGAATTACCAATTCGAACAATTAGTTTCTCATATGGAGTTATTTTATACTCTTTTGCAGGAACAAACATACCCGATTGAGACATTATTATCGATAATCCCACACTCTTCAATAATGAAGATTTTCCTACAGAATTTACACCATATAACAAATAACTATTATCAGAACCAAGAACAATATCATTCGGAACAAATGCCGTTTGTTCATTCCTCAGTAATTGTTCTATCATTGGATGACGAAGCTGCTTAGCACTAATACCACTATTTTCAGAATCAACCAGAACAGGACGAACATAATTCCACTCAATTGCGACTGTTGCATAAGAATAATATACATCCATCCAAGCCAGTGAATCAATAATTATCATCAAACATTCATCATAATATTTATCATACCAACCAATAACTTTTTCCTTTACTAACTTATTTGTCAAACTATCTATCTTATGTTTCAAATACACAATTTCCTCTGTTTTTTTATGAGTAACATCAGAAGTAATTTTAACTTGAGATGTATTACTCGAATACTTAAGGTTTTTTGCATTTTCTTTTGACAAATATGGTCCGATAACTTCGCGGCATGGAAGGCTGCGCCTTCCATCAATATATAACTCAATCCCTTTCGTCAAGGCAGTAGCTCTTTTTTTTGTAGTCTCAAAAAAATATCCATCTTTGTCAGTATTACGCAAATGTATTGTTTCACCACTCAAAGAGCACAAATCACTACAAATGTTTTCCAAATCTTCAAAACATTTATCATAACTATTATACAATTCCTCTAAATCTTGACAAATTCCTTCATTAAATACATTACCTTTCCCATTTCTACAAGAATCAATACAAAATTCTGCCTCTATTTCTGAAGAATAATTCTGAAATTTCTGAAAAATATCTTTATCTGGAATCCAATGTGGTTTATCTGAATATCCTAATACAATCGTTAACAATGTAATTATACGATTATTCATATCGTGAATTTTAGGAACATCCGAATAAGCATCAATACGTCCAATTGCAAAACGGCGATATAAACGTTCCAGATCAAAAATATCAAGATGTTTTTGAATATCAGTCAATAGATTTCGATTTTTCACAAAGAATTCTGTTGCATCATATCGATTATTTAACACATCTATTTCACACGAAGGATGACGTATTAGATGAAATAGCTTCTTCTTACCAGAACATGTTAACGTCTTATTTATAAACCTCATCAGATTGTCTTTCTCATTCGAAAATACATGTAATTTATAAAAAACATTGTTATATGTTGCCAACTCTGTATTTTTAGATTGCGAAATATATTTAGGACGAGACAAGTTTTTAACGAAGTCTTGATGATGATCTTTTAAAAAATCCAACATCAACAAGAGATTACCTATATCTGGTGTGGATATACTCTCCAAATTAAGATTACTATAAATTTCTTCATAAATGTTATGATATTTCGAGAAAAATTTCTCAAGTAAATCCTTATGATATTTATCATTCATTATTTCCTCTTTCGCTTTAGATACAGAAATTATGTTATTATGTACTAATTTTGAAGTACCAAAACTTGGAATTTTAATCTCGGCGTTACTAATTATATTCAATAGTAATTCATTCGTTTGATAAGTCTCCATTAAATCCCTAATTTTTTCATATAATTCCTCAATTGAATTACCAGGAATTTGTTCAATTTCTATGATACGAATATCGCCTCGATTTGTATCTGAAACAGTCATATACATATACCAATCATTCCCATCATTCCCATCAGATTCTACCAAAACAGATGCTAAAATAGCATCATCTTCATCATGATCACTATCTAAATTACAACCAGGTGATATAGTACGAACTACTTCGCGCTTTGCCGGAGTCGTATTTGTTACTTGATCTACATATACAATCGTATAACCACTTGAAAGTAGCTTCTTTTCATGCCTTTTGTAGCTAATCATGTTTACACCAGCCATATAATGCCCATCTTTCTTCTTAGTAATCCGAAATCCCAGAATATCCTCGCATACTTTTATTTGTTCTGTATCTCGTTGATCCCCTGGCGAATAAACTTCATAAAAACTTCCACATTGCATAAGCACTATTGTCTTATGACCATACTTATTCCTATATACATCCGTTAATTTACAATACTCATCCAAAATATGAGGCATTTATTTTTCTTCTCTTACTTATATTTATAGAATAAGTCTTATGTTCATTTAAAACTAATCAAATGTACGTAAATCATGCGCATACCAACCCGGACAACAACTTGCAAACAAACAAGTGCCCATACTAAACCCACTATCGTGTAAGTATGCGTCTCGAGATTGTATTACTTCGCGAACTTCCCATACTTTTCGTCTATAAGGAAACAATTTAATTACTTGGTCAACATAAATAATCGTATAACCATTATATAGTACTCTTTTCTCGTAATATTTGTACATGTTATATCTAAATCCAGATGCTATTTTACCATTCTTATTTGTTACACTAAGTTTAAGAATATCTCTAAACACTGTAATTTGTTCCTCATCGTGTCTATCTGCATATACTTCATAAAAATCACCCACTTGTAATAGAACAATCGTATCCCTACCGTACTTATTCCTATATATATTTATTTGTTTATCATACTCATCGGTTATATTAGTCATATTCTATTAATATTTTGCTATATTTTTATAAAAGTGCGTCTATTTTTATAGTATAAGATTATTACTAATTATTATTATCATGTCCTTCGTAGAAGCAAAAGATGGTGAAATTGATTATCTGGATGTTGATATCCCGATCCCCGGCCAGCAATATGTATGTATCTCATTCATTTCCCCAGAAAAGGTTTTGATACAAAAAGAACAATTTATAATGAAGAGATTTATTAAATCGTTAACTGATGAAACGGGTAATCTTGTAATTAATGCAGATGATTTTAACACAAAATATGATGATTATATTGCTATTAATACCCAAGAACTTGAGGAAGAATTTCATAAAGAATCTAAATTCCAAACAACAATGCGAGGCGTTAAAATTCGAGGAACATATAATACCTATGATGAAGCCACTCAACGTGCTAAAACTCTTCAATCGAGTGATAGAGATTTCCATGTATTTGTTGGTCAGGTTGGATACTGGCTCCCATGGGATCCAAATGCCGATAATATCGCCGAACAAGAATACATGGAAAAAGAACTAAATGAACTCATGTCAAGTTACAAATCCAATCAATTGCAGCGCGACATGTTCTACCAAAATCAAGTTGATGAACAGAGAAAAAAGGCGAACAAAGAAACAGAACTTAAGAAACAAAAAGTTAAAGAAGAACAACTTGAGGAAGTTAAAGAAGAGTCAGTTGCCCAAGAATAAATTTTAAAATTTATTGCGAATACTTTCCATTGTTTTCGCCGCTATCTGTATATCATCAAATATCCTAATAAAATCATCCCAACTAATCCAAAACAAACCATCTGCATCAGGTGTCCAATTTAGTTTTTTGGCTATTTCGGGATATTCTTTCCACTTTGAAGAACTATCGCACCAATCCAGAAGACTTTCGTGACTATTTCCCCAAGGATTTCTTAACTGAACTAATTTTATATTTCCTTCCTCAAAAACTTGGATTAAAGAGTATGCATGTCTCTCAATCAAACCATCCTCTCTTGCCTTTTCCATTTCTTCTCCATGTATTGAAGCCGCAATAACATAATTCTTATTATCACACTCTTTCAAATATTCTAACATATCCGCGGTATTATTTCTCTTCTTAGTTGAATGAATCCACATCTTTTGAAAGTTCCATGGATCGTCTTTTAACTTTTTTAGAGCTGGAGCTCTTTTTGTCCAATTATTATCTTTACCTTTACACCATAACTCCAGATCTTCACATCCTGTTAAAACCATCCATGCCAGAACAGGATATCCGCCACATAATTTTGTATAAGAACCAGACACCTTAGCAAATGCTTTCTCTAAAAGTAGTATATACATTTCATTTTCATTCGGCTGGGCAAAAAGGGGCCTTGGAATGTCATACCATTTCTTCTCACCACATGGTATGCGATCATCTATTGTTATGACGTCCCAACTTTTAGAAGAAATATTGTATAATTTAATCTCATATTTACCTTCATCCGAAATTTTATTTGTTTTGAAAATATTGTTCTGAAAAAAATTTGGAAACTCAGCAAGAGCTGATATAGCACACAATAACCAACAATCGCCAAGACTTCCCTGCAATACATCATTTGGTTCAACATTATGAAATAAAACCATTTCCGCACACTGTGGTTGTAATTTGCTTGCTCTTATCCAATGTGTATTTTCGTATTTTTTATCACCAATAGATAATTCATTCGCTGGAAAGTCTTTATCCAAAAACATATCCATTTCATTACCTTTATTCAAATAGTCTGAATCACAATTGTAATATGGTTTTACAACAATCCCCGCTTTTTTCCAATCCGCCAATTCAGGAGAAATATAATCGCTATCTTTACTTTTCATATACATATAATTTGAACCAGGATTTACACCTATACCCCAACAATATTTATTACGATACAAATACTGATTGTCTTCCTCATTATAATATATATACATGCCTTGCGACATTTTTTTCGTTTTTCTATAACCACCTCTAATGTTGTAATATTTGGAATATACTATTATCGAATCAGGTGGTTTATACTCTACGGATGTATCATTCTCTTCATTAAATAACGTACATTTCTCTATATACATTTCCTCATCTTTTACCCATTTTCTTGAATCGTCTAAAAGATTCCATGTACCTTTTGCAAAAATATCTCCAGATTTAGAGAATGCCCTAAATGAAAGACTGTTTAATCTTGTTCCAACCACATAAAAATTCGGACGAACTTTATATATATACATGCCAGATTCTACATTACTAAACACGTTTTCACCAAATTTACCCTTCTTTGATAAACAACTATATTTACCAGATATTTTTCGACCACTATATTCTTTAGGACACTTTACAACAATCCACATATACTTATTATTACCAAAACATGATTTTCTTATATTTTAAATTATTCCAATAATTAATGACAAAATCAACAGATTTATTTTCAGATCTATGTATCATCTTTTTAATCGTTGTTATCGGCTTTTTAATTCCAATTATGTGTAGAAGAAATACTGTTGAGAATTTTTATGGAAAAAAAGAGAATTGTGGAAAACAAATACACAAAATGTCGAAAAAACTTTCAAGAATCTCAAGAAGAGCCCTAAAAAAACAAGCCAAGTTTACAAGCCGTATTAATAAATGTTCTTCAAAAAAAACAAAAATTAAAGAAAGACTTAACGCGTGTAAAACCGACCTAAGTCAAAGCCACGATTCGACTGCCACGTGTAGACAAAATAAACGCAATCTTGAACAAACACTTAAAGCAAAACTTGAAAAAAAACAAACAGAGCTTCGCGAACAAAGAGTCCAGAATAGACGTCTTGTTACAGAAAAACAAGTGTGCGATATGTTAGTTCAGCAAAAAGAGGAAGAATGTAAAGATCTGGCAGATAGAGTTAAAAATAATCGCTCGGGGGTATATACCGCAGATGCAATGTAAATATTATCATGAATATAATAATGAAACTACCTATCTGTATTAACTCACTTATTGTATTCATCTTTGTTATTCTATTAACGAATATAATCTATAATACGGAATCATATAGAGGCGCCTATAAAACAGGGTGGCTCAAGCGTCAGCGCAACCGAGCCACCGCCAAGGCGCGGTCAGTCTCGACGGGTCAAGTCAATCAACGCACGCTTATGAAAAGCTACTGTAACAAGAAAATAGCCAACTGTAACAAGAAAATAGTCAACCTGAAAACTCAACACAAATATAATAAGGGTCAAATGGAACAGAATTATGAAGACAAAATCGAAGAGCTTGACAAAGATATAACACAATGTGAATCTAACTTACTTGATAGAAATATCGAAATTCAAAGACTTGGTGAAGAAATTGTAGACAAGCAAAATAGCATAGACGATATCACATCGCAATATGCCTATCTTGAAAGTGATATTAAAGCGAAACGTACACAATCATTTTCTCGGCAACAATTATAAATAATCTATTAGATTAATTATGCCTGTAAATAAAAGACGTACATTGAAAAGAAGAAATTCTAAAAAAATGTCTATAAAAATGTCTAAAAAAAAGTCTAAAAAACTTAAGAGAATATCTCGCGGTGGTGCTAAAATAAGTTATCGAGATAACAACTCTACGGTAATATTAGACCCAATCACTGGAAATACCGTGTTTTTTACAAATAAAATTGAAGCCATTAAATATAACCGCGATCGTTCGCGTTTAAAAGCTGATAAGATCAAACTCGAGAAACGCCTCGCAGACGCGCGGGAAGTGAGGATAAACAGATTCGGAAGGATGTCGACCAAGTCGGAAGAGGAACAGAAACTGTCTGAGGAGCTCAGTAAATTAATAGAAACCGATCCATTAGGACATAGAAAATTATCCATATCATCTACATCTACATCATCTGATTCTGATAAAATAGAAGAACATGTTCAATCAAAAAGGTTAACTCCACAAACTCCACTGCTCGGCACAATGGCAATTGCTCGATAAAATTTAAAATATTAGTAAATAACTAAATACGAATGAATACAGTCGATAATATGAATGATTATAAATATACCACTAAAACACGATTTTCAAGAGATGCGTTATGTCCAACCGATGACAAATTTTGCGAAGATGTACAATGCAAATGGGTGTGTAATCAAAAAGCCGAATGCAAAATGGAATCAAGACCCGTATGTGAAGTACCAAAATGTCGTGTAATATGTGATCCACCAAGAGCACCACAGTGCACGGTTAGAACCTCCGCGCCTGTATGTAAAACGGTGTGTAAAAAAACGGATGGATGCTATTCCTGTTCAAATGTATGTCAACCACTTAAGTCATGGCTCGAATGCGTTAAATCAGAACCCTCTTGTAAAGTTAAATGTGATCCACCAAACTGTAAAAAAGAATTTGAACTACCAAAAAACGGTTGTGCCAAACCAACATGCAAACTGGTATGCCCACCATCAAGAGATGGTTCTTTTTCATATACCAGTGCGGATCTTGACACATTTAATAACAAAACACGCTAAAATCATTTATTAGTTACACATATGAAGAATACAAAAAACGATATTATTATAAAACCAACCCCTATATGAAATAGTCTATTATCAACCCAAAACACCTGTTTTAATATCTTAAATAACTCTATTAATTTATCCCACCATTCGCCATATTTTAAATCTTCATATCTCCTAAAATCTAATAACTCCAAAATTATTTTATTCCATGTTAATACAAATTCATCCAGTAATTGCCTTATAGATATATCAAGAAATGGATTTTCACTTTCTTTTTCATCAATAAAATCTTCAGGTAAGTTTGTTGATTTGAACATTTTTTTTCGTTTAATTTCCTCTAATTCTTTACGCATCCTAATCTTACTATCTTCTACAGATGTATCTAATAATGAATTTGATTCGTCTTTTGTTTCCCCTAATGCCATATAGGATGTTTCCAATACCATTGTAATTCACTTAGAAAATAATTTCCATTCTTTTTTACATCTATCATATACCCACTATATCTTTAAAGCTACTACACCATATTCTGTACCTAAAACCACACTCACACCTATTACATACACGCAATAATCACCTATAAATATCTCATACCCTCCTAATACCGTATGACCAGACGCCAACAAAGATATAGCTTTTGCAAGCCACGCGGATACATGGAAAGCACCATCAAGTCTTGTAAACATAAAGTTGTACATTTTTAGTTATCGCTTCATCATACTCATTTATCATTCTATTAACCATAAATACAGTATCTTCCACATATTTTACATTTGATATACCTTGTCCACACCCATATATTCCCGACCAAGCCTTTGGCTTATCATTCTCTGAACTAAATACATCATTACTATTTTTACTATCTTTATTCGCTATTACATCGCTTATTTTCATACCCGCATTTTCGATCGATTTACCCAAATAATTCCCGTGAATTCCTGTAAACATATTCGTATTCACTATATCCTCTGATGTAGAATCTATTACCATCTTTTTATAATCATACGATGCATTCGCATCTGTTGTAGCTATAAAAGGTGAACCTATATACGCAAAATCGGCACCCATCGTTATTGCCGCTGCCACACTTTTACCATTCGAAATTGCTCCCGATAATGCAAGTGGTCCATCAAACCATTCTCTTATCTCTTGTATTAACGCAAATGGCGATAACGAACCAGCATGACCTCCTGCTCCCACTGCAACGGCTATTAAACCATCCGCTCCCTTCTCATAAGCCTTCTTCGCATGTTTATTATTTATTACGTCGTGTAATACAATCCCCCCATAAGACTGTACCGCATCATTTATTTCTTTCTTAGCACCAAGACTTGTTATCACTATAGGTACTTCATGCTTTACGATTGTTTCCATATCTTGCATCAACCTATCATTTGAACTATGTACTATCTGATTCACTGCATACAATGGGCATTCTATATCATCATTCTTTAAACGGCTCTTTATCTTCACCAACCAATCATCCAGAGTTGATTCCTTCTTTTCATTCCTTGCATTCAAAGCTGGAAAACTACCAATTATTCCT
>Ga0257110_1000166_pt1 | contig 34680 bp, 45 predicted proteins | sample LP_taG_7_FD_190184 | JGI IMG/M metagenome (GOLD analysis project Ga0257110, IMG submission 190184) | Marine microbial communities from Northeast Subartic Pacific Ocean, Canada - LP_J_2015_P26_10m | ecosystem: Environmental > Aquatic > Marine > Oceanic | place: Canada: Northeast Subartic Pacific...
ATTAGAAACAGGTAACCATAGAATATATTTGTGTCCTAAAATGGGTATGACACATTTACCTTGTGTTGCTCGTGTATGGAACTATTGTGCATTTAACAATGGCAATGGTGATCATGCTTTTGACTGTCCAGAGATAACAGTTAAGAAACAATGGCTAGAAGAAGAATACTATGCCAAACCAAGTGATGTTCTTGATATAATGGCATTAATGTTGAAATTGTAATTGACATAATGCAATAAAATTGTTATAATAGAACTAACTTTTAACACCGCTAGGAGAAGCTCATATGAAACTTATTGCAGGTAATAGCAATCTTGAAATTGCTAATAAAATTGCCAAATACTGTTCAACTACACTTATCCCAACAAAAATTGATACATTTGCAGATGGAGAATGCAATGTAGAATTCTTAGAAAATATTAGGGGACAAGATGTTTTTATTATACAATCAACAAGTACACCAGTTAATGATAGTCTAATGGAATTAATGATAATGATTGATGCCGCTAGGAGATCTAGTGCTGACAGAATAACTGCTGTCATACCTTACTTTGGGTATGCTAGACAAGATAGAAAAAGTGCAAGTCGTACACCTATTACTGCAAAACTAGTAGCCAACTTGTTAACAAAATCTGGTGCTGATAGAATTATTACAATGGATTTACACGCAGGACAAATACAAGGATTTTTTGATATACCTGTTGATGATTTAACAAGTCGTATTGTATTTGCAAACGATATTAAAGAAGCTATTCCCAATGCAAAGAATGTAGGAACCGTATTTGTTAGTCCAGATGCAGGTGGTACAGTAAGAGCAAGAAAATTTGCTAATATGTTTAATGGTGATGTTGCTATTGTAGACAAACGTAGACCAGAGGCAGGCAAATCAGAAGTAATGAATTTAATTGGTGAAGTAGAAGGACTTCATGCAATACTAGTAGATGATATTATTGATAGTGGAGGAACTTTATGTAATGCCGCACAAGCACTTATGGACGCAGGAGCATTATCTGTTAGAGCATATATTACACATGGTGTTCTTACAAATGGAGCTTGTAAAAAAGTAGAAAATAGTGTACTAGAAGAATTAGTAATTACAGACAGCATTAAATTTAAATGTCCAGATGATTGCAAAAAGACCAGACAAGTTAGTGTATCAGGAATGATAGGCGAAGCAATTAGACGTGTTACTAACGAAGAGAGTGTGAGTAGCTTGTTTAATGGATAACAGATACGTAATACCCTTAACTAATTTCAAATACGATCGTCAAGCTATAGTTGACGCACAACACAATCATGAAAATTACGAAGCTAACAAACACTTTATGAATTATAATGGTGTTGATACAGTTAAAGATTGCTTAATGTTTGATTTAACAAAATTTAAATATGATGTTACTGTAGATCTTTGTGCTAGGTTTAATTTTAAAACTGATGATAAGTTTACAAAGGTATTAGCTGGTGGAACAATGCCAGCTCATATTGATCCTAAAAGAACTGCGGTAGTCATGTTTCCACTAACAGATAAACCCAGCCCAATACACTATTATGACGATAACATGAACGAGCTTTTTAATTATACATACGAAGGTGTAACTATAATTAATGCAAAAATAAAACATGGCGTACCAGTTAATAATAGTGATAGGATATTTTATCAAGTAAATTGTTATTTGCCTTGGGAAGAGGTAGTAACAATGTACAAAGAAAACAAATTATATGACCAACAATAAGCACGTATTTGATAAATCACTTTTATGGGCTAGTGGCGGTGGTGGCTTTTTTGTTATTAATCAATTATTACCTGGAAACAATATAGTAACAAATACTACCAATAACGAATATCGTACAGTAAGTGATGAACGATACTTTTATGGCACAAAGCAACCAATATTACCACAACAAAAAATATTAATAGGTCATCATTGGCCAACTGATATACTTGACGATGTTATTGTAGAAGAAATGGTTGTAATAAAACCTAGCTTTACTACAGAACTTTTATTGTTTATTAAACGTATGTTGGCTTATCCAGATACTATACCTAATACAATGTGGCTTATTAGAATGGTTAATAGAATAGAAAGCAAAAAAGTATTTGAAGATTGGAATAACTTTGGTGATAGTGTAGAAGTAATGCACCTTACAAAAGAAATTGGAATATTTGACATTAACTATGACAATAATCAAGTTAATAATATGATGTACTTATTCTTTGTATATTGTAAGAGCCGAGGACTTGTATATACCAAAGACAACTTTCATGTATTCATAGAAGCTATGTATAAAGATCATGGATATTTTAAATTGCAAACAGATCATAGTTTACTTACTAACAGTAGTCATCCTAATATTAAAAACATAGATATATTAGAATACGAAGAAGTGTTTCACACTGATTATGATTTATTTGGTGTAGATAATAATGTTAAAAGAGATTATGCTGAAAAAAATAAAAAACTTATGAGAGAGATGTTAAGCATAAGAAATATAGGTAATAAGCTAAATGAAATTAATTAAAGAAGATAAGTCTACATATCCTAGTGATGGCAGACCAACATTTGTTTATGATGACGGAGATTATATTATAAAAGAAATTCCTTATCAAACTCCAACACAAAATCCTGTAATTAAACAAATTAGATTGATAAACTCTACACTGAACCTAGAGTTAATCTCTTCTGAATATAGTATTAAAGAAAAACCAAATGTATACTGGCAAGAAGTAGATGGTAAACGTTCTAATTTATTTCTTAAATATAAAATGAAAAAAATTCCTTATGTTTTTGATTTAGAAAAAAATGTACCTCATAAACGAGGACCTGATGTTGTACTACCACCATTGTACACAGATATGGATTTATATCTTAAACACATATTGACTAGATATATTGAGTTAAACATAAAACTATACCCATATCATAATGTTGATAATTGTCATGGTAATGTACTTCAGACTGATATTGGTAAACCTGTTATAATTGATTGGGACGATGCTTTACTCGGTCATGAGTATACTTCACAAAGAACAGGAGAATTATTAATAAAATGGGCTGTTGAAAGTGTTGGTGCATTGAAAGTAAATTATAGCAAAGAAAATATAATCAAGTTTTATAAGAAAACCTTTGACTTTTACAAAGAATTAACTTATAATACAGTATTACAACATTGCAATATAGATGTGAATAAAATGGCAAACGAAAGTTATAAAGAACTAGATAGGGAAAGAAACAATGGCTAAAGATCTTTGGGTAGAAAAATACAGACCAACTGACATCAGTACATATGTATTCCGTGACGAAGCACAACGAAAGCAAGTACAAAACTGGATTAATGATGGTGGTATTCCACATTTACTTTTTAGCGGTAGTCCTGGTACAGGTAAAACTACATTAGCTAAAGTTCTTATAAATGAACTTAAAGTAGAAAAGAATGATGTACTGTATATTAATGCTAGTAGAGATAATGGCGTTGAAATGATTCGTAAAAGAATCAGTGCATTCAGTGAAACTATGCCATGGGGTGAGTTTAAAGTTATTTTGCTTGATGAGGCTGACCATATTAGTCCAGAAGGTCAAGCGGCCTTACGTGGTGTAATGGAACAATATCATGCTAGTGTAAGATTTATTTTAACTTGTAACTATCCTAATATGATTATTCCTGCACTTCACAGTAGGTGTCAAGGATTTCATATTAACCAACTAGATCAAACAGAGTTTACTGTAAGAGTAGGTGAGATATTAGCAGATAATAATGTTAAATTTGATCTTGAAACATTAGATGCAATGGTTAGAGCTAACTATCCTGATTTACGTAAAACTATTAATACAGTACAAATGACTATTGTGGATAACAATCTTGTTATGCCTGATGAAAATACAAATACAAGCGAGTGGCGTTTAACAATGGTAGAACTGTTTAAAGCAGGTAAGATAGCTGATGCTCGTAAACTAATTATTAAAAGTGCAAGACCAGATGAATACAATGATATCTTCACTTGGTTGTATAAAAACTTAGACTTGTATACTAAAGACGACTTTCAATATGATTCTTGTGTACTAGCTATTAGAGAAGGCATGATAAAACACACTCAGGTTGCAGATCCAGAAATTAATTTAAGTGCCACATTGATTGAGATATCAAGGACACTTAATGACAATAAGTAATTTAATCCTTAATATAAATGTCAGAGATACAATAGGTCAGTCTAGTATTGTTGACCATCTTATTACCTATTCAACAGAAACTGGTTGTTTGCCACAACAATTACAAGAAATTCATAACAAGCCAATATACATATGGAAAAATAAAGAAGAAGTAACAGGATTACTAAATTTAGATCCAGAATTTAAATCTTTAACAAAAGAAAATAATTTTATTGATATACTCAAAGATAAACTTTCTGATTGTGTAGATATAGAAAGAAACTTAATACTAGAAAGTAATTTTACTTTTATGTTACCAAGTAGTGTATTTCCAGGTCCGTGGACAAATAATAAAGCACAACGTAAATTTACTGTAAAGCAATCAATGCCTTATTATATATGGGAGTTTAATAAGAGATCTAAGAATAGTAATTATACAACTATATTTAATAAAGAAAATATTAGAAAAGTAAAAAGGTTATTTGATCTAGATAAAGATTTAACTTTTTTAGAAACTTTAAATGTTATTGCAAATAAAATTAATCCACAAGATCCAGGATCAGCAATAGATTTTATCAAAGATAAACCAATAGCATTAGTAGAAATGGCAATTAACAAAGGACTTGCATATACAATAGAACAAGGAATAAAAGAATTTGAAAAAGACTTTTTTGATATAGAGTTTGACGAAATATTTGGAAGCAAAGATCATCTATTAATAAACGTAGATAATCTATTAGTTAACAACAAATCAGCCAGTATAGAATATTATAAATATGTATGTGAACAGTTATCTATCACTAGTAATCTTGATCTCTATGATCAATTTTATGAATATTTTATTGAGACTGATCATTACACAAGATTGAATATGCTTACTAAAAGTGATTACATAACAGACTTATTATACAATGACTTTAAAGATAGAGACTAACTTAAGGTATGTAGGTGAATATGTTGCATACCAGTTATGCGGTTATGTAAAAGATATAGAACAATTAGCAAACAAATACAATCCACACAAAATAATATTTACAGGCAACTGTAAAACCCAGACTATAGAGTCGTACGATCCAGGTACGATTATAACAGTATATTTCTTGCTTAATCAGGAGCAGGCTATGCTTTTTCGTTTATCTAATAATTTAGATAAATAATTACATAGAGGGATTTCCCTCAAGTAATCTAATATGAGGGAAAACGTATGACACAAAAATTCTTAATCTGGTGGTTGTTGGCCGTTGTGCAAGTAATCGCAGTAGGTATTGCCATATTCTATGATGCAATACCATTTTTAATTGAAAATGACTTAACAAAATTAAGCTTCGTAATATTTGCAATGTGGTTCTTCTCAACTGCATCAATAGGACACAAAGTATGGAAACAAGAAGAAGACTTTGACAAACCTTGGTTTGTAGCAGAATCATGTATGACTGTAGGTATGATTGGTACTGTGGTTGGATTTATTCTTATGCTAGGTAGTAGCTTTCAACAAATTGATCCAAGCAACGTTGAAAGTATGAGACGAGTTATAGTTGATATGGCCTCTGGTATGAGTACTGCCTTGCTAACAACCCTATGTGGTTTAATAGCTGGATTGTTTATTAAAGTCCAGGTTATAATGCAAGAGCAAGACGATGCCTAAACGTTCTAGAACAATAATTGGGTCAAACCTATCATTTAATGATTTACTATTCAACGTTCTTGTTGGATTTGTAATGCTATTTGTGATAGCATTCCTACTTATTAATCCTATTACAAAGAAAAGCGATATACCAATCAAAGCTGAATTCTTAATAATAATGCATTGGCCAAATGCACTAGCAGATGATTTAGACTTATGGGTTCAACGTGACAGTGATAAGCCTGTAGGATTCAGTAATAGAGAAGGTACACCATTGCATCTAGACAGAGATGACTTAGGTAAAGTTAACGACCAAGTAGAAATAAACGGCAAAATAGAACAACTAGAATCAAACAGAGAAACAACTACAATAAGAGGTATTGTACCAGGACAATATTTTGTTGGTGTTCATTATTATAGTATGAGTAGCATTGAACCAGTACCTTATACAGTTACCGTAATGAAGGTCAATCCTTATAGAGAACTATATTCAATAAGTGGTGAAATGAATACAAAACGAGAATATCACAGATTACCAGCTTTTGAAATTGATGCAAATGGTAATGTAGTCGAAATATTTACTCATGTACGAAACATAATTCCAAATAACGGAGGCTAAAATGATTTACGTAGCATCAATATTATTATTTTTATTAGCAGTAGTATCTGTATATGCTTTAATAAAGTCTAAAGAGAACGCATTAGTATTGTTCTTTTTAATTCCTATAATTTTAGCTTCTAGTATCTATACTGGTTACTCAATATATGTATTACAAGGAACTCCTATAAATAATCTGCCTGAAGGAAAAGTAGAACTAATATGGGCAGAAATACAAAAACCAAATATTGTATTTTTAGTAAGACACAAAGATACTTCTATTCCAAAATATTATAGACTACCATACACCAAAGAGAATGCTAAATTGTTAGGCAACTTGAGTGAACAAGCTGAAAAAGGATCACCACAAACAGGCGAGTTTAAACCACCTAATAAGGGTGGCAGTATAACTGTAAACCAAGATGTCTCATTTGATAGGATCAAGCGAGAACCTCTACCACCTAAGAAGAATGCTCTCAAACTACAGGGTGTTGATCAGGGTATCATAAATAGTATTGATAATAATCAGGGATTTGTACGAGGCGAAGCCCCACTTAATTATTCACCTAAATAATGAAAAAATACGATCACTATACAGTATCTGATAGAGTTGACGCACATTTACATGACAACGATATTCATTATTTGACTGGAGAAGTCACTAACGAAAATGTTACTGAAGCGATCAAATGGATATTATCAGCCAATCTAAATAAAAAACCAAAACGTACATTAAAATTATACATCAACACTTATGGTGGAGATCTATATGAAGCATTCGCATTGATTGATATAATGAAGAACAGTTATCATCACGTAAGTACTATTGGTATTGGTGCAGTAATGAGTGCAGGTTTATTAATTTTTGCTTGTGGTAAACAAGGCGAAAGATACATTGCTAAAAATACAGGTATAATGAATCACCAACATTCAGATGCAATGGAGTCAAAAATGCATGATATGAGATCACAGATGAAAGAAAATAACAACTGTGAAATGAGATGTTTAAATCTTTTACGTGAAGCAACTGGTATGAGTTTAGCAGATGTACGTAAAAAACTAAACACACCAAGCGATCAATACTTTACAGCCAAGCAAATGATTGATAATAAGCTGGCTGATCACACACTTTAATCAAAATAAATTCTAAACCCTTGTTCTATAAGGATTCTTTCTTAACGAAAAAGGTTGACTTTTCGATCAAGATATCTTATTATATATGTATAGTTAGAAACAAGGAGATGCATATGGGTTATTATATTTTACCTACATTAGATCGAGTAAAGTATCAAGAACGTTCTGGTCTTGAAGGACCATTTCAAACTAAATCTGGTCAGCCAGTTTACTACGATCCCAAAGAAGGAAAATATTACAATCCAGATCAAGACACTTATCTCACTTATGAAGAGTGGAAGGCATTAGACAATGAATAATATTGAAGTAACAGGTGGAATAAAAAGTCAACGTGATAAAGTTGAAAGTATGGTTCAGTTCTGTATTGAGAAACTTATGCCACGTATGCAAACACTTGAAATTGATATTCGTCTTGCAAGTATCAATGATGCAAATGGGTATTGTACAAAATTAGAAGAAACAAAAAATCCACGTAACTTTGATATTGAAGTAGATTATAAATTAAGTATGAGGCAGATACTTGAAACTGTAGCACACGAAATGGTACACGTTAAACAGTATGCTCGTAATGAAATGTGCGATGCAGATAATCCTAGTACTAACAAAACATCTTGGAAATCAAATAGTGTATGTACTAAATCAACTGAATATTGGGATCTTCCTTGGGAAATAGAAGCACACGGTCGTGAAGTAGGTTTATTTGTACGTTGGGCTCAGGCTAATGGTTATGCTAACACAAAGTGGGCTAACGTTTAAAGGTTTCATCACCAGGCCATAATGGCATTTTAGTTCCAGGTGCTCTTTTTGGTATTTTACTATCTGCACTACTAACACAACTACCAGTAATACATTTTGTAGGTTTGTCAAACAGTTTAAATCCTGTTTCAATATTTCCTAAAGGCTGATCATGACAACTATAACTTCTCTTAATACTACCATCTGGTTCACGTATAATAATTGATCTATATCCACTACTACATTCCCAACCTTCAAATTTATTAAATTCAAAAGCATTAAAACGTTCTGCTTGATCCATATACCATGGATTACCTTTTTTATCTCTAAATTCAATCTGCATATGCCAAGGTACATCAGCACTTTGTTTTCTGTAATGATCGTCTTTGTCAATTTTAAATGTTGGCTTAGGTCTTGTTACTAATTGTCGTTGTTTGGCTTTAGCTTCTGTATATGCTCTTTGTGGCATTCCATTATAAAGTCTTTTCTTCATTTCATCAGTATACCCATCTACAATTTTACTTGCAGTAGGATCTGATTGAGGTTTTAATGTTACGTTGATTCCTTGCTCATGAAAGAACATAGCATTATCCCAATCACGTTCAAACCATTCAGGAACCATAACTTGATTAATTGTTATTTGTATATCATGCTCTTGACAGAATATAAGTTTGTCAGCAAATGCCTGCATTTTTTCTTTTGAGTCAACGTGTTCTGTATGTAGACTTGCAGTGATACTTGCTCTATGAAATTTACTTGCATAGTCAACATATGTTCCAAACCATTTCATATTACGACTACAATTACTTGTCATATGTACACTTGTATAATTTGTATTATGTGCATCATCACTTAAATGTTTCATTATATCTAAGTAACCAGGATGGAATGTTGGTTCTCCTCCACTTAAACTAAAGTGAAAACTATTGAACCCATTCTGTCTTGCTTGACGTTTTATTTCGTCTACTGTTTTTAGACAAAGTTCTGTGGGTCTGTGATCTTTACGATCTGATCTTGCATAAGGCCAACAGTAAGAACATCTATAATTACAAAATCTTCCTAACAGCCAACTTACAGAAAACATATCTCTATACAACATTGTACGTTGACCAACTCTAACTAGGTCATTATATGGTGTTGCAGTAAAGTCGTATTCACTCCATTTTAAATCTTTATTGTTATTCACTATCTTCTCCTAGGATATGAATAGTACCACACCCATTACATTTACAAGTATTTTTTGACATTTTTAATATCATGCAACATTGTTTCATTTTTCTTTTGTTTCTAAAATAAAAGCATCTAGTATTCCATTCCCAATAATCAGTAACATCTTGTGACCACCAGGCAGTTCCTTTTTCGCCTAAATTTTCTTCTAAGTACTTTTCAAACCAATCTACTGATTTATTTATATCGTCCATGTGATAGTTTATTAATACTCTATGTTTCATCTATTTCATCCAACTTGTTATTAAACTTACGGTATTGTTCATATTTTTCATTATGTTTATTATTTTTAATAGCAGTTTCTAACCAACTAATAGCTCCGTTGATATGAGTTTCTAACATAAACCTTCTAGGAGTATTGCGTCTATCATGGTGGTTTAAGCTGTCAAATACCCGTTTTAAGCCGTCTATTCCTGTTTGGAGCTCTGTAGGGTGCTGAACGTTTGCATGAAGGAAATCCGGCCATTGTAGGCGGCTAGTATGCCAATGAATACCAAGTTCAAATACAATAGCTTCAGCAGTTTTACCAAGTTCGGCGGCATTCATACCACTTATGCAAGTAGTACCTTTTATAACATCTAAGTTATCTAATTCTAATTTGCATAGTTTTATATTTGATTTTAATAAATCCCAATCGCTTTCTCTTCTTATACGTTCATTTAATTCTTTGTATCCATCTATACTAATAGTTAGTTTAATGTTTTTAAACTTTTTCCATATGTCTATAATATGCTTTTTACCTAACTTCATAATACTTAAATTGGTACTATATTTTAATGTAACTTTTTCTGGGTTAGGTACTGCTTCTAGAACTCTATAATGAATAGGATCCATAAGTGGCTCACCACCTGCAAATTCTAATTCTTCAACGTGTTCCATTAATCCTATTAACTGTGAAATAAACTTTTCGTCTCTTTCATATAAATTCATAACACGTCTGTGATACATATTATTTGTTTCTACAATATCGCCTATATATGCTTGATCACCTTTGCCGTAAAATTCTTTAACCTTATCCCAATCTTGCATCCATTTAGAACTATCTTTTGGCCAACACATTCTACATTTAAAATTACATACATTTGAAAGTTTTAATTCTAATAAAGGTATATTAAAATCAATTTCTCTATGCTCTAAATATTGTATTACATTTTTTCTTGTTGTTGCTTGATCCATTGTGTCTGTAATTCTATTTAATCTTAGACTAACAATATCCTGTGCTTCCATTTTCCAGCAATTTTTACATTGTGGTATTTTTTCTCCAAGCAATAATGAATCTCTAACTTCATTCATATATTCGCCATTCCAGTATTCTTTTAAATCAAAATCTTCATCACTTACATTTGGATTTCTTCCATCACGTGGAGGTTGTCCTCTACAACATAGTTTTATTTCTCCTTGTGGCATAGTGCTTATATGATTAAAAGGTAATGGGCAAAATGTAGATTTATCAACCGGAAGTTTTCCTATTTTGCTTATAGCTCTTTCATAAAACTTTGTATAATTACTTTTCATTTTTGTAATCCTTTAGAAGAGAATCTAACTCATTGTCAATAGCTTGTTTAGAATGCTTTGACTCATGCCCTATTCTAACTTTGTCAATGTGTTTAGGTAATGCTTTAGTTAATTGAACATCTGCGGCACATACACAACTTGGTTTAGTACACATAATAGTATCTTCTGGCATTTCAAATCCATCATATATATTTCCTAGTTTACCACCTACCTTACATATAGCTCTATATACATCACCTGTATTGCTTATGGTAATATTTTGTACACCTGCCCAACATTCCCAACCACGGAAATCATTTAGTTCTTTGGCCATAACATTATTAACATTATCTTCTTCACTTGTTCCATCTTTGTAATGTACTATAATGTTTTTAAAATTATTTATTGCCATTTAAACCAAATCCTTTATCAGTTTCTTTATACCCTAATATTTGTTTAGCGTCTTTCTTGCAATGCCAAAAACATGGTTCGGGCAAATCCAATGTTCTATGTCCATCTAGTATTGCTTTAAATATATCTGAATCATATATTTGTTCCATTGTACTTACTTTTATATTTAATTTTGTAAGATCAAATCTTTTGTCAGTAGCCCATTTTTCTAAATGTTGCCAGTTTGCTCTAGTACCATAAAAGTTACAAGGTCTTACATTACCTGTAGCACCTAATTGAATATTATTTTTATTATTTTCTTTGGTACATTTTGGACTCATACTTGGATGAATATTATACATATGGATTATACTCTCCTAGCTTTACTCCGTATTGGTCTGGCTCTCTCATACTTTCAACAGGATTAAATCTATCAAATCCTAAATCTTTTGCCATTTGTTTAGCAGTACCTACTTGATGTTCGTTGTATTTAAAAATTAACATTTTCCATTCTAAATTAGGTCTTCTTTCTTTTGGAATACTAGCCATATATTTTACACCAGTCATTATTTGTTTCCATTTAGAATTTACTCTGTATATGTGATTAGTATCTTCTAACCCATCTATACTGAATGTAAACAAACAATGCGTCCAATCTTGTTCTGCGGCCTTTTGCCAAAACTTTTCTGGTTTTGCACTACCGTTTGTATGTACTTGTATCCAATGTCCTTTTTTAATAAAATAATCACAAATTTCTAAAAAGTCAGGATGATAAATTGCATCTCCGTAACAACCACAAAAAATATATCTTTTAAAATTTGTAGTATCTGCTATATTAAATAATATTTCTTTGTCTAAATGTCCTGCATCCCATACTGATTTATTACTTGCATCTCTTTCTCTTGAACAAGCTGAACATTGTAAAACACACCTAGTAGTTAATTCAATTTCTAATTTATCATCTTGTTGATTAAGCATTTTCTCTCAACCAACTTTCTTCATCTTTACTATAATATTGTCCTGCAAATTTAATAGTTTCTTCGTGTAGTGGATGTTGTCCTAACATACCATCACTATGTGGTTTATTCCAACCTGTTCTATCCATATTAACTCTTGGTCTTATTTTACGAATAGTGTATTCAACACCCATATCTTTTAATTCGTTAGTTATTTCAATCCACTTATCTTTCATTCCAGGTAATGCCATAATATGAACGTGCATACCTTTCCATTGATTCTGTTTTCTATAATTTTTAATTTCTTCCCACATACCTCTTACATTGTTAATTACTTTTTCGTGATAAGCAAATTCAAAATGATAGCTTATAATCATATAATGTAAATATGGTAATGCTTTTTTATATATCTTTGGTGGAGGACTTCCATTGGTTGTTACACTACATCTGTATACACCATTTTCTCTGGCATATTTTAACATATCAACAAATCTAGGATTAACAAATGGCTCACCACCAGTAAAACTTATTTTTATTTTTTTACCCTTTGATGCTTCTACAAGTTTATCTATAGTGGAAGTATATACTTCCCAAGGCATAGCATCACTTTTAGCATCATGTAATTCATTTCCACAATAACTACAATTATAGTTACAACGTTTTCCAATATTCCATTCAACTCTTAGAAGTTCGTCTTTAGCTGGAAAGTTATCTTCAATACCTACTAGCATACAAAGTATTCCTTTAGTTCTGGAACAGCATCAACTACATTGTCATTACGTAGTTTATCTAAGTCTTTTGTATAGTTAATGAAGATGTCCCATTGTTCTTCATTAAATGTTCTTTTGTTCATGCTTTTTACTAACTTTTTAAAGTCATCATATATTGACAATCTTTCTACTGCTTGATCTCTTAAACTATCTGGTAAATTCATTGGACTCAAATAAGCAGGTTGATTACAAATAGTAGTAAAACTATTATTAGCACTTACTCTTGGGTATTTATCTTCTAATTCGTTAAGGAAGTTATGCAACTCTGGTAGATTGAATACATTGTAGTTTTGTAATGTTACATTAAACATTATTTGTACGTTTTCTAATTTGCTATATTCAGCTAATGTTTCTTCCAACTGTTCTATTTTATATTTGCCACCTCTTATATAAGAATAAAGTTTGCCAGTACCTTCAATACTGAAACATATACTAACACGTTTAAACTGTTTTAGCAAGTTTAAAATTTTAGGATTTTGTACTGTACCATTTGTTGTATAAAACAATTCTATGTCTGTCATGCCTTCTTCAATAAGCCATTGTAAGAATTGATTGTGATGTTTCGCCATCATAGGCTCGCCACCCTTGAAGTCTATTCTCATAACATCTTTTAAATGAGGCAGTAAGTTTCTTAAATCTTCTAAACTGTATTGTAGTAAAGGAACTTCATTAATATTCTTTTGATATCTTTTATCAATTTTTGCTAATGCTATTTCTTCTTTAAACCAACTATTACTTGCCCAACTTCCACACATACGACATTTTAAATTACATACGTTTGATAAATTAATATCTGCTTGATACATTTTAGGAAACTCTACAATATTTGTATCTGGGATAATTCCTTCTTTGAATTCTTTTTTATTTTTCATAAACTTTTTATTGAACCAAAGACGTCTACTCTCACCTACTAAATCTTCTCTCTCCCAACAGCTCTTACAAGCATCCGGTTGTTTACCATCTCTAAAATCTTGTCGTAATTGTTGCATACGTTCACTGTTGTAGTTTTCCATAATAGTAGGATGTTCTGTATTTGGTTTCCTACCTCTATTGGTAAACTGACAACAAGGCTTAATATCACCATTTGCACTTAAAGTAATGGCGTGCCAAGGCATATAACAAAATCTACTCATTAAGGCCAATCCTTTTGTATTGGGTCAACACTCAATTCATTAACATTTAAATGCCAAGGCATATTAACTGCATATTCTACACAATCTACTGCTTCTGACAATTTCATAACTTTTCTATCTGGGTGTTTGTGTGCATTATTTTCTAGTGTACCAAATGTTACATATGTTACCTTAGGACCGCCCATCCATATGCTTTTTAAACCTAATGCGTTACTAGTTGACCGTAATGCTTTCTTTTCCTGCTGATACTGCCAATCAGAGCCTTTGCTGGTCCTGTCGGTCGTACTGCCTAAACTCACAATATGTAGTCGTTTTAGGTTCTTTAAAGCGTTCTTATAGACTGTATCTAGTACCAGAGTTTGATGATACTGCCATAGTGCGGAACAGTTAATAAAAACGTCATAATTAAGCACCTTTTCAGCTAACTTGTTTTTATAACCATTTTCAGTTAAATCGTAACCCCAACCTGTTCTACTTACAAATGTAGTTTCTGGCCAACGATGTGCTATTTCTTTTGCAACACCAAATTCTGGATTACCTGTACAAATTATTTTCATTTTTTCTTTCCTAGTTTTTCTTTTAAATCTGATATTACATTTCGGTGTTCTTTGTTTATTTCCACTTGTTTTTTATCTAACTCTTTTTGTTTTTTATCTAACATAGTGTAATACACATGGTTTAAACGTTCTGCATCATGTTCAAATACAGGAATAGGAAATGACATAAAAGAATTTTCTGCAGGGTTTCTATTAAGTATCACTGAATCAATATCAACACAAATTAACTTATCATCGTTTATTAGCAGATTACCGTAATGTAAATCGTTGTGTATGAGTGAAACATTATACGTTAAATTAAATTCAAATAAATTAGATATAAATTTAAAATACAAACATTGCATCTTTCTAAAATCTTGGAACTGATCTTCTATGTCACGTTGCAAACTTTCTTTTCGAAAATCTTGAAAACTTTTTCCTTCTACTTTTTCCATAATAATTTTATTAATATCACATTCTATTATTTTTGGAAAATGACCATACATTTCTGAAAACTGATTACAAGTATTTTTAAATTTTTCATAATCATCCATATGAAATTCATACTCAGGTTTAAATATTTTTATAACTAACTCACCTTCTTGTGTTACAGTTGACTGATGACTATCTTTAAGTATCATATTTTACTTGTTCTTTCCTGGTTTCTTTTTAGGTTTATACTTTATAAACTTTTTTTCTTCTTTTGCAACGCCAATTGACTTTTTAAGTTTTTCAAATAACTCTTCGTCCATTCCAGCAAATATCCCTCTAGGATCTCTATTGTTTCTTTTATTATATTTCATTAGATATACTCCTTAAATTCGGGGCATACATCTATTAAGTTTCCTTTTTGTAATTCATCAGTTACTTTATTAAAATCAATAAATTCCTTCCATCGTCTTTCGTGCCAATCTTCTGCCCACATATAATTAATTGTATCTTGCACTTTTGGTATATGCAAGTAGTCTTGTAAATTCTTTTCTGCTAGTTCTTTTAACTGCTTTGGTAGTATTCTTATATTCATATTTTCTGGGTGATTTAAAATATTTAAATATACCTGATCTTCTAAACGTAAATTCTTTGTTGCTACCCAATCAAATAGTTCATTCATAGCAACCATGTTTAATGCTTGTACCGTACAATGCAACTGAATATATACATTTGGCATAGCATTTAGTTTATCAAAGTTTTCTTCTACCTTTGCCCAGTTACTAGGATATCTAATATATCTATCTCTAGAACCTGTTGCATCAATACTTGTATTAAGTTGAACACCTTTAAAGTGATGCCAATAGTCTACCATTTTTTGTGGAATGTTTGTAAGGTTAGTATTATACTTTAGTCTTATTTTCTTTGCTATTCCTTTTTCTATACAATAATCAAACAATGCATATTGACTTGTTGCTAACGTAGGCTCACCACCTGTTAAATAAATCTCTTCTATTGTTTCTGCTATTTCAACAAAATTAACTCCAGTTTGTTTTCTATCTGGCCATTCTTTCATAACTTCCATGTAATCAAATTGCTCTTTGCTTAAAGGTTCGTTTGGTGTTAGTCCAGTTTGTCCTGGCACAACTTTATTCCAATCTTTAACCCACATACTAGAACTCCATGGATTACACATTCTACATTTCAGATTGCATAAGTTACCTAGCCTTAAGTCAACATATCTAACGTCTAAAGGTATCTCTTTTTCTATTTTAACATCATCTTTAAGCCATTTATCGTTGTATCCAATACGTGGACTGCGTATGCCTGCATCTTCTTCACGGAAGCATCTTTGACAAGTTTCTGGTCTTTTACCATCAATAAATTCTTGTCTTATATCTTGCATCCATTTACTGTTCCACATTTCGTTAACATCATCTTTGAAAATTCTATATGCTTTACCACTACCATCATCTTTTAGTACTTTATTGTTTGCCGGGTTACTGTTACAACATACACGGAATCCACCGCCAGGATTAACCGCGGCGTGCATGAACGGAAGTACACAAAATGTTTTACTTATTTTTTTCATTCAAAGAACTCCGGACAGGCAAGTTTAAAATTTGTACCCATTAATTTATCTTTTATAGCCATATGTTTTAATAATTCGTTATATACACTTTCGTTGTATTCATATTTTGTTTCTATTTCGTATCTTTCTCGTAAACTATTATTCAAACTACGATATGTTAAGTAGTTTGGTCTAAATATTTCTACACTTTTAGAAAATATTATTCCTTCGCTTTTAGCCCATTGTTCAGCTAGTTTATCTTGTGCCGCATTTATTGACATTGGTAAGTAATTTATGTTCAAATCAAAATTGTTATTATGCATTGCAATTTTTTGAAACTGTTTTAAGTTTGCAGATACTTCTTTCCATTTAGCACCTGCTCTAATATATTCAAATCTATCTTCAATACCGTCGATACTTACTAAGAAGATAACGTGCTTAAATGATAATAACATTTTTAGCATCTCATCGTCAAGTGGTATAGTACCATTAGTAATAATACTTAAACGTACTGCTGGTGATACCTCATCTTCATACAACTTCTTAATAATTTTTCTTACGTGTGGAATCATAAAAGGCTCACCACCTGTAAATTTTAAAAATTTAGTATCATATAAATTTTCCATCATTAGTGGCAGTATATCTTTGTGCCACCCAGTTCTAAGTTTAGCTTCATTCTTAACTACATTTAACCATTCCTCATCTGGATTTTGATTTACTAGATTATGCCACTTACTGCTACTTGTAGGGTTACACATTACACAGGTTAGGTTACAAGTGTTATGCAATTTTAAATCCCAATATTGAATTCCTTCTGCACCTTCAAACCATTCATTAGCTTCCATTCGTAAACTTGTTTTACCTCTGTCTTCTTCTGCTTTACATTCATAACAGTTAGGTAACCATTTGTTTAGACTTTTATCATATAATTCATCAAATTTCTCTCGCCAGCCAGGTTCATTATATCTTTGATCGATATCTTCGTTCATGTACATACAACAAGGTCGTACGTTTCCTACTGGTCCTATTGTCATACCATGCTTAAACATTAAACATTTTGGCATAATTCTCGTTCACTTTCTGTTTGAATGCATTGCTTTGGTCACCATCAAATATCATATGTACTCTTGGTTCTATGCTACGATTCCATACTGCGTGTTTATATCCAGTATTTATTTTAAAAACACTACCAGGCTCAAAAGGCATAGTTCCATATTCTTCCATAACCAAATTACAACCATCTGGATTATTAATAGCTACATTTGTTGCTCCTAATCCAGGTATACGATCAACATCTGCGTGTGGTGCTATATATCCGTCTGGATATAATAACATAAATCTTACTCTTGTAAATTTATCGTATAGCATTTCATCTTGCATCCATTCTTTTGTAAGTGGGCAAAATTTTGCAATATCTGTCCATCCACTTAAATCTTCTTCTGCTCTATCTGGCATATTATAATCTTCTGGAACATTTGTGTGTACTGAACTCATACCATGAATGCACAAGCTCTGCCACCCACCAGACCCATTAGATCTGTGATCAGTAAAACATTCTGTCTCCATCAAATGGTATGCTTCTCTTTTAATATCTTGCCATGGTACATTTATATCATGTAATCTTACCCATGGAACTTTTGTATTATCAAGGATATTATTTAAATCTTCTCCAGGTTCTAACTGAACTGCATCAGCTGACGCAGGATCTTTTTTAAAGTTTTCCCATATCTCAAAATGCTCTTTAGTTTCATCATTGACTCTTTGCCACCAGCCGGTTTGAAAACCGGACATTTTACTTTTATATCTATCTACTAACATATCCAAGTCCTTCTTCCTATATCTATCATATCTTTATATGTTCCTCCTACGTCTCCGCTAAAATATACTTTCTTTGATTTAGCTAATATTTTATGCATATAATCAATCAATGAATAGTACACATTAATACCACTATCAAAGTAATTTGCTTCATAACTCCATATATTGCTTACTTGTAAGAAAACTGTTTTATTTGGTTTTACTATAGATATTATATCTTTATATGAGTCCATAATATCTACTATGATAAATCTATGCTCTAGTTCTTTAATCTTATACCATGCTTCTAACCAATCTTGTTGAGTTTTAAAACTATTAAAAAACTCATCTACTTTGCTCTCATCATATATTATATTCAATTTTTCTGGTTTGTTATTCTTATAGTATTCTTTAAAATTTATTCCGTTCCAATTATGGATTAAATCTTGTAGCCAATCCATTTGAGGTTTACTAAAATCAACCCATATAACTTGTTCCATTGTATCTATGTTATTTGCTATATGTTTAAATTGTGATAAACCACTTGCTGGACATACTAAAACTTCTATACCTTTACTGTCATCATGTGGTACTTCTTCTGTATTTGTAACATATATCATATTATTAGACATATTCAAAAATTCAAATAAAGGTTTCTTATCTTCTTCATCATCTTTTAGATCGTAGATAAAACCTGTTTGTTGTTTTTTAGTTAACTTATTCCAGTATTCTAAATTTACGTGTCTTTGAGTCCATTGTTGCTTATCTTCAGGGTACACACATACTTTTTTATTTCTTATATCAGAATCAATATTCAATACTGTATAACCTTCTTTCAATGATATCCATAATAATCTATCAAATATGTTAGCTGGTGCAATAGAGCCATCACTTCCTTCTGTAGGCTTTATCCAAAACGGTGTATAGTCGTCATGTATGTTTTCTTCACTTACCCTAAATTTCTTTTTAAGTATTTCATCTCTAACTAACCATTTAATATTATCAATTTCTTTTAAATTAACAATTACACATTGTTCGTGAAATTTAGGATCTTTGTTTTTAAAGTTTAATATATGTCCGGCCACTAACCATCTATCATATGTAGAAAATGCTTTTATAATAGCTTCGTCTATTTCTGGTTCAAGAGGCCAACTACCTTCTGCCCATAATACTGCATATTTGTAATTTAACTTTTTTAATCTTCTTAGTATTGCTATTATTTCATCATCTTTTATTTCATGTATAATTGAGCTTTTCATAAAGTTTATATTTACATTAGTACAATTCTTTAGAGTGGATACATATGAATCTTTTGTATCTTCAGCATAATTGATTAATACCTTATCAAAAGAAATATGACATATTGGGATATCTTTATATTCGTTTATTTTTATCTTCATATTGCTTTTCCTATACTATCGTTTGTACTAAAACCAATTATTGACTTTACATCACAATTTAATTCATTGTCGTCTATATCTGTACCTAAAAACCAACTTCTCTTTGATTTTTGTAATTCCGTAATTAATCCTGCAAAACTTTTTTCTAATGTAAACGGTTCGCTTCTTACTTTTAATAATACATAACTGTATATGTTACTAGCCCAAAAGAATGTACTTTTATCTTTATCTAGTACATTAACAATTTTATGGTAATCGTTTATCAAATCAGCCTCTACATATTCATGTTTACATAGTTTAACTTGTGTCCAAAAATCTAACCAACTATGTTCACCACCGAATGCTTCAACAATATTTAACCATTCCTTGTCTACATTTTTCAATAAATCTGTATTAGCTTCTGGGTTATCCTTACAGAACTGTTTTACGAACTCTGGATAGTTAGATCCGTCCCAATTTTCCACCATTAGACGCTTAAATTTGAGGCTGTGTGCGTCGAAATCGAACCAGACGTACTTTGTACTGTCTATATCAAAACCGTACTTAAAAGCGAGATATAGCAGTTTAAAACCTGCGGTTGTGCCTACATATTGTTCAAAATTTTCGTAGTTTAATTGGCTTGAAATACCAGAATCTAATGGCTCAGTATTAACAAAATATATAGGACTAGTTGGTATATTTTTACGTTTGATTACCACTCTAGCACCACGTGTTATTGTATGATCTGTATATTTCTTACCCATAAGTCCTTTAAGAAAATTTGTAGGATCCGTCTTTGGAGCACATACAACTATGTTCCTTAATATTGTTGGATTCAGTTCAACTGTTTGTTCGCCTAGCCACCTTTCGGCCCAGAAATCATAACTACCAAAGTTAGGTGCTTTGGGTGGCCAGGCATTGAACTCGTCTATGTTAAGTAACATTAGACTATCCGGAAAGTTCGGATGTACTGCCGTAATCCATTCCTTATCCAAATTCTTTATAAAATTTAATATCTTTTTTTCTATTCCATCTGATTTAGGCCAACAGCCATCAAACCAGAAAGCCGCATATTTGTGTCCCATCTTTCTAACAGACTGTACCCATTCAATGTTTCTATCATTGTATAAGTTTACTATACTTGAATTTAAATGATTGTCAATCTCTACTTGTTGTAGTAACTGCATTTTTTGTTTTAGTTCCTCCCAATTAGCAAGGTGGGTGTTTTTAGGAATAAAAACATTTACAATTTCACTATCACTTATCCACTGATAGTCCCAATGCTTATCACCCTTTTTCATTTATTAACCTCTCATTGACTATATCCATACCTTCAAGTTTAACTCCAAGATGTTGTTTTATCATCTTTTTTAAATCTACATTAAGCAAATACCTATTCTCAATATCTCTGGTATACTTTCTCATCTTTGCATAATCTCTTACTACTGGTTCATTACTTTTTAAATAAGTTATAAACTTCTTCATTTCTGGAAATTCTTTTTTAGCTTCTTCTAGCTTGTTTAAAATTAATTCTCTATACTCTGCTGGCCATAAGTTAGGTCTTAGATATTTTGGTGTCTGCAGAATATTTGCTGTAATAAACTTTAAGTCAATAGGACTTTCTTTCCAAAACTTATAAAACTCTGGCATATGAAAAATATTATGTGCCTGTACTGTTATACCTGCGGCAAGATCAATTGTTGGTTCTGAATCTAATATTAACATATTTGCATATACAGTATCCCAATCACCATCTCTTCTTATATAATTGTACACATCTCCTACACCGTCCATACTTACTTTGATATTAACACTTTTAAATTCGTTCCAAATTTTTATTAAATCATATTTTTTAAATTTTATATAACTTAAATTACTAGCATATCTTAATTTAATTCTTCTCTTTACTTCGTCTGGTATACTATCTAATAAGTCATAATGCTCTTTGTTTATTATTGGTTCGCCACCCGTAAATTGTAAGGTATCAACTGTATCCCATATACTAGGCCATTTACCTAAACTTTCAAATAGTGTAGTTGGTCTTAATAACCTAGTTTCATAACCATCTGTAGTATACTTCTTAATAATATCTAAATCAGCTACACGTTTATAAGAACTATGAGTACTGCACATAATACATTTTAGATTACAAAAATTACTTACTTTTAATTCTACCCAGTAAGGTTTATTGTTTACTGTGAAGTCATCGTTTACATCAATCATATCAGAGAAAGTTTTCCAATTATCTTTTTCCCATTGTAGCCTATTGCTTATAATTCCTGAGTCTTCATTGTGCCAACATACATCACAACGTTTAGGTCTTTCACCGTTGGCTAATGCTCTACGTAATTCTTTATAGTTTATATTGTTCCAAGACTCTATTGCTGTCTCGCCTTTTTCATTCAGAGGTATTTCTTGTGCTTCACAACAAGGCACAAGGTCACCACCTGCACTTCCATAAACGTGCATAAATGGTAACATACAAAAAGTTTTACTTTTCTTTAGTTTCTCTTTATCTATCATTGTATTTTAATATACTGGCAAACTTTGGTGCCATACTTATATCTTGTCCTCTGTGTTTTAAAACTCTGTTTAGCTCTGCTATATACTTCTCACTATTATCATGTTTCATAGTATTAGGGTCTGGAATAACAAGTCGTTTAAGCATTTTATATGATGACTTAAATTTACCTGCATTTTTATTAAAACCACCATACTGTGATTCAACCATAAAATCAAGTGTCTTTTTATACCAATCAGGCCAATGCCTAATACTCATATAATGAGGTTCTTCTACAGTTTGTAGTATAACATCAATGCCTTTATGTACTCTAGCCCAATGTATAAACTCATGCAACTGTGGAGCATTAATCACACTTAAAGTGGTGGCTGTAGCTATTTTTAAGCGTCCTGTAGCGTCTCTAAAGTCTCTCCACTTGTCAAGTGTTGCCTCAATCTTATCCCATTTACTAGGGTATCTTAATAGGTCATTTGTAGTACCTACACCGTCTATACTAGGGCTTAGGTTTATTTGTTTAAACTTCAATAAAGCATCATGCTCTAACTTTGCTGGAAACCATGTACAGTTTGTAAATATTTCTAAATGTATTTGTTCTGCTATTCCATGATCAGCTAGTCTTACAATCAAGTTTAAAAACTGTCTATGTAAGAAAGGCTCACCACCTGTTACTTTAATATACTTTACGTGTTTTAGATCATCAATATTAATACCATCTAAATCGTATTCTTGAACTTCTTTTAATTTAGTAATCTTTTCCTTGCTACTAATACCTAAGGCTAGTTCGTCTTTATCCCAATTATGACTATACTCACTGCCACAACTTAAACAGGCTAGATTACATAACCTACCTACTGTAATTTCTAAATACTCAAGTCTTATTGTATCATCAAAATCTTTAAAAAATTCATCTGCTTCTGTTCTCATACTTGATCCTTTGTTGGCTTCATCTAATTTACATTTATAACAACCAGGATGCCATTTATTATCCATCATTAGTTTTCTAATATCCTCAAACTCATTTTGATCGTTGGGTCCTAGAAACCTATGATGAAACCTACAACACGGTGTATTCGGTACACCATGCATAAGCATCTTACCCTTGAATGGATAAGCACAGGCATATTCTGGAAGTTTAGCCATTATAATATTTTGTCTCCTAGTTTAATTTTACGCCAGCCATCAAATGTTTTAATACATAAATGACCTTTTCTAACTCCTAATTGAACTGAAGGTTCATTTTTTTCTTTATTTAAAATTGTTAAATCTGTACTAACTTGCACTCCTGTTTTCATATTGCCAGACATTATAGGAGGAGTTTGTTTACTACCTGGAGTGCCTTTGCCTAGTCCAATTCTAAATTCATTACCATTTGTAGTCTTAATACCTTGCCATCTAACCATAATAGTTGGATCGTTATTTAATTTTGTATATTGATAACTCTGTGTTACACTTACACCTATTTCATTTTGTTCAATTTCGCTTGTTGAATCTATTACATTCTGCCAAAGAATATCTTCACAATTTTCTGGACCAATATTATCAAATATCATATTTGCTACAATAGGATAACTTCCCTCTACTGTAATATTAATAGGTTTATCACTCACTGAATTTACCTTTCTTCTTATGTTGTCTTACTTCTTTACCAATATTAACTCTGTTGTATAATCCATCTCTATGATACTCGTCCCACGTTGGCCCTTTGGGTGCTAATCCAATATGAACTGTATTTGTAGCTTCAAATCCATAGTGTTCACATACTGCTAACTGACTGCTCATATAATTATTTGGGTGTGTATCAGGGCTGAACTCATTCATTAATCTATTTCCAATAGCAATGTTCAAATGATTTAAATGGTTCCATTCATTTTGTACAGGAACAGTTCCTTCGTCAATGTTTGAGAAAGCTATGCCTGTTCTCCAATTACCACAACTTAATCCTTTAGTAGTACTAAACACTACCATTTTAATACAAGGTTCAACAAAATTAATTTCAATATCGTAACAAGTACCAAACCAAGCACAATCAATTAATACAGGAACATCTTTTTCATTGCATTGTTTTATTACATCATAGTATTGTTCAGGTACTCTACCTGTTCCACTAAAAGGTACAGATATAAGTATTGCATCACCAGATTGTATTCCAGTATCATCAATACTATCATGCCACTCCATAGGGTGATTAATTTGTGCATCTCTATTGTATGGAAACTCTCCACGAAACATTTTTAAGTTATATCCATTTACCTGTGTCCAATGATGCCACCAAGCTAATGATTGTATTGTACCATCTGTAACATATCTATTTTTAAATGTTTCTACACCTGTGAAACTATTCAACTTACTACTAGCTATCCATTTAGGATAATTCTCTAATAGTATATTTCCTTCATCTGTTATTGTACTAGGATCAATTTTAGGAAAGTATTCTTTTACTAAAAAATCCATATATGGTTGGTGCCATATACTATTTCCTGTTTTACTAAAATTTGGATTACTCATAATATTTTAACTCCTTAATAAATTTAAAGGTATCTGTACCTCTTAAACGATCAAGGTCTTTTGTATATCTCATAAACCATTGCCAATATTTCTCTTGATCTTTTTCATCTACACCTTCCAACTGTAGCCCATCCCTTATTGCATGAATTCCAGTTTGGTAGTGTATTTCTTGTGAATGATAACTTCCTTTAGGCCAGACACTTCTATCTGGTATTTGTAGAAGTTTATCATACATGATATATTTTAATTCCTCAGGTAGATATGCTATGTTTAAGTAACTAGGATTAACCACAACATTGCTCATACTAATACTTGCTCTATGTTCGTGTTTTTCTTTAAACCACTTCCATACTTTATCTAACCCAAATATATTAGTTGACATTACTGTTACTGCAAATACAACTTCAATATTATCATATGTATAAAATTTCTCTATATTATTTTCTAATTCTTTAAACGTATATTTTCCACCACGTATAATACTGTATAGTTCATCTACTGCTTCTATACTAATAAGCAATTCTATATGCTTAAAATGTTTAAATATTTCTTGAAAGTCTTTGTCAAATACTGTAGCATTGGTTGATATGTCTAGCATAATATTCTTTGATAATCCTTGATCAATAAACCATTGTAATATTGCTTTACAACTTTCATCATACAAAGGTTCGCCTCCTCTTAATGCTACCCATTGTAAATTTCTAAAGTAGTCTGGATCTGCAAACAAGTTATCAAGAAACTGCATATCAGTTACTCCATGATATCCTATCTTTGCTTGTTCCCAATAATCTGGTGCTTCTTTGTTCAGCTTCTTCCCGTCTTTGGTCCATCCTGTACTTACAAATGGATTACAATGCAAACAAGCTAGGTTACATTTATTGCTTATTGTAAAGTCTAAATAACGTATGTCTGGCTTACTAGTAGCATTATTTTTAATTGATCCACGTTTTACATCTTCATCAAGTTTATCCCAAAAATACATTCTACGACTTTTACCACTTTGTTCTTTCTTTTGACAAGCTATACAAGCAGGTGGTATATTTCTACCTGCATGAGCTTTTCTTAATTCTACTGCTTCTTTACTGTTTAATATTTCTGGTAGTGTCTGCTTTGTAATATTGCCAAATTTTCCTTGATAGATAATGTCTGGTAATACATTACCTCCCCATTTGATTGTTAAGGCATTCCATGGTGCAAGGCACGTAGGAAACCTAGTATCCTTTAACATTGGATTTACATACATATTATTCGCATACTCCACAGGATCGTTGACAAACTTTCCATTTTGCTTTCTCTACAACTTCATCTAAATGACCTCGAAACCATTGATTAGATAATACATCATACAAGCTATATTTTTTTAAACTGTTTTCAGTTCTTTGACGTAGTATAGTTTGATCTGCTTCGTTGCCTAAACTATGTTTGGTCATCTTAGTTCCAAAAAGACTTACATGGCAACAAGGCCACACAGTACCCCAAGGATCTATCTGTACTTCTCCTTGATTAAACCATGGACATTTTTTATCATCCATCCATTTAGTTTCATCCATTGTATCCATTATATGGATCCAATATGCAGAATTCTTAAGATCACTAATTGGCCAATCGTTATCAAATCTTGTCTCTGAATGGCTTGGCATTTCTGTGCCAGTACTAAGATCACTAGCGGCATGAATAGTGTAATCTTCGTTTTTATCAATTATTCTCATTTCTTTAGAATGGCTTACTCTAGTTACTAATGCTCTACATCCTAGTTCCTTTGCTATATTTTTTACCTCTTCTACTTGATGTTTATTATGTTCAAATAGTGTCATTATTATTCTTGCATTACCGCCAACACTAGTAAAACTTTTAATATTTTCTAAAATTTTATCAAAATCTGTTCTTCTGCGATATATGCTATGAGTATCTTTTAAACCATCTACTGCAAAATTAACTGTATGCATTGGTAACTGCCTTAGTTCCTTTGCTAGGTCTGCCCAAAATTGAGCTCCTCTCATACTTCCATTTGTATGAATAGTTACAAATGTTTCTGGATGATTTGTAGCCCATAGTTTTACCATTTCAACTAATTTAGGATGCATCATAGGATCACCCCAATTACCATTTAATGCTAATTGCCCTATATACCAACCTTTGGTATCTTCTTCACATAGTCTTTTCCATATATCTAGACTTAAATGATCTAAACTTAATTCTGGTTCAGTATCACCACCATTCTGATTTCTTACACAGGCACCGCATCTAGCATTACAATGACTTGTTATGTCAAATTGTAATTTATTAACTTTTCGGACCCAGTTCATCATATATTAAAACCACCTCCAAGGTAGTATTGACATATCTACTAAATTAAACCACATCTCAATTAGATAAACACATATTACTAACATAGATGTTTTAAATATAAATCTCCATGGTTGAGGTAAACTGTTCTGCCACTTATTGAATCTACTGCCTTGTACTTTCTCTTCCATGTTAGTTTTATTCCATATCTTTTCTGCCCACCAGCCTGCATCTAAAATATTTTTAAACATTATTAGTGGCCATAATATAATTTTAAATATACGTTTCACAATCGCCCTCTCTAACTATATCACTTGTTAAGCAATGAATACCACCGTCCCAAAAATACTGATGTCTAAAATTCCAGTAAATTGGTTCAATGCCATGTGCTTCCATTTCCGCAAAGGCCGCTTCGTTTTTACCTGTACAGATAACTGTGTTTTCATCTAACGATAATACGTTAACATCAAATACACTTTCGTCTGGACAGCCTACCCAATGCTCTAGCCATTTGCTTACATACTCTTTATGAAATCTTTGTTTACGAGTTTTTTGAAAATCTTGTGGCATATCAAAATCATCAGCCACTTCTATTATAGTCCAATTCTTCATTTCTTCTGGTACCCAGTTTTTATTCCAGGTCATTAGTACGCCAGGTTTTAACAATGCAATCTTACCATCGATATGTCCTCCGACTGGTATGTCCAAAAATTGTGTTTTAGGATATCGCAACTTTATTTCACGTTGAATCCATTCACGGCCCAGTTCCGTACCTTTCCCTCGCTTATTGTCTCCCTCATATGGTTGACTAAACAATACGCGGTCCCCACACTTTATCATGTTAGCCGCATGATAAAGTAAGCGATGATTCTCTACAAAGTAGTCGTATTTTTTACCACTTTCAATCATTGCTCCTGGCATACTAACCCAATCAGCACCTTCACGAAACCATTTACTACAATGGTCGTAGTATGCTAGATTCTCAAAATATCTATTATCACTACCTGTATAAATTTCAAATATTGTATTACCATAAGGCATTAATGTATCACGTGGCATTAATGGATGATTTGGAAATCTACAATGCATCCATGGTAGCTGAATTTGTTCGCCACCAGTGATTGTAAATATGTCTTTTGGTCTTACAACCTCAACACCTTTGCTTTTTAATATTGTTTCTAATACGGATAAATCTTCGGCAGTTTCTCTGAATATTTGTTCCATGACAGTTTTGGTCTCTTCGTCCTTATGCCATTCAAATGTTTCTGGAGGAAACGGAGCACCTAATATAACCCGTTTGAGCGGTTGAAACTCGCTCCATACATTAACTGATTTCATTATGTTCCTTTGGTAGTTTCTACTTAATTATGCTTGTTGGTAGATTTCTGTTGCATAAATATATTTATCCGTATATAATATATGCATTGGAGCAAAAATCATGACAAGAATCGCTAAAGACATTATAGCAAAGGATGACTTCGTAGTCAACGTATTTGATTATAATAAAGATAAAATATTCAATACCGACGAACTATATGCCGCATTTGAGAGCGGTTGGCCGGTAGTTATACAAAATTTACCAATAGAAGGACTAGATTACAAGTATTATGATGATCTAGCTGACTGGACTATCAAAGATAACAAGTGGATTATGCCTTGGTATAACAGCCATATAAAAAACCGTGATAGATTGCGTGAAGAGCGTAATTGGTCTGAAGAGCAAATTGATGTATTTCACAAGAAACATAAGCAGGCAAACAATGCTTGGAATGAACTATTTGATAAAATGTTTCCAAAATACAATACCACAGAACGTATGCTCAGTCACAGATATAATACACTAGTTGAAAACAAACTACATCTAGATGAACTAGATGAGCAACATACAGGCAATGAACAACAAATACGTATGTTTGTACAACTAGATAAAAAACGTCCTAGAGTACTTACATTTGGTCCTGACTTAGAACAACTGTATGAAAAATACTATTGGAAATTTAATTTACGAGATATAGATAAAAATAATGTACACAAATTTATAAGTGAAATGAGAGATCGTTGTGTATGGAATGATAAGAAATGGGATCAATTTCATCACCCATTACATTATATTACTTTTAATCCAGGCGACATTTGGTTTTTTAATGCACAATGGATTACACATCAAATAGTATATGGAACAAAACTACAATGTTTTGAAGCTGACATTCTAAATGATAGTTTAATTTATCCTGAATTGTGTATGGCTGAACGTATTAAGAACTTATAATTTTAATCTAAAAACTTCTTCAAACTTAGGTGTTATTGCTTCATATGGTTTGTATCCATATGGGTAAGGAATAGTTCTATGCATATCATTTCTAGGATCTAAATATCTAGGATAATCAGTTTCTTCTCCTGTAACAGAATCTATTCTTGTTTCTTTGCCCACACCAATAACTAAATCTGTTTCACCATGGGTGCCTAGTATTTCTGATGTTCTAGCACGACTTCTTACACACTGACATAATGCAGTATTCCAACCTCTGGCTGTAAGACCGTGAATAAAAGATAAAGCAACTAAACCTATTTCAATATTATCTGTGTTGGCTGTTCCTAATTTTGCACGATGCTCTATAGTCTGAAATTTAGTTTCTAGCTCGTGTACATCGCGTTTACTAATTACAATTAGTGTAGGTGCAAGTACTTGAGGGTTTCCTCTGTCTTCGTCAACAGTTTTATCAGTGTTTCTATGACTGTTTAGGTGTAACTGTTTTCTAGTTTCTGCATCTGTTGGACCTCTTATGATATCAATTACGTATGGCAATTTTCTATTTTTACTAGGACAATACTTGTATACTTCTCTAGCAACTTCTTCCATAACTTCAGCTGGTATTAAATCTGGTGCCCAACTAAACGTTGTCCATCTATTTGATATAATATCAGTCCACTTTTCGTATTTAAACTCAGCCATAATAGTTCTCCTGTTATAGCATTATTTATCTAATGCTGATATCAATCTTGTTATACCTATGCCACCGCCTACACGTGGAAAGAAATCAAACTTTAAAAATTCTTCTAGTTCTGCTTGTACTCTTTCTTTGCCAAATAGTTTAAATAGTAGCTCACTATAAGCACCTTCTGTAATAGTATGAAATGTATCTCGCATTTGCTCTACATTACATGAACGCTCTGCTGATCCTATTGTTTCCATACCACCTAATATAACATCAATCTTCTTTGATTCTGTATCACCAGGATATCTACTCATGTTCCAAAATGGACTTGTAAACTCTGGAAAGTCTGTAATCATTGCTGTTTTAAAGTCTTCGTACATTTTAGTTTCATGTTCTGCTTCTAGTTCACCTTCAACACCATAATGGTTTTGCCAATCAGCATATGTCATTTCGTATGGTCTTTCAAAACCTAAATAGTCTACTAGTTCATATTCCATTTCTTTTAAATCATCAATGTTACCTGGCATTTCAAATTCAAACATTGGAAATATTATATCGTGTCTACCTGGGATAGCATTTGGCTCTTGTCTATAGCTGGTACTTACACAAAAGAAACCTTTTGAATTGGGCTCTGTAAGTAATTCGTGTTCAAGCCACATTTGACCTGTTTGTGGAAGTGGCCATACTTGACCTGCATAATTGTATGTCGCTACATTAAACGGATCTTCACAAGCCGCTAGTATTGATAATCTGTTTTGGGTATGGACTTCTTGGAAACCTTTAGCCAAAAAAAATGACCTTAAAAGGCCAACTGTCTTCGTAAATTTTACGGGGGATATTAACTGTGTCATTTCTTTTTCCTTTTCATTGTTCAAAAAAAAATATTCGATAGCCAAAAAAAAATCTGATTAATTTGTTATCGTTTTATTTATCTTCTTGGTCTTCTTTTAATCTAAATTTAATATTGCAATATCCACATACTGCTTCTCCGCCATCTGGTATATTATAATATACTTTAGGATGATCATCATCTTCTCCGGTACATGATACCTGCTTACTGCTTACATATATTATTGTTTCTTCCATTACCTTCGTAGCTCGTTATTGCCCCATAATCTGCCAAACTCAATTCCCTGATCTCCACGATCTGGGAAATAATCTTCACAATCACCTTCACGTTCTAGATCACTTGTAGCACAATGTAAGCCACCATCCCAGAAGAATCTATGACGCATATTACAAGTAACTACATCTACCTTATGTTCTCCTAGTTTATCTTCAAGTTCTTTAGCAGGTCCACTTGCAATAACAGTATTCTCATTTACACTCAAACAGTTTACATCAAAGTTAGTTTCCCAACAAGCACCTACACTAGGGTGCATATATAAATCAATAAATTTATGTAAAGCATCATTCTGTTCTTCACCTGCTATCCAATAATCTGCTACTGGTCTTTTTTTAGAAAGTCTCCATTTGTCTTTTTCTGATATACGGAATTCATTCCATGCTGATGTATGATCGTTATGTTTTCTGTTTATTTTGATAACATCCCAACCTGGATATGTTTCCTCATATTTGTTTACGTTAGTATGACTAATAAGTAAACCAGGTCTTACTAGAGCTAATACTGCGTCGGTATGTCCACCCATAACTGTAGTATTAATTCTAAAATTATATCCATACTTCTCATTAAAATTCTTAAACCAAGGAACCAATGCTTTAGTAGGACCATTAAAATCATGCAAATCAATCATAATGTCTCTACCAGTTCTCATAATACTAGGCCAAGAAATAACAAATCCTTTATTAGAACTATTTGCAGTAGCTTCTTTTACTATGTTTAGTTCTTCATTTTCATCCGCTAAATCTATGTAATCATCACAGCCTGCCCAAGGTGCATATTCACTTTCTTTAAATATATTGTGATTGTCAACTTGTTTTTTATTCCATTTTCTAAAAATATTATCAGTCATTCCTGTTATTAACTTTTCGCCAAATATAATTTGATCATCTCTAGGAGTGTTAAATGGTTTTGGAATATAACCTTCTGCTTCTACAAATTCTGTTACACTTTCGTATCTTTTATTTTTTGTTACACAAGTATCTGGCATTCTATAAACTTTTACACCATAGCTTTCAGTTAATACTTTACAGAAGTAATCTAAATCTTCTCTGGTTTCTTCATTAACCTTTGTCATAACGTCAGCTACTTTTTTATCATGATAATCTTCAAAGAAGCCTTTTGGGAATACGTTTCCCACTAACACCTTTGTTAGCTTATCCCAACTGTTATAACTTTTAAATCCAAAGTTATTCATTTAAATTTCCTGTCAATCCATTTCTTTCCAACATACATTAGACTTACTACAATAAGTAGTCCTATTAGTATTCCTGTTTCTATGTGTAGGTTGCCAGTATCTTCAACCTCAATACCTTTGGTTGTTATTGCAATTCTGCAGTCTTCGCATTGTTGTGTCTCATTATCCATTATTTTTTTGCTCCTCTATTGAACCAGAACGACCACCGGCAATGCCAATGAATATGTTCGTTAATGTTATTTAGTGAGTTCTGATCTAATTCGTTCAAACTCGGGCGACACTTTGGTAACCACGTGTTCTCTGAATTTGTCGTAGTTTTCTGTGACCTTGACGTACTGATGCATGATGTTAGGATCATACTTATGATTAGGATCAAGGCTAAAGTTAACGATTTCCATAAGTGGCTCTTCGTATTGTTTAAAGTGTGGGCTGTTCCCGATTCCTTTGAGGAATTCCAATATTTGTTCACGTTGTCTCTCTTTCAACCAGTCTGGAGCATGGGCCATACTATAATATTTAGGTTCAATAAGCTGATTAGTACTCATACCTATACCTCTATTACTAGTCATTTGATAGTCATGCATAAACTTCCAAAACTTTGTGATGTGTAGTGCATTAGTCATCTGGTTAACTGTAGTAACTCTTACCTTAATACGTTTACCAGCTTTAGTATCTGCAAACTTAACTAACTTGTCAAAGTTCTTCCAAACACTAGGCCACTTAGATGGTGGTCGTAAATAATCGTTCATTTCTCCCATTCCCTCTAGTGAACAGTTAACTATTACACGTTCAAATTTACTTAATTGTTCTAACCATTTGTCTTGCATATTTGTAATATTTGTATAAAAACTTAATTCAATATGTTTTGAATGTCCTGTTTCTACTGCAAGGTCTAACAGTTTAAACATATCTTTGGCTACTGTAGGTTCACCTCCAATTAATTTTATCTTACGAGCATACTGTAACATTGGTGTAAAACTTTCCCAATCTATTCCAGGCTGTAATAATGCTTTTTTCTTTTCTGCAATCATTCCCTTCCAATCCTTGTGATCTAATCCAAGTCCTTGGTCTATCATTTTTGCACGTTCTATACTTACTAGATGTGATGCTTCTTTATTACACATTTGACATTGTAGATTACATAAGTTTCCTAGTCTAAAATCAAATTGTAAGGGTTGTTCAACTTCCCAATCTTTAGCTGAAGCGTCAGCTACTACATCGTCAATTACATCTTTCCATTGTTCATTTTCCCATTGTCTTGAACTCATAATACCATTACGTTCAAGATGTTGACATTCACCACATTCTGGTAACCATTCACCAGCGGTCATTTTACGTCGTACTTCTTTTACGTAGTCATGATTCCAAGTACCTTCTATACCTAGTTCTTCTTGATTAACTAGTTTTTTAGGTTCTTTAGCCATACAACATAGTCTATAACGTCCACCGTTATATGTACTGTATTGAACAAATGGTAACGAACAAAATCCGCTCATATTATTTACACATCTCCAAAAAGGCACTTGCACCTTTTGCTTGATTATTTTCCCAACTATCTGCCGCATTCTCATCGGCAAAGTCTGTCACATATTTATAGCAAATAAAAGGCTTGTTAAAATGTTTACAAACTTTTGCTATACCATAAGATTCCATATCAACTATATCACTTTCAAGCTCTGGTGGTGCTTGTACAAAATTATCACCACTACTACAACTCCAAGCACTATTTGATATTCTAATATCTCCTGCAAAACCAGTTTCTTCAAAAGGTGTTACACCCAAATCTGCTTGTGGTCTTGTATCCATATCACGTTGCTTAATTGTTCCAACTTGAACTAATTGTTCTGCTAGTTCTGTATTTAATGCACCAGCAGTTCCATAATTAATTACTGCTTCGCAATCAGATTGTATACAAGCCATAGTAGCAAACATTGTGGCGTTTACTTTACCTACTCCATGATACCAGACTTTATATTCTTCTGGATTTAGATTATGCTCTGGGAGTTCACCTTTCAGAGCTACTAATACATACTTCATTATTTTTCCTCAATATCTAAATTTGTTAAATCTTCACCAAAATGTTTCCAGTTCAGTCTTAATCGATGTTTCTCTAACATCAATTCTTTTGTTAAATGCTGATCTAAATCTCCAGTTTCATCTATATAAAATCTTGCAACATCAAGCATTCTACCCATA
>Ga0257110_1000168_pt1 | contig 34467 bp, 47 predicted proteins | sample LP_taG_7_FD_190184 | JGI IMG/M metagenome (GOLD analysis project Ga0257110, IMG submission 190184) | Marine microbial communities from Northeast Subartic Pacific Ocean, Canada - LP_J_2015_P26_10m | ecosystem: Environmental > Aquatic > Marine > Oceanic | place: Canada: Northeast Subartic Pacific...
CATACATTACTATATCATATGCTTCAATAGGTCTAAGTTTCTTCTGTCCATTTTTAATAGCTCCATCAAGGGTCTTCTTGATACTTGTAAGAGCATTTCTTAAAGGATCTGGGCCGGGAGCCTTCCCTCCGCTAGACTTTAAATGAGAGCCTGCTGGACGTATTTCTGAGTAGTCAAAAACAATTGTTTTACCATTATATTCAGGGAAAAGATCATCCCCCTTAAAATAACTAGAAACAAGAACACCTACTGCGTCTGACCAACCTTCTATAGAATCTTGTATTACAAATTTCTTCTGACCATTCTTACCTTTAATTAAATTAGGAAGTTTAGCAATGTGATGCTTTTGTACAGAGAATCCAGTACCACATCCACATAATAGCAGATACATGCACTCTTGGAAAAATCTTGTTCTATCAATGTACGATGCAATGCAATTATATATTCTAGCATTATGCTTGAACACAGGAGAGCCACCAAACTGCAAAGCTCTTTGTGATCCAAGGATCTTTTTCTTTTTCATGTCGCCATATGCTTGATCAATATACCTTGCAATCTCTGCTACTGGAGGAGGCGTTGTCTGTTGGTGTATACTACCAGCCACATACTTATCAAACATCATTTTTCTTACTCGATCAACTGATTCGCCCCATGTCTCCCTTCTCTCTTTGTTTTCATCCCACCTTGCGTACTTAGAAACGAATGTATAATTCATCAAGGATTTAATTGACATGTACGGTCCCCGCGTTCTTTTTAAAAAGTAAATTGGATATTATTAGGAGTTTGTAATCAGTCTTTTAATCAAAATATTTTTCAAGTAATTTATAAACAATGAACTTGCATATTGTAGGAATGAGAATGAATATAAGTATATACATACCTATTCCAAAACCATATTTTCTTTCTCTTGCGTTCTTTCTAACGTTTTCTACTACGAAATCATAACATTGTTTTTTTAAAGCGGCTTTATCCGAGGAGCTGATTCCACAAAAACCTCCTGACTGACTGACTATTGTAGCCCATTCATTAGCATATTGCAAGCAGTCTGTAGCGATTTTTCTTTTTTTTGTATCTGAATATTCTTCATCTATATAATTATGCATCTCGCCTTGGTACGCAAAATTAAGATTTTCTAAAAATTCTCTTAGCAGTGACTTGTCGTATCCAAAACTAATGTCTGGAAAATTTCTGAGCTTGATAGTTCCTCCTGCTTCTCCAAAAACTAATTCTTCTATATATGCATACAAAGTAATTAGTCTAGTAATTTCTGCTCTTGGCAAATTGTTTTCAAAACTAATTGTAGTCCTACCACCTTCAGAGTTTATACTTGCGACTAATGGACTTTCTGATTTGACCTTAATTCCATTAACAGCAAAGCCTTCATCACTAAAAATTTGAAATAATACTTCACTAATTTGCTTTGGCGACATAGTGTTAACCCTTCTGAATTAAAACCCAAGAGACACCCATAAAATATTCATTTATTTTTTGTTTTTGTTGCTCAGAAACTACGGAGTTATCTTTAGATAGAACTTCTTGCAAAAGTCCTACGATTTCTTCAGCTAGACCTTCATACTTATCTACTAGATCTTTTTTAAAAAAAGTTTTACCAGCTAATGAATACACATCATTAACTTGCTGGCTCGTAGTTTCATAGCCTAATACACGTTGCGCAAAATCATAGTTGAATATAGCAATTTTAGCCCTATCGCTTGGCTCTGTAATCAAGTCAGAAAATATTTGAACTCTATCAATTACATCAGAGCTTGGCTTATCTATGTTTAATATCTTAGCTTCTGGTGGCGGCTCTGGAAGTGGTTTGTCTAGTAAGTCTAGCATACCACCGCCAAAAACAGCATATAGCAATAATGCTATAGAAATAAAAGTTTTTTTCATTCTTAGTCCTCCGTATTCAAGAGAGGAAATACCTCATCAATTTTTTCCACAGCTTCTCTTAAACCGTACTGTTCACATTGACTTCTTAAAGTATGCCATGAGTCTACGATTTCTAAAAAAGACACTTCTTTTACATCTACGTCAGGGGTTACTGGCGGTTTTCTTTTTAATAAATTTTTCACGTAAGATAATGGTTTTGAAAAATCAAGAGTTGACAATAGTAGGCATCCAGCAACAACTACGGCGACTACTCTTAACAAAGTTTCTGTATCTATTTCCATCTATTTCTCCAATATAATGAGAGGTTTAACAAATTTACTTCCATGATAAGGACATGGCGTTGTATGACCATCTCCTTGTTTTATGACTCCACTTCCTTTGCATATACATTTCTTAGGATCTGGATGTGGACCTACAATGTCAGGAGTAGGATTTGATCCATATACTTCCTTTTCCGCTTCGTTAAATGAATAAGCAATATCTTTTTTCCACTGTTCTACATATCCTTCGTACATTTTAGTTATAGCATCTGTGTTACAACTAAAATTATTATTAAACCCATTTGACCAAGGACTATTATTTTTAATATTTTTTGGAACAATCAGTAAGACTATGCCTACTATTACAACGAAAGCAATCTCCAAAAATCTTTTCATGGAGTACCTCCGTCAACAGCATTGTAATAACCAATGTCGTCAAACCTACTTGTGTATAGCGTTTCAATAGCTGCATACGTTAGGCTTGTGTCAAAGTTCACAAAATTGCTGTCAGTGCCTGTGTCTACTGTGAAAGATTCTCCAGTTGGAAAGCATGTGCATACTACACTCGCGTTTCTAGCGACTTCTCTGCTAGTGTCTGGATTTGTTACTACGTCTGTTGTTGATACGATTGCCATTTAATTCTCCTTGTTTTAAGGTACGTAAGCTGGAGCGATACTTGGTGTTATACTGACCTCTCCTTTATACACTACTACGGGTGTGTTTCCCAAATATACTGGAGGCATTTTAAGATTCCATATCTATAATCAACCAGATTGGTGCTAAACAGCAAAAGCTGTTCTCATAAAGCGCCCAACTATTATACGGTTTTGGTGAAATAAAAGCATTTTTATTATTACTATAATGCGCCATCAATTAACTCCTATTTTATCCATCTTCGCTAATTGAAATGTCAAGCTGGTTGGACTCTTGAGAAACTTCATTATTAGAACCATCTATTGCTGTTACCTTAATAGTGCCACCACTAAGACCATTACCATTTGCCTGTCTTATTTCCAATCTTTTGGTTGAATCTAAATATTTAGCACTATTATTCATATTTTGTGAACCAGTACTACTAGGACTTCCTTGATTTGCTTGATAAGTTGTGTTATTTGAAGGACTAGGTATAAATATTAACACGCCCGTATAGGCTTGACTATTAGATGATTGAGTTCCAGCTATTTCTACTTTGTAACCAGTAGTACCAGCGGGAAGAGTTCCAAGTTGTATAACAGCTTTATAAGTGCTGCTACCTCCACTATCGTCACTAACTAAAGATATGGTGTATGATGGTTCCTCGTTAAATACCTCGGTATCGCCAAGGTATACTTTTAAAATAACTTGATCACCAATATATCTATTAGCAATATCATCTGAACCTAACTTATATGTCATATTTATACCCCATTAAACAATGTAATATATTGTGGAAGCATCGTATGACCCCAAGGCATCATAGGAAGCTTGAGACATGGATACAATATTTGTAATAGCAGTTGCTCCTGATATACCAGTTGTATCTGATGGCACATAGTCGTTAGAATCTACAGTTCCATCTGCTTTTAGAAATTCTGAAGACGATCCACCAGACTTAACAAGAGATGTGCCAGTAATAATTCCTGTAACGCCTACGTTCCCAGCAAAAGTAGTAGCACTATTAGTAATTGAGAATACAGTTGCGTCAGCTGAATTACCATCTACCCTAGTTAAAGAATATGTATTTTGGCTTGCGTCTTGTCTCCAGTAATTACCAGTAGTAGTATTACTACTATAGTATTGAATTCTATTATTAGCACTAGCAGAAGATGGTCCAAAGATAGCAGAAATGAAAGCACTTCCAGCTCTAACGGCAAAGAACGGTTGTGTGTCAGCGAAGTCATAAACCTGTAAAGGAGTGCCGCCAATCTGTGTTGAATCTAAGTCAATGCCGACAGTATCAGATCGGATACCGCCAGTTACACTTTGACTATTAGTATCTAAAGTTCCACCTAATTGTGGGGTTGTGTCTTCCACAAGATCACTAATACCTCCACCGCCGCCGCCACCAGAGATTGAACTAAGGCTGGAGTATGCTGTGGAACCGTCTCCAATTTTAAGAGCGTTAGTATCGGTAGAAAATGCTGGTTCACCAACACCGAGAACTGGGTTGGCAGCGGCTAATTCAGCAGCTGTTCCCCTACGTAATTGAATTCTTGTTTTGCTATAATCTGGCATTATTTACCCCTTATGGAACGAAGTATATTGTATTTGGATCTGTATCGTTGTTATTTTGTAAGTTAGTATATGCTGCGCTACTAATGACTACCATGTTATACACTCCACTTACTTCTGTTTCACCGGAATCTATAACCGGCCTAGTATTAGAGGATACACCGTGTTTAATGACTATCCATTCTTCATCAACGTTATCATATATAAAATCTGTTTTCTCTGAAGGTTCTAGAACGACTCCAACTCCTTCTAAGAACCTTAATTTATTTCCACTTTGACTAGCTCCCGCTTGTGAAACAAGTGTAATGTTATAAGATGATGATGAGTTTACAATCGTAAATTTTTTATGACTATACGCAGAAGATATTCCCGTAACTGTCAATGCTCCATTAGGATTGATTTTAATGAAATTGCTACCTAGAGATTCTAAATCCCAATTATTCTTTGTCCCAGAGACATTGTTAATCTCTCCAACACTTATGACTTTTTCAAGAACGTCCACAATGTTTGGATTATCATCTAAAGCTGATGCAATTTCATTTAAAGTATTTAGAGCATCGGGAGCGCCGTCAATTAAAGAACTAATTTCTGTATTAGTATAAGTCTTGGCTGAAGCTAGCGTTATAGCGTCTTGATCGTCAGTATATTCACGATCTGCTAAAGGACTAATAGCTGCATGAGATCCACCATCACCAATTCTCACTAATTTAGTATCAGTTGATAATACTGGCTCTCCCACAGTTGTTATATAGCTAGCAAGATTTGTTTCTGTATCTCTTTTAAACTTTATATTGCTAGCACTTTTATTTTCGCTCATGGTTAAATTCCAAATGGTTTAGTAGTGGGATTAAAGCTTTGTTCGTGGTCGTACCTAACGCCGCTAGTAATTCTGAATTCATCTATGTCAAAATCATAAAAACTATTCATGCCAGATCCAAGAAGTATTGTATTTATTAAATAATCTGTATCATCTCTACCACTATCAATTAGTAATCCGTTGTAAAATACTCTAACGACTTCTACGCTAGATGGGTTATCTGGTGCGCCACTAGTTCTTGTTATGGCTATATGCGCAAAACCTTCAGGATTCTTATTAGTAATTTCTGCCAAAGTAACGTTTGCAAAACCTAAATCGCCCTGCTTATAAAGGACAAATCTATAATTAGAAGCGTCTGATCCACTGTAAGACATCTTTAAAAATTCTGCGCTGTTTTGTTTAAGTGTTACTATTGGATTTTTAGTACTACCAGAAGAATCTGCTGCATAATTTCTTGGATTAAAGAAGAATTCAATAGTAAATTCTCCGTTTAGGTGTAAATCAGCTTCATACTTTAGCCCATCATACTCATATAGCCTTAAAGATTCTCCAAATTTACCGTCTAGATATCTAGTAGCATTAGTATTAAAGTAGCTGGTGTGAGGCCAAGAATAATCTGACAAATCTCCAGTATCACCGTCGTCTAAGTGAGAGTACAGGAGTACATTATCAAAGTCTAAGTCTGAAGCTTCCTTTGGAGAAACTTGTTGACTACTCGTTAAGTATTGACCAGTGCCAGTAGAATTTACGGCAGCAATTCTAACCAGATAATTGTTAGAGTTGTTTAACTTGTCTAGTATATAACTAAACGTAGTACTTTGTGAGTCGTCTCTAGTAGCTCCCAAGAAACTATTAGTGTAGAATTTAGAAGCTAGCGCTTCGTTATCATAAACTACCCATGTGTTTCCGTTGTCTAACGAATATTCTACTATATAATGAGTAATAGCTTCATCATATGCTGTAATGTGGTTCCAGCTTAACATTAGCTGTCTATTACCTACTAGGTTGTTGCCGTCTGCATTTTGGACTTCAAAATTAGAAGGAACATTGGGATAGAAAGCAAAAACAGTGGCAAAGGAATGGCTTCCTCCTGCGTATACATTCTTCCATCTAATTGTGTTATTAAGTTTTTCTGGTGTACTTCTTGCTGTATTATCTCCTAGCCCCAGTTCTCCATGTTGATTGTCGCCAAAGGACCACACATATTTGTATAAATCCACAAAGAGAGTATGATCTCCACCAGCATCTATGTGCTTAATGCCATCTTCGCTGACTCGAAATGGAAAATTTCTATTAGAAGTATCGCCAGTACCTAACTGACCATGATTATTACGACCAAAGGTTAGAACTTGATCTGTATCAGTTCTTACTACAGTATGATGTGTTCCAGCAGATATATTTTCGGGATTATAAGAAGGAGTTGCATAGAATAATAAGTTTTTACCACCCATATACCCATGATTATAGCAATAAATGCTGACTTTTTCAAAGTCTCCCGTAACGGTAATGTAAACATCACCCCAATAGAAATTGTATTTACCATCGGAAGTAGTTTGATTTATTGATAAACATCCAACATTATGATCTCCACTGTATGTTATCTTATCTTCTACTCCTCCATTTAAAATAGCTATAGGATGTGTAACTGGAACATTTCTAATAATATATGTACCTTCTGCTAGAACATATCTTTCTAATGCACTATAAAGAGTTTCGTCTGAAGGAACTCTAAAATATATTCCATCACCATTAACGAAATTAGTACTTTGAGACAGGCTAGTGAAATTACTATCACTTATCTGTGAAAAATCAAAACTAATTGGAGTTGGAGTATCTTTATGTGAAGCGTTACCAACTCCTAACTGTCCATACTGATTGTCTCCAAAAGCATGTATCGTTCTTTCTGAATCTAGAGCTAAAGAGTGATTTTTACCCGCTGCAACTTGTGAGTAATTTGTATTACCGCCTACTAAAGTTGGAGTATGAATGCTTTCGTGGTTGCCAGTGCCAACTTGACCATAACTATTATGCCCCCAAGCGTATAGTCCAGAATTTTTTACACCAACAGAATGGTGATTGCCTGCTGATATATCTTCCCAACTAGAGTTAGGACTTTGAAAGTGTATAATTTCGTTATAGTTGCACAAGTTGTCGTTCAGAGACTCAAGTGATATGTGTCCATAGTTACCAGAAACATCTATAGATATGTTCCCTGAAAAATAATTTTTAATTCCTACAGTAGTCTCTAGATTTTCTCCACTGTAAGCAAGTAATTGATCACCACCCCTGAACCATTTGCCATCTAAACCACCGCCTGATACCCCGTTAGTATACGGAATTGTTACAGTGACAGGATTACTTATTGGAATACCAGATATTATGTATTCTCCATCGCCATTAGCTACAAATTTATATTTAGGATTTGAGATTTCATTGAGAGTAAAACAAGATCCATCTGTACTATTTTCTGTCAGTCTTTCTAAATCTACAAAATAGTATTGCTCTCCAACTAACGTAAATTTATTAACGCCATTTTCATTACCCAGACCTAATGCTCCATAGGAACCATCGCCACAAGAAAAAAGATTACCACTTGTGTCTACAGCTAGTGAATGGTATGATCCTGCCGATATATATTTCCATTGAGGATTATTTGAGTATACGCTACCATCCTTGAAATAGGATTTATTAATTTTTTCTAAATTAAGTTTGTTAGTGCCAGCGCCATCGTTTGCTAACCCAAGCTGACCATAATAATTATAACCAACACTATGAATATTGTGATCAGAGTCTATAGCAAGAGTGTGATAATTTCCAGCAGCAAATTGCGTCCATTTAGTAGCATCGTCATATATAAATGTTGGAACATTCCTATTCGCCTTATCTCCTAAGCCAAGTTGACCAAATTCATTATATCCAAATGAAAATACATCATCTACAATTGGGTCTGGAGTTGTTGTTGTGGTAGTGGTTACAGTTACAACATCAGTTATGTAGCATAGAATATGTAATTTAACATTACTAGTAGCTACTGAAGCATTCCCGTTAGCATTTCCATCAACTACAGAATTATCAATATTAGTTAATACTACAGATACTTCGTCTGTATCAGATACATAAGAATATCTAATATCAATATAGTCAGGAAGAATAGAATCTGGAGCAGCAACAATGGCATATTCATGGTCCAGAGAAATACTATCTATTGGTATTTTTAAAGTATGAGAAGTGTTCGCTTGTATAGAAGGAACAGTAACTGTAGCTGTTCTTATTAAGACGCTTGAAAAATAACGCAATGCAGACCATTTAGAAGTACCATCTCCTATCTTTAACTCTCCAGTATCCAAGGAAATTGCTGGCTCTCCAGCTTTTAATATTGGGTCTGTTGCTTTAAAGTCTGCCGCTGTTCCTCTACGTATCTGTAGATTCTTAAATAAAGATGCCATTAAAATACCTCGTGTATGGTCCAATCGACCTGTCTTGGGGGGAAACCGTTAACATCGCTGAATATCCAAGAACCATTTTGCCTTAGCATTCCAGCAGCATCTTTCTCACGAATCCAAAAAGAACCGTCTGGTTGATCAAAACGTTTGGGACCGCCATTAAATACTCCCCAACTGTTTTGTATAAGAAATAAAGTTTCATTATATATTTCATGAGAATCGTCCATAGCACACCAGCACATCGCGTGATTCCATGACCCACTTTTTTTCGCTATACCGTGTTTACTACGGCGTGAGGAAAATCCATAATTACTACAGACACTTAAAGCATACCCATTGGCTATCGCGTCTCTAGCTTGGTCAACTGTATTAATAAGAGATACAGTTTTTACTTGGTGCTTTTGACCTTCTTTTTTAACTTCTGATGGTACTCCTGATCTTCCCCAACTTGTTCCTGTTCTGCTATTATATTTAGAGAAGTCAACAAATCCATAATCTTTTCTTAATAAGATTCCACCTTCTTTACTTGTAAATCTAGCTGCTTTAGAGCAAGCCATACCTTGACCGCCATGTCCTCTTGATCCATAAATTGCTTCTGTAGCACTACGTGTGACAAAATCTTCCTTATCGCCACCGACAATTTCATGGGATCGTGTGACATCTACACAGTTTCTAGTAGAATGCGACACACAATCGCCTGTGGTTTGCCTTTCGTGCGCTCCAAAAGTGGGATCAAATTTTTGCACAGACTTGTATAATAATGCGACTTTTCCGTCGCCAGTACCATACAAATCAGGAGCTGCCACACCAAATAGTGGATGTGGCAGTTCTCCTAGTAATTTGTCTGTATCTTCAGGATCACACCATGAGCCTACAAAGCCTTCCTTGTAAGCTTTAAGTAAGTCTCTTGGTTTATTAAACATATTTTTACTCCGGTACGCTATTCTTTGCCCATTTAACAATGGTATTAATAACAACTGCCGCAACTGGCACAAGCATAACTCCAATATTCCCCAGATCTAAGTCTGCCATGTTTTCGCCAAAATATGTTAAGCCAGCAGCTAGAGCTACTAACGCCGTGTTTTTAGCAATGTCTACTAAGTCTGTTACATTTAAAGTAAATGCTGCTGAATTCTTGTCTGCCATTTTAAGCCTCTTCTTCTTTAGGTATAATACTAACTAAAAAGCCACCATGCTCTACATCTGTTATCTTATAAGGATAACCTAACATCCGTATTTCTTTGCCATCTTGCGTTTCGGTAACTTTACTAAATTTTCTATTCATTTTTATACATGATAGAAATTCTTTTAATAATTCATCTCTTTCATCTTCTTTGATTGTAGCCAACCAATCAAATCCCGATACATCATTTGGATTATCTCTTACATATCTACAAAAATGAGCATTACTCCAGACTAATCTACCAGCTATATCTGTTTCAAATAACGCCTCGTTGCTGTAATGTAATGCTGCTTTGGTTCTTTGTTCTATTATTTTCTGTCTTCTGTCTATTCTATGGACAGTATCCTTCATATCTATAATAGCATCTTTAAGGCTACTTCCACCATTTGTTTGTAATTCTTTTCTGATCTCTTCTACGGAAGCTACAAAAAAATCTTGATTCTTACAAAGTTTTACTATTGGCTTTAAAAATTTCTTCCATATGATCGTAATAATCCCAGTTATACCGCTAATTCCACCACATATAAGTGCTATGATTTCTGGGTTAATTTCATTCACTGCTACGTCTCCAAGTAGTTAAAAAAAGAAAAATGGGAAGCACCCCGAAGGGTGCTATCCCGTTACTCATAATAATATAAATTATACTTCGTAACTATCTCTTGCTTTATATTCGTCAGTCGTAGGAGCGGATAACGAACCAAAGTGGTAAGTAAGCTCTCCCGGAACTGCTCTACTTGGTAGAATTTCTGTCGCAACAGCGGCAGTACCATCAGCAGGATTGACAAACGTTGAAACAGATCCAGCGTCTGTACCCTTAGATCTCCCCGGAACCATTGCAGTTGAAGGTCTTGCCAATACATCAAACGTAGCATCATCCTCGCCAAGTTGACGAGTAGCAATCGTTAAGTGGATTGGATTAACCTGTCTTAAAGCAACTTCAGAAGCAGGGAGGACCAGCAGATCGCTGGCAGAGTTATTTATTTCATTATTACCTTCAGCTGTGCCAGCGCCTCTGATTAAGAAATTTCTTTCTCCCTCTTGGGCATTTGGCGCAAAGGCTAAGGTTCCAACGCCAACGCCTTTTGCTCCAATAACTCCAGAGAAGTCATTAGAACTAGGAACGTTTTTTTGTACGACCTTAGAACCATAATCTGTCCCACCATCGGCAAGTTCTACAAGACTTCTGTTGTTAGTCATTGGACCGTCAGAAGCAATAGCGCCACCATTTACTACAGTTCCACCGTTATTAACGGTTGAACCACTACCTTGGGCTGTTGTTGTAGCCATAATATCTCCAATATTAAAAATGATATTACGTCAAATTCCTAAATTAGTGTCCTGTTCCTACCTATCTATACACTAATCAAGATTTTCACTCAACTTGCTATATATTTTTTTCAGCTTTTTTCTGACCGTTTCACGACTATAAGCTCTTTTGGAGGACATTTCTTGTATAGTAAGGTTTTTGTACTTGTCTATAATCAATTTTTGTTCTTCATCTGTCTCTAATTCGTCTAAAATTTCAAACATAAAACTTTCTTCAGTATTTGCTTCAGCTATATTTTCATGCAAAGGTCTATTAAAAGAATCATTCTTTTTCTCAAACTTCAAAGCTTTTAAACACTCAATTATTACACCTTTATATAAATATGTTGTAAACTTGGTGTTTTTTTCAGGCTTAAAATTTAATAAAGATTTCCACAACGCATTTATTTCGCATGTATAAATGGTATCTTGATCTAGACTTCTAATAAACTTAGATGAAGCTTTATGCATTATCTTAGTTATGTTAGTGTTATTCATTGCTGATTCAATTCTTACGTTTATGCAATTATCAACATTCATCTGTATTCTCCTGAGTTAATTGTTCTTCAATATTCTTACGTACTTCTGCAAATTCAAACATCTTTCCAACCCCAATAAAAAAACGATACCTACTCATTACACGTAAAAGCTCAACGCCCTGTGTCCTGTCTAGTATTTTTTTAATATCTGGAGTAATATCAAAATTAGTATGACCTAACCAACAGTCAAAATTTGTAATCATCATAGCGTCTTCTATTAGCTTTGAACTCATAGGTATCATAATAGAGTCGCTATCGTCAGACTCATCTTGGTATGGTACTTCTTCAGAGTCTTCAGATTCTGTCATAGTATCGACTGAACTTTTCAATAAATCTACTATAAACGTAGAAGACATCTGTTCTTCTAATAGCGCTTCATATTTTTGCCAACCTATTTTTTTGTTCTTCATGTTAATAAGATAAATCCGATGGTTTAATGCAAGGTTCTGTCATTATTTTATTTTCTTTGTTTTTGAAGCCTTTCTTAAATACTTCCATTTCGCCTAACTTTTGAACAATAGATGTAAATATATCATCTTTTTCATTTTCTATCATATAATCTTTTATTATAGATAAAGTTTCTACAGTTAAATAATCTTCCGAAAGTAACGAGACTATGCAGCATAATGAGTTGATAGATTCATCGTTGTAGTTATCTATATTTATTGAGACTCTGGGTGGTTCTTGAGTATTAGTAATATAAAATTTAACACTTGCTAATTCTACTTTTTCTGGTTGATCTTCTTTAGTTTTCTTGAATATGTTGAACATGGTAAAGTATCTTTCTAGCTGATTCTTCCCAAGAGAATTTTTCAGCCGTTATGACTCCGTTTTTGTTTGGCTTTAATTCTTGACTTTGCTTTAATTGATGAATATTTTTCATATTCTTTATAAAATCTTGAATTACTGTATCAGATAGCTTTGCCCAGCTTCCTTTTCCAGCGAACCATTTTCCGTCATAAGCTGTTTCTATCTCTGGAGTTTTAACTAAAAAACAATTTTCAGTATTACAAAATTCCGTGTGAGCTGAAAAGTTTGTAGCTATAACATTTTTACCACAAGACATCAACTCTAATAGTTCTAAGTTCCACCCCTCTGCTCTAGAGGGAAACACTCCGCAGTCTACTTGAGACATAACATTATACACTTCTGCCTGTGTCTTTGCCCTTGGAAGTATTTTTATTTTATTTCCTAAATTAGACTGTTTATAAAAAGATTCCCAATGATTTGATTCTTCTGGCGAAAGAAATGGATTGCTACACATAAGCCACAATTCTACGTCGTCATTTTCATTAAATGATTTATTAAAAACCTCAACAAGCACATCATGTCCTTTCCTAACCTCCCACTTACCACAATTAAAGAATATTGTATTCTTATTAGTGTTATTCTCAGCCGTTGGGAATAAGTTTCTGTCTACACCAAGAGGTATCACATGTATTTGATTTTCATTAAGTTTTAAATTTTTAAGACATATGTTCTTAGCCCATTGAGAACAGACAAACAGGGCGTCTAATGAGTTAAGATGATGTTTTTCTAGTTCATCAAATGTGTCTAATTCAAAAAAAGGAAAACCTATTCTCTTTCCTTTTCCTACAAAAGCTCCCATGTCGTTCTGATGCCACACCTTAACGCACGGAGCGTTGAAGTTTAACATCTGGTAATTACTTAACGCTTTCTTTACAGGTTCTACATCTTGCTGCAACGTCACCTCTATTGGTCCAATTGGTGACAAGCTAGTGTTGCATATTTTTGTTAGTTCTTTACATATATTGAGACCAGCTATACCATATCCTAACTGATTAATTGGCGCCATTATGTTTAAGTCCATTAATTATCCTCTTTCTTATTCATTGACATTTTAACAGCAGATAAAGATGGTACATGGGTTAAATTTTCTGCACCATATATTTCTTGTTTTGTTTTTAATAACTCTTTCATACCTCCAACATTAAACCTACCATGAAATCCAAAAGACTTGTAAGTTTCTACATCCATTGGATCAAACGTCTTAACAATCCATTCACCTTCACTCTCGTGTCCTCTTAAAGTTCCAACTCCTTGATACTCAACTGCAAAATTGTATGCAGTAACTGGATCTGCAAATTTTATACCTCTGTTAATCAACTCTTCTTCTTTAAGATGACATAAGTAAAAATCTTCTGGAGTAGATAGACCTTGCGCAAACTGTTTTGGACTAAAGCCAGCTTTAATGTGAGCATCTCCAGTGTACTTCATCTTAGATGATTCTTCAAGAAATTTCTTACTTCTCAAGCTAAATCCTCCATTGCCAACTCTAAAATTATACATGGGCCAAGGCGATCCAATATAATCAAAGTTTAGGAAGTCATCAGTCCAGCAGCTTGGGTCAGTAATAGAACTATCTTCTTGAACAATTAGGCAATAGTCTGTTTTGATATAATTTGTTAATTCTTCTACACAGAATTTGTTATACATACAGAAATCAAAAAGGGGGATCTTAACAGTTTTAAATTCATCATCATCTTCGCTAGAAAACAATAAAGTTTCACCAAACTCCACATGTTTCTGACAATGGTGTAAAGACACTTTGCTTATTGGAGTGTATTTTGGGGTTCCACAAATAGATATTAGTGTTACATTTGGTAATTTTAATTTTTCCATTAGACATCTTTCTTGTTGAAAAAGAACCATCGTTTTAATTTTGAAGTATCTTCACATTTAGATACATCATACAGATAAGCAAGTAATTTATCCATCGAGCTAAATATTTGTTCGTGTGGTAACATAAAAAATAACCAATTAGGCGCTAGCATTTTACCTTGCTCACACCACACCAGTATCGGCTTCTTCTGCCTGTTTGCTGTAGATATTTCTTCATATGATCCACACATGTGAACATTTATATCTATATGAGCAATAATAAAATCAGAAACATCCACACACCTTAAGTCTGCATTCCTAATATGACCATATTCTTCTCTGATCTTACTAAACTGTCCGGTTTCTTTATAATAATTTATAATCTGCCTAGTGTCTGGACCTTCTTTAGCTGATTCTATAGGTTTGTTGCATGGATTGATGACATCAATGCTTAATTCTTTTAACATCGGAGTTATGGCATTTCTCCATCCAATTCCTCCATCAACAACTCTATCCATAGCTCCCGCCAAATATGTTCTCATGCCTTTTAAATTATTCATATTAAAATTCCTCTACTTACCTAAAGCATACTTCAAAAATTCTTGTACAGTAGTTGGACTATGCTTGTTGAAAGTCTCGCTCACAATAAATTTTCTCTCCCTAACGCCTTTAATTCCAAGAGTCTTGAGTGAGTCAAAACAATCTTGCTGTAATTCTGTATAACCATTGTGGTTACTCTGAACTTCTGACTGAGGTTGAACCGTCGCCTTAACTGTGGCAGCTATAGGCTGTACAGCCTGAATTGGTTCTACTCTAAAGATTTCTATATTATCCAAATCAATTGCTGGTCCATGTCTGTAACCTTTGATAAAATGATAAACACCCAACCCAAGCATTGCAAATGCAATTAGCTGACTAAGCACTGTGTCTTCGTGTCCCATAGTTTTGCCTCCTTTTCTTTTAGTATTCTAACACAGTCATCGTCAATGTCAAGGCAGCTTCTTTAGAAAAAAACCCCCAACAGGGTTTCTGTTGAGGGTTCTTGACAACTTTTCGCATTAAAGGTTACTATTAAGTAATCATCGCGTGTAAAAGTAATCAACAATATTTTGACAACTTTTCGCACTAAGGGTTACTATTAAGTAATCATTGCGGATAAAAGCGATCAACAATACTCACTAAATATTAATAAATATTAATAATTGAGACTAAGTGTCAACTATCTTCTTTATCCGTTGTATCACTAGTAGCATTAGGAGATGGTCCTAAAGAAATCTCATCTGCCATGACGCAAACAGAATTTCTTGGATTGCCTTCCTTATCTTGGTAATCATCAATCTTGATCTTACCTTGGACGCCCACGAGTCTGCCCCGTGTTAAATGTTCCTTTAGTGCTTCAGCCATTTTGCCAAAACACAAAACATTTAGATACAGAGTGTCATCATTTCGTCTATCATTAACTGCCATACGGAATTTAGCCATAGACGTACCTTTTTGGGTAACATTAAAGTCTGCATCTCTGGTTAATCTTCCACAACCTAACCAAGTATTAATATTCATCTACACCTCCAAAGCTGAACGAATTCTTCCACGAAGCACTTGCGTATTGCCTCTATTATTGCTACCCAGAGTAGCGCTATACACATTCCTAGCAAAAGTTCTAGAAATTCCCAACGCACTTGCAGCACTTTGCGTTCCTTCTCTTGTGTTATTAAAAACACCAAGTCCAGACTTATGCGCAAGCGCCGTAATTGGGTTCAAAGTTTCTCCACGATGTGGTCCACTCTGAAATGTAGCAGTAACTTTCTTGTTACTAATATTCCAACTATACGAATCTGCTACGTTGTATAATCTTTCAAAAAAATTAACATCTTCCATTATTACATTCTCCTTTATTTACTTTCCTCGGAAACACTACCATCACTCAACGTTTGTACGCCCTCTGCTAGATATGATTGAAGTTTTGTAATTTCTTCATTAATCTGTTTTTTTTGCGCTTCTAAATCTGTTATCGCCTTTTGGACATTTCCAAGGTGCGACTCAGCCATTTCTTTTACTGTCGGCATATCTTCTCCTTTTAAGTTTCATAAGTAACGTAATCTAACAATTTTTTGTGAGTCCAAGTTTCCTGATATTCTCCCAAGCTAGCAAGAGATGCTATCTCTCTATATTCTGTTTCAAGTCGATATATCAGCTGAACTATTATAGCTTCTTGGTGTGCCATATAACAATCTGCAACTAAAGTTTCTATGGATTTTTTTCTTTGTTGATCTATATAATCTTTATCGTAATTCATGACCACTCTATTCCATTTGTTAAGTTAACTTCTACACCCGCTTCACGAAGCAGATCATACGCAATGGAAAAGTTTTTTTTCCACCTCTCATCAGTATGTATCACTGAAACCACTCTCTTTATCCCAGATTGTATAATCAACCCTGCACATTTAGAGCATGGCTGAAAAGGCCAAGTATATATTGTACAACCTACCAAAGACTTGCTAGCAAACATCAGTGCGTTTGCTTCTGCATGTACAATTATATTGTATTTTTCCTCTCTATCGTTAAGTTTATCTTCAGAATCTTTTACCCCTTTTGGCAATCCGTTGAAACCAATTGATATAATTCTATGATCATTATCAACTATCACAGCGCCTACTTGAGTTGACGGGTCTTTCGACCACGACCCGACTAGTTTGGCTAGTTCAATGAATCGCTCATCCCATTTTATTGAATTCATACCAAAGTAATCCTAAATTTGCAAGAGCGTAAGCAAACCACATTACAGCGTGTGGATAATCGCGTCCTATAATACAACACATACATGTCCACACATAACACAGTGTAGAAATTATAATTGCTGGTAATGCCATTATACACTTTGATCAAAATGAGTTCTGTTTACTAAATTAAATTCTGCACACTTGTTCATATCTTTTAGTTTGGTTGCTCCGATATACGCACAGGCACTTCGTAGTCCACCAAGTATATCCAATATAATATCTTTTACTGGACCTTTGTATGGAACTTCTTTTACACGCCCTTCGCTTGCCCTATAATCTTTTATACCACCATACTTTGTTTGAGCTTCGTTTGAAGACATGCCGTAAAACTTTAGAGACTTTCTAATCATACTACTACGATCTGGTAGCCATTCGTATTGCCAATCTCCTTCGCATTCATGTGTACCTGCCAACATTCCACCTAGCATAACAAAGTCTGCACCAGCAGCAAAAGCCTTGCACACATCAGCAGGAGTCCTACAACCACCATCAGCACATACTAATCCCAATCGTCCATCTCCGTTTCGCAGTCCGTGTGCTGCATGGCTACACTCTATTATAGCAGATAACTGAGGAAAACCAACACCAGTTTTTAATCTTGTTGTACATGCTGATCCGGGGCCAATCCCAATCTTAACAATATCTACTCCACCATGCAAGATTAATTCTTGCACCATTTCTGGAGTGCATACATTACCAGCCATTATAATGGGTGACTCCCCAGACCACTGTGTTAAACATCTTTCTCGTATTTCATTACAAAAGTTTACAAAATCATCAGTATATCCATTAGCAACATCTATGCATAAATTTGGCACTATGCCTGAAAGTTCTACAAACTTTGCCAACTTTTCCATTTCTGAGTATTTAATCCCCATACTCCACCACTGATTGTTGGGATAATAAAATTGTTGTACTAGATTGTCTAGATCATAGTGCTTGTGAAAACAAGTAGCCATATCATATTTCAACAATTCTTCAGACATAGCTATACTACCAGTTGTATCCATATTAGCAGCAAAGATGGGTGTGCCTTCCCATTTTCTGTCAGAGTGATAGAATGAGAAGTTGCGTAATAATTGTATGGCAGAACGTGAAGCAGTTTTGCTTCTATGTGGTGCTAATAATACGTCGTCAAAATCTAGTTTAGGCTCGTAATTAATTTTCATTCTTAAACCATTTAAATTCTTGTTGATGTTCAATCTGATGTGCTAAATGTCTATTGCTTGTTATGTTATTAAATATGTCGGTTGCTAACCCCTTAACACTTGTGGCTAAACCTCCAGCAGATTCATCGTCTTTAGTCCAAGCGTACTCGTATGTATACTCATCGGTATTTTCTGCCTTCTCTCTTGAGACATTATAGCCTTTTGCTTTAGCCCACTTTTTTATTTCTGACCATTTCATTATGTTCTATCTCTTTTCTTAATTCAATAAGATCTTTGTCTGTCCACATTTGATATATGTAATATAAATCTCTTGGTTTCCAAGCATTCACTTTATCGTGGACTGTCAACTCTTTTCTCGGCAAGAATAATAATATCATCATACCAATAAAACAAATAATTGCAAGTAAAATAATACTATCTGTCCGCTTTACAGTATTCATATATAAAATCCGCTAATTCTAATAATCTGTACTTGTCTACATAAATACTTGTGTTAGCAAATCTACCTTCTTTGCAATCATAGCTTTCACTATGTGATGTTCTATCTACAAGTGACATCATTGTTTTTCCATTGACATTTTTAAGTCCAACAAGAAATATAGATTGCTCATCTAACTTAACATATTTTTTCATCTATTATTCCAATTATTTTTATTCATAATTAAAGACCGGGATGAGGCAAGTCACACACTACTTGCCCCACCCCTCCCATCATGCGTCTTCTTTTTGCATTACAACGTATCCGTTGTGAATATACTCAAGAAGGTTTCGCATTTTTCCTCTCGCCTTTTTAGTATCCTTGCCACTAGCTTGGTCAGCAGTTTTTCTCCACTGAGTAAGACTGAGCTTGTGTATTGGAGTTACAGCGCTATTACTTCTGGTAGACTTAGCCCATGAATTGTTTTTCCAAGCAAGTGAAATTTCGCCAAAGGGAATGCTGGTGTCGTTAATAGCAGCATTGCTATTTGCAAACTTAACGAGTATCCAATCAATCATTAGTCTAAGCCAATATACTCCAAGTCTACTTCCTTTTTTGTTATTTTCAACCAGCTCATCATACCCAAAGGTATCACGAACTAAGGAAAAAAAGTCTAAAAGTATATTCATGGTTTGACGATCTACTTCATCATCATTGACTTTGGATATAGTAATATATTTTACTTTACCATCTTCATTATACTGTTTCTTTTCTTGGTAAAACTTCCTAACCTTTGCATGAATTTTATCATAACATATCTTTAAAGTTCCACCCAGTTGGTAGACTGAAACATCTTGCCAATCTTTTCGAGGAGTTCCCGTTTCGTGATTGGGATGACGTTCTATTGTGATGCCAAACTCTCTCTGAATATTATCCCGAATACTTCTTTCGATGCTACCTTCAATAAAAGTTTGAGAATGAAACTCATCTTCAGGGCTAGTATTTTTCTTTGCTTTTCTATTATTAGCCATTCCAAAAATAACAGGTTCTGCATAAGTATTACTAACTATACCAACCATTTCTCCAGCAGGATTAGTATAAGTCCTATGTTGACCATCGAGGCAAGTGTACCACCACTTTCCGTTTTCAAATCTTTCGTGCAGATGCACTGTACATCCAAGAGGTTGATAAAATCCTCCACTCTTGATTTCGCGCACTGTTTTCTGATTAATATTTCTCTGGTATGGTGGCAAGCTCACATCAGTACATTTAATCCTAATAAAACCTATGGTGTCTTCACCAATTTCATGAACATATTCAGGTTTAATTCTATCTTTTAAACCAACAGCTTTCGTACCATCCATTACAGACACTAATTCGTCTGTAGTATATGATTGAGCTTTTGCTGTAATTAATTTTTTATCAATATTATACATATTCAATTGTCCTTCTTTTTAATACTTCGTTAACACGTTCTAATTTGGCAGTTACCTCAACCACCCATTCCTGATTACGCCTCTTGATGTTTGAATAATCAATGTCATCCTTAGTCATGTGGACTACTGACTTCATCAAGTCTTCAAATTCGCTGACGACTTCGTATTTGCAACATCGCAGCTTCTGACACTTGCAATCATTTGGCACACTCACAACATCACATGGGTTTACCTTGCAAATCATAAGCTTATTACCACCATCGCCTTCGTTGTCATCTAAATCAATTCCACCATATGACTTGGCATAATCAAATGCTCCAACGTGTAGACCAGCAGCACAGTGACTTTCACGATCACCGTTTACTTTGCTACGTTCAATCTCACAAGTACTTCCAACACTATTGTTAAATTTGCCAGACCAGATATCCGTGTAGTCTTCACGAACCGCTTTGTATGCTAAGAAATGTCCATCAGGTGTGATAGGCATATTCTTGTTTTCCATAAACTCAAACAGTTCTGTAATAGCATGGTCAGATGGATTCTGCGACATGTTATCAAGGAAGTTAAGCATAGGCTCAAAAGGATAACCCTGTTGGATCATATCAAGGATTGTGCCACCAAACATCTCTGGCATTTCAATCCCATCCCACTTCATTTTGCCACCTTCAACACTGGCATATCCATCGCAGTATGCATTCACATGCGATACAATATCGTAGGATGCCTCAAAGTGTTCTACATTATTATTCTTAAGATGAGTAATAAGTCTTTCGTATCTTGGGTGCGACTTGCCAAAGGTGTAAACTTCACCTGCTACTGTCGCTGTTACGTTTCCGTCATTTGCAATAATGTAATTCATTTCAAACTCCTGTGTGTAAAATTAGTACCTTTGTATTATACTGTATCGTCAAACATTTGTCAATACTTTATTTGAATTTTCTACCATGTCGATGTAAGCTGAAATATCAGAATCATTAACACTCCTAGTATTCACACCATCAAGTAGAGGATACTTCTCAATTTCTTTTTGAAGTGGATCAAGATATTTAGCATCTCTGTCAAAACCCTCTGGTTCTGCCCACAGACTATCCATGTCCAGTTCTCTACCAAGCTTCCAAACCATATCTAGATCATCTTTATTCTCATTAATTCTATCATTGTATTCCTTAAATTCAAGTACGATTTGTTTTGCCTTATTGTCAGTAGTAGTGCCAAGGATAGCATCGTGAAGCTGATGGTCTGAGCATCTGTGTGCATGTCTGATGGCCCCAATCTCTTCTGCTGAGTCTTTAACTAGAACCTTGAGATAGTCCACGATAAACTCTGGGCCTTCCCAGTTGCTACGATCCTCTAGTTTACGCTGCTTGATCTGCGATGGAGTCATGAGGCAGATAGTCTTGCCATACACATTCACACCATAATACTTGCATAGTAAGTTAAGATATATACTGAGAGCTTTATCAGATATGTTCAGACCATAGCACAGTTGACAATCAGACCTTTCATCAGACCATCTACTCTTCTTTTTGGCAGCAGGAATATAAATCATGTTCTGATCTTTGACAGATATCTTCTGATATTCAAACTTACCACTGTTGCCATCCCAATTGAAGCACTTAACCTCTGCTGAGTATACAGAACTACTTCGATTAGATGAACGATCTGGTTTTGGCATGTCAGATGTGAACCTGACATTCTCAGGCTTTGCACCACCAAGCTTGTCTAGTAGCTTGTTATTGTCCTTAGTCTCATCGTAGCGATATGGTTGATCTGTACCACCAATCAGGTCTTGTCGTAACTTGTAGACGTACACATCGTATCCTTGACTACTATAACCTCTGTTGGCATTATCTTCTTTGATCGTGTTACGAATACGAGTCATGCCACCTCTTGCCAAATCATCTACAACAAAACGAGTGTCTTTGCGGAATGGTACAAAATCTGGATCTTTATTTGTTTCTGACTTGCTACGATACCCAGACTTATGTATATGGGTTAGGTTGATGCTTGATACTTTGATCTTGTTTCCAACCATCTCATCAAAGATATCCTTACCATTCCATTGAATAGCCTTGTTTAGACTTTCCATCGCTTCTTTTACAGAGTGGCACTGTTGCTCAATCTCAACATACTTTTTACGTGCAAGGTACAGTGTAGGTTGTGCTTTAATAGCATCCTCTACGCTTGCCTTGATATCTTTAATAACAGACTGAATAACATTACGAATATTCTTTTTAGTCTCTGTTGTATAAGATAGTGCTTCACGACTTGGTGTAATATCTACATCACCAATGTTTAAGTGTAGTCGTAATCCACTTGTGTGCCAAAGAAAATTAGCAACCTTATCTTTATCGTCATAATGATCGCCTATTGAACTTTCATCAATAGGGTATGCAATCTGACCCATAATTACAAAGTTGTCGCCACGACCAGTAGTGAAGTCCCACTTACCTTTCTTGTCTGTAAGTAGACTGCGCTCTGTGTTGTACATTAACTCAACGTTAAGAGTTGGACGAATCTTGAAGTATTGATATGTTTTACTAGCCTCTCGTACAAAACGATCACAGTCGTTCTTGTCTACTGGTAGTGATACCTTAATACCGTTTTCTTCTTCAGTAGTTACAGTGTCCATCAGGCAAAACGTAGGACTGCCATTGCTATCACGGTGAGCAGCATAGACACGCTTGATGCCATCTTTGAAAGCCTCTACGGTAAAACTGTCAGCATACGCAAAAGGTGCTTTACTTCCAAGACCAAGACATCCTACAGCATCATTGCTATCATTACGTGTGCTACGGAAGTACGTAGTGTACAATGTCATGCATTCCTCATGAGTCATACTAGTACCATAATCACGAACATGGAAGTATGGCTCAAGACGGGTAGGCAGATGCACATCAAAGGTACATTCTGCCTTACCAGCATCAATATGAGAATCATAAGCATTAGTCGAAAGCTCGCGGACGACTGCCAAGATCTTATTAGAATAAAGACCATCTGACAGAATCATGAAAGCTTTCGCTGAAGCTTCAATGCTAAACTGGTTCTCTTCAAAGTTTCCTGATTTTTCAACGGTGTGTGTGCTTGAGTGCAATTTCATTTGGCTAATTCCTAAAAGTAAATGTGTGTATCAACTTTTCTAAGTATACTTAGTATTCGTCATCTGTCAAGCGAAACTTTAGATTTTTTTTGTTGTGAGCATCAAGTTCGTCGGCAAACCCGCTAAAATCAAGGCTTGCTCCATGCCAATTATTGGAATGAGTTCCTGTATCATTGTCCATCTCCATGTTAAAAGAAATTAAATCACCCTCAAATTTAAATACCTCATCTTCATCCGTTTGTTCATCAGTTACTAATTCCCACTCATTAATAAAATCATAAACTTTAATACGTGATTCTTCATCATATGTATATAACATATAATCTGAATCATCATACATCCATACATATACTTTGTCATGTTTGACTTCTACTCTCTCTACATCAATATTTAATGCTTCTGCTGTTGCGATCTCTAAAGGACTCATGCTAGGACTGTTTTTATTATTAATAGAGCTGTAAGCTTCATTAATATGTTTATCAGTGATTTCTATTGTAGCTTTATTTAACATTCCAACCTAATGCCTCCGATACTATGGGTAATTGTTTAATAAAAATATTTTTACATTTATTTGCCACATCCATGTGTTCTTTCTGTGTTCCGTTAGCTGTTCTTAAGCTTATATAATGAACCCAACTGCGTATAGTTCCATTTATATACATTCTAGTTGGAGTTGCTAGTGGCAATACAAACCTTGCGCATTCTTTAGCAACCCCACCATTAATCATATCGTCATATAATGCTTTAGATCTTGAGAATAATTCTCTCATTTGTGCATTATACTTATGTTTAACTTCTTGGTCAAGATCATCTACGCTGTTTTGACGATTTTTATTGTCTTGCGACCTTAAATCTGGAGTAGATATAAATTCTCCAAAAAAAGAAGCGTCAGCATACCTTTGTGAGAATTCTTGAAAACTAAAACTACGATGTCTTAATATTTGTGCAGCAATACCTCTGTTGGTTTCAATTTCAAGCACCATGTTAGCCATTTCAAATATAGACCAATGACCGTTATCTATGCAATATTTTAATAACTTAGAATAATTTTTATTGTCTTGATTATTTGGATTAGATACTCTTGCGCAATATGCTATAGTTTTTTCAGCATCAGGAGTTATGGATATAAGTTCAACAGTCATTTTTTTTATCTGTTTTTTTTACGCTTTCTTTTTTCTTAAATACATCTTCATATCTCTTTGACCATTCGTCGTAAGAAATACTTTTTGGTCTTCTGCTATCTCCCTTTCCACTACTCATGTAACCAACCACCTATCGTTAGCTAAAGTCCAATCAACAGTTTGTTTTAATCTTTCTTTTACTGGTTGAGGAGTCCATCCCATTTGCTTCATTTTATCACCATCCAGAGCGTATCGCAAATCATGTCCCGGTCTTGCGCTGTGAAAATCTACCATCTCATACTTGCAAACAGTACCTTGACACTCAGCAATGAACTTAGCTAGTTCAAGATTGTCCATCTCTTCTGCGCCAACAATGTTAAACTTAGGACACTTAGCACCTCCAAAATCTTCTGTTTTGACTTTGCTAGAATCATAGTTTAACAAAAACCACATTGCATCAGCCACATCATCTGCGTGAATATAATGACGAGATCCAGCTTTTGTTTTGGATGGATTACTATGAACAGTAATTGTTTCACCATCTCTTGTGCGTTTTACGCACATGGGTATATATTTTTCTGGATGCTGACGTTCACCAAACACGTTCATGGTATGTGTAACATAACAAGGTAATTTATACGTATTTTCATAAGCTACAACTAATTCTTCTCCACCAGCTTTAGATGCGCTATATGGATTTGTAGAATTATATCTATCATTCTCTTTATACTTTACGCCGTCTGGAGCTGGTCCAAATACTTCATCTGTAGAAAAATAAATAAATCTTTCTAAATTATCACACTTGCGTGAGAACTCAAGTATGTTTGCTGTTCCAATAACATTATCTAAAACAAACTCCATAGGAAAATCAATACTTCTATCAACATGACTACCGGCGGCTAAATGTACAATTTGATCAACATTGCCAATGGTCGCAATTATTTGAGGATTAAGTTCTGCTTTAAGATCATGAAATACTGTCTTTACTCTTTTTCTTTCAGATTCTGGAGCAGAAAGAACTACTTCGTTAAGCCTGTTTAAGTTTCCGCTATAATCAAGCCTGTCTAGAGTTATAATGTTTGCATCAGTTTTATTCAACAAGTATTCTACCACATGATGCGCAATAAATCCAGCACCACCTGTCAACAATATTGTTTTCCTCATTTTACATTCCTATTTTTAAAAATATAGTATCATGGACAGAACAAAACACAGTAAACGTAATTTTTGCAACAACGATTGTGACTAAATGTCCTGTTTAATATGATACTCTAAAAGTCTACTTTTGTCAACTTAAAATTACAAAAAACCTAATTTAAGCTTTGCAGCTTGTTTAGCAGCAAAAGAGTCACCTTTACTCTCTAGTTCCTTAATAATATAATCTAACCAAGGTTTATGTAAACTTATTCTAGTGTGGCACGATTGATCATCATAGTTTGAATTTAGTTTGCCACCCCTATTTGTCATTATAGATGAGTTAATCCCAGCTAACTTTTGATTAATAAACAAACCTCCTCCACTATCACCATGAGATATCAAAAACTCTAATGATGTTTGTGGGTTTTTATTTATAGAGCAGACTAACATACCTTTAAATGTTGTATCGTCTATAATATTAGAACCAGCTCTTTTTTTATAATCTGATTTTATAGCACCTGTTCTGTGATTGCCAGTAATTCCGTAACCAGATATGCTGCACAATTTTCCCATTTCATCATTTTTTCCATACAATTCTGGATAAAAATCAAGTTCTACAGGTTTAGATAAGAAACATATAGCAATATCTAGTGGACCCATTAAGTCACCATTGTAAGCTTGTAGCTTTAATGCAAAGGATACATCTATTTTTTTTCCATCTTTTTCTATATATATTTGACTTCCCTTGTCTACCACATGAGCAGCAGTCAGTACTATTCTTGGTCTAACAACAACGGCAGAAGCTAAAAACTTAGTAGTGCTATCTCCTTTAGATAGATGTTCGTACACACCACCTATTCTTACAACGCATTCATGTTTTTGACCATAAGCAAGATATTTAGAATCAGGAACTTCTGGATTAATCGTACCTGCGTTTGCAGAAAAACTTGAAAAGCCAAGCAAAAAAATTGTACATAATACTATATATCGCATAAGGACACTCCTTTGATTTACCACCAAACACTTCTCTATACGGTCTTGCTTTTTTTGAGATGTGATATAAGGTAGTATCGCGGACAACATTCTCATTCCAACTTTTCCAATCCATAAAATGTCCAAAAACGAAATGACAATATTTTCCACACAGTGTGATAAGGTTTGTGGGGTCTAACTCCCTGCTAGAATCTACATGATAAGGTACGATGTGATGAACGTCAAGCCCTTCTTTTCTACCACACGCAGCGCAGGTAGGATTTTCTTTTATATGTTCAGCACGTACTTTTCTCCATTTAGAAGATCTACCGTACATTTTATCAAAAAAATTTAACATATTAATTAAAACTCCTACAATATATACACAAAAATGAGCGTCTCCAGAGTGATATTACTGAGTAGTCCAATCAATTGCTCCCGCTCTATCATGTTGTATCGGATGGCTTTCTATGTCAACTCCAAATATTTTGCAAATCCAGAAAGAAAAACCAGAACCCCAAGGATATACGCTGTGAGAATAAACTTTGCTTGCTTTAGAAATAAATTTCATATCCAACGCAACATAAAACATATTTTCTATCTTTTTCTTTGTGTCAACTTCAAGATCTTTTATAGCTCCCGGAGCATTAGAACAGTGTTGACTTTTAGTGTGTAATACAATAATATTTTTATTTTTTACATTGTCCATACAATACTTTTTAAACTGATTAGAATCTGATAGTAATAATAATTTACGGTCTGGTTTACTGTGATTCTCTTGTATTTTTTGAGTTAATTTTTCAAAATAATCTGACACATCTTCATCTACTTGATTCAAGATATACTTATCCCCTAGTCTTAGGTGTACAATTTCATATTCTTGCATATGATGGAAGCGTGATAATCTTTTCCATTCTTTTTCTATTTCTTTATTAAAAATTAAATTAGCCTGCATAAAGTTTTGGCATTTTTTTGTAAGACATATTCTATCTAGTGACAGATTAGAATCAATAAAATCAGAATAATTTGTAAACAAGAATACTTTATCGTCTGATGATCTTTGTAATAAATTAAGTAAATTATGCTTTATGTTGTCTATGTAATTTTCTTTAGTGCATAACTCTTTATTGACTTTTTCTGTATCGAATATGTCGCTCACATTAAATTTATTATTAGACTTAGACTTTATGTATGGGCTTATATCATGTTTAGAGAAATCTATACAGAGATTGATATTATATAATTTACACTGCTCAAACAAGAAACAGCAACCTCTTAAAAAATCTCCTATACCACTAGAAGATTCATTATATAGACAATTAACCAATTTCTTTACGGATGTGTCTGATAAATCAAAATTTCTTAATTCATCTTTAGACAAATTGTCTAATAATTCTGGATCACAAAAAACAGATAAATGTTTATCAATATTTTTTTTTGAATTTTCATCAAGTTTTCCATCAGAATTAAAAGCAAAAATACTTTTCTTGATTAAATCAACTTGATCTGGATTGTATAAATCTTTAGTTTCAGCAATGACAGTAAATGATTCTGCAACTAAATTACTATTGCAATTGTTGTTATGGGAATACTGAAATAAAGTATAACAGAAAAGAGTAGCATCAAAACTAGAAAACTCCTTGTAAGACTTAATTAAGAATAGTAAACACTCTTCGTATAGTTCATAGTTATAAGAAATACACGATTTGATATAAAGGTTGTAAAATCTTTCTTCGACAAAACTTTCTGATAAATTGTCTTCATATTCCATGCCTTTATACATTTTATCAACCGAGTCAGCGATTACTTTCTTAATAGAGATCATGAAACCCTCTTAATGACAACGCTTTTATATGATTTTTCAGTTGGAACATCCACATTTACTAACTGCAAAGGCGATATATCTTTAACGTCTTCTATCTCCCAACCTATGGCATTTACCATTTTTTCTATGTCATCAAAACATATGCTCCACCAAATCTTGTCAAAATGTTTTTTCTTAGGTTTATAGAAAAAAGATCCTTTTTGACTATTGAAGAATGGATTTACAAGTATAGCTCTTTCCTTGACTTTGTACAATATATTCATTAAAGCTAACATTGGATCTCTCAAATGAGCTAGTATTGTGCCAAATAAAGCTATGTCAAAATCACCAAGCTCATCTGGCAAATCATCGTATATGTTTGCTCTGTAAAATTTGCACTTAGAGTTTAATTTTTCATGCATGTAGTGAATGGCATTATCTAGTTTTTTTGACCTGTCTGTAGGTTGGTTTGGAATATATCCGGGAAACTTAAGTTGATCCCAGTATGAGGAATCTGGCATGTCGTAAGAAACAACTTCTGCGCCTCGTTTTTCCATCTCAAAAGACAAATACCCACTTGCAGCACCTACGTCTATAACTCTTTTGTTTTTAAAATCAAGATTGCCCAAATAATCATCCACACAATGTCTCAAATCCCAATGTCCTAACATTGAATCGCTGAAACTGTGATATAAAGTACAATCTTCTAAACTTAAACCTTTTACTGGTTCTGTATACATGCTTCATCTCCAAATGTGTAATTGCCCAAAGATATTGTTTTGTAAAATGATTTTTTGATTTGTTCTATTGCTTCATCGTCATAGTAAACTTGATAATCTTTAATACGTTTTGATTCATTGAGAATTGGAAGACTATAGCCAGAAACCCCAATTTTATCTTGTATTTTTTGAAAGTCTTCATTTAAATTTTCAAATTTACCAATAAAATCTACTATAACGTTTCTTTTATTATCACATAAAAAATCGTTTGTAAAATCAAACTTTGCTTTTGATTTAATAAACTCATATGCTGGCTTATTTTTATATTTCTCTATAAACTTAAGATTTTCCTCAGAGGTATTACTCTTTGTAAGGGTTTGCATCCAATAACAGTACTGAGAAACGTGTAAGTCCCAAGGATTTCTCATGAATCCAAACTTAAAATATTCATCCCATTTCCATCCCATTTTTTCAAAATATTCTTTCACTTTTCGCGCCGAACTATGGTTGTGTAATTGCCTGCATAGCTTGGGTTCTTCTTCATAATCGCTCTCACTAGCTCCATACCAATGACCAATTTCATCAACTTGGAAAGCTGGTTCTTTTTTTAATAAACATTCTATAGAAGTTCCCGCTGTCTTGGGTACGTGTATGAAAACATATTTTAAACTGTGAGATATTAACAACTTATATATGCTCCAAAATTAGAGGTATATCAAAAACCTTTGTAATCCAACAGACAAATCCTGACCCCCAACTGTATACGCTATATGAAGCATTAGAACAACTATTAGATAACACATATACATCGAGAGCCGTGTAGAACATGTCGTTAGATTTAATACTTGAAGAGAACTTTGTCATGCATATAAGAGCGGGCTGTTTAGAAGTGTGAGAACTATTTAAATGCATGATAGTTATTTTTTCGTCTTTGCTATTGTCTTTGATATATTTTTTTAACTTATTGCAATCAGACATAACTATTAATTCCTTAGATTTTATGTTTTTTAGTCGATCATAACATATTTGTAAACATTTATCAAAACTTGTATCAAACTTTTGAAAATTGTAATTATTTTTTACAAATGATGGTAGCTCATCAAACTTTTTATCTAAATCTTTAACTGTTTGTCTATCTCCAAGCCTAAAATGTATAACTTCATAATCTGTTTTGTTAAATGTTGCAATAATATCGTCAGAAAAATGTATATTGTTTTTTATAAAATCTTTACTTTCTTGAGGAATGTCAAAGTTTTTTATATATTCGATATTAGAATCACTGGTGTCTGACAATACCTCAGAAAATAAAGACGATACAACCACTGTGCCTTTAGCTCTTTCGAGTATTGTATCTATTGTTCTTTTATTTTCTTCTTGCCAGTTTGAGTTTATATTTTTAGACATAGAAACTTTTTCTACATCTATAATGGACGCAATATGATAAGATTCTTTACAATCAGTGTACATATAAGCATTTATTGGATGATGTTTAAAATCAATCTCAAAAGAATAACCTAACTCAACACATTTCTGGTGTAGATATATACATCCTCGTAAGAAGTCACCAATTCCCCCACTAAAATTGGGGTGGTATGAATTAATTATCTTTGTCATTTATCTGTTCTTGTATCCAATTGTATGTATGTTTCGTTCCATCTATTAATTTCATTCTAGGAGTCCATCCTAGCTCAGTCCGTATTTTGTAATTATCAGAAGATCTACCATTAACACCTAAAGGTCCATCAATATGATTAAGTGATATATTTTTCCCAGAAATTTTAATAATCATTTTTGCGAAATCATTAATGCTAATCATTTCTTCTGATCCTATATTAAGAGGACCACAACACTTTGATCTGTTTAGTTTTAATGTGCCTTCAACACACTCGTCAATGTACAAAAACGATCTAGTTTGAGTACCGTCTCCCCAAATTTCAATTGACGAATTATCTTGCGCTGTTATTACTTTCCTACATAGTGCTGCTGGAGCTTTTTCTTTACCACCTTCGTAAGTACCTAAAGGTCCAAACACATTATGATACCTTCCAATGTGTACATTTAGATTATAGTTTCTTCTGTAAGCAAGGTAAAGACGTTCGCTAAAAAGTTTTTCCCAACCGTACTCACTATCTGGCGCTGCTGGATAAGCAGAATCCTCACTACAGTCTGGATGTTCTGGATCTAGCTGATTATATTCTGGATAAATGCAAGCACTGCTGCTATAAAATAAATTGCCAACACCGACTTTGGTTGCATATTTGCACACTAAAAGGTTTATTAAAGATGAATTTGTCATTACGTTGGCGTCATTATCTCCCGTAAAAATGTATCCAGCACCACCCATGTCTGCTGCTAGCTGGTATACTTCGTCAAATTCTCTATCAAAAGCATGTTCTACTACATCTTCACATGTTAAGTCTCCCACAATAAAATCATCTGCCGGAGTCTTTGAAAATGATGGTTTTTTCAAATCAACAACTCTTACGCAATATCCTTCATAGATAAGTCTGTTTACAATATGCGTACCTATGAATCCACCGCCACCTAAAACCAAAGCAGTCTTCATGCTACTCTCCTTTGAAACGTGTTATTTATGCAATATTGTACCAAAAAATGTTATATTAAACAATAGTGAGTAAAAGTTTTTATAGAACTATGCACTGTAAAGGTCTAATATAGCATTTTTTGCAAACATAGGTAGTCTAGGTGATGGTATGTAATTATAATTAGGAGGTAAGGGTACAGTATGTATCTGTATCGGAGGTCTTGGAGGCATACTTAATGGTTTTACATAATCAAAACCTTCTGGTATTGCAGGTCCATAAACACACATATATGTTTTATCTTCTAATTTTTCTATTGATAATTTCATGACAACCTCTATATTTCTATAAACTTAATGTATCTCCAATGAAGTGTGTGATGTAAATGGTAAGTCTCAGAAAATATATATATGTTCATAGATTGAAAAGCGGCACAGTCTTTTCTTATCTCTGGTTCAATAACTTCAACTTCAATATGTGTAAACATAAATGTAGTATGAAAATATGTGATGTGTTTAGGTCTACCATCTATTAAAAAATTAAATATCTGATTATGTCGAATTATTTCAATGGTATTTAAAAATAATAAGAACGATAATAGTATTACTTTAGTTTTCATAAGTGGAGGCGAGGGGAATCGAACCCCTGTCCAGTATAAATTCCACATAAACTTCTACATCGTTAGTCTATTGTTACTTGCACTATAGACAAAACCATCAGTCTTTCCTGCGTCAAAGTGGTTACACTTATCGTATCCGTTTACTTCAGGTGGAACAACCCTATCCGATTATCGGAGTCAGCACAATTGGGTAAAAAGGTTTGTGCAACCCCTCCCACCTAAACGGCGAGTGCTAATACAGAAGTATCGGCAATTGAAATGTAATCAAGTTTTAAAGTAGCCGCTTGATTAACTACTCGATGCGATCTATGCTTCTATCTACCTGTCGAAACCTTTGCGCCCCCTTTTAAGTCTGCAATATTTTGTGCTATATCTACCAATCTATCCCAATTTTCATCTATGTATTTTTCTGGACCGCCCATGTCAGCTTGTGCTACTGCTATTTCTTCAGTAGGAACCATCTCAATAGCATCCCAAGGACAAACTTTAACATCATACATTTTACCTTTGTTGCCGGGAACATGGATACATTGTTCACAACCTATACAAGTAGATAGATCAATCTCACACCATTGAGTTACTCCCTGTTTTATCTGGAATATACAATCAACAGGACATACTTCTAAGCAAGCCTCACAACCAGTACAATTATCTGCTTGAATAATTGCTAATTCTTTAGGAATTTTTTTTCTTGGTTTCTTGTTTGCCATTATGCTATAATATCGTGTTGAATATTTCCAAACACATCTGTTAATCTAAAATCTCTACCACTATATCTATATGTTAATTTGCTATGATCAATACCCATCAGGTATAGTATTGTAGCATGTAAGTCGTGCATGTCAATACTTTCTACTGCTTTATGTCCAAAATCATCTGTTGATCCATGTCTCATGCCGCCTTTAACTCCACCTCCTGCCATCCACATTGAAAATCCAGAGTTATTATGATCTCTACCAGTGGCTCCATCTTTCATGCCCGGAGTACGACCAAACTCGCCACCCCATATTACTAATGTATCGTCTAACATTCCATCATTCTTTAAATCTTCTAGTAGTGCTGCTATTGGCTTATCTATATTATACGCTTGATTCTTTAAACTTACATCAATATTCTGATGCATATCCCAACCTCCATGCCCAATTTCTACAAACCTAACGCCAGCTTCGCTGAATTTTTTAGCTAATAGACATTGCCTGCCAAATTTCTCAACACCCTTTTGACCTATACCATATCTTTCTAGTGTCTCTTTTGACTCTTTACTAATATCTATAACATTGGGAACTGACATTTGCATTTTGAAAGCTAATTCATAACTCTCTATTAATCCGTTAAGTCTACTATTCTCTACATCGTTTTGTAATTTTATATTATTTAGATCAGATAATAAATCTAAATTATTTCTCTGTACATCTCTGTTGAATGTATTGTTTTTTAAGTTAGGTATTGCATTGCCAGCATTACCACCATTAATTGCTGTTCCTTGATAAACTGCTGGAAGAAAAGCACTACCATAATTATCTGGACTTACAGAGGCATCAATAGTTATGAAGCCCGGAAGCTCTTGATTCTCCGTGCCTAATCCATATAACAACCACGAACCCATACTTGGTCTACTGAATTGAAAGTTACCAGTGTGTAACAAACTTCTAGCTTGCTGGTGATTACCTGTTTTGCTTGTCATACCATTCAGTAAACATAAATCATCTGCATGTTTACGAAGCTCTGGAAACAATTCACTAATCTCTATACCGCTATCTCCTGCTGGAGTTAAAGGTACTGTTGGTTTAACAATTTTTCTACCTTTAGATATTGGATCGTCAATACCATTTTTTTCTACCATCAATGGCTTATAATCAAAAGTATCTACATGAGACGGTGCGCCATTCATGTACATAAATATAACACGTTTTGCTTTTGGAGCAAAGTCTGTTGTCTCTTGTGCAAGTATGCTATTTAATGCCAATAGACCAAATCCACACGATGATGTTTGTAATATGTCTCTTCTATTTAACATTGCGAAATTCCCCTGTGCATAGAATGGTTTGTATAATTTGAGCTATATTGCCACCATCGCTAATAAATTTATTTATCTTACTTAATTCTGAATCCAATGGTTCTCTGCTCAAAAACTTTTTGTATATTTGTCTTACGTCTTTTGTTTTCTCTGCTTCTGCTTTACACATGTTAATTATTATAGGATTATTCATAAAATATAATGCCTGTGTAGATACAGTCGTTGTACTACGCTCTGCTGCCATTAAACTGTTATCTGGCCTGTCAAATATATCTAATAATTCTTCTTTCCTATCTCTTAGTGATGGCAGATATATAGAACGCCCAGTGTGTACTTGTATATGTTTATTTAAAT
>Ga0257110_1000169_pt1 | contig 34456 bp, 37 predicted proteins | sample LP_taG_7_FD_190184 | JGI IMG/M metagenome (GOLD analysis project Ga0257110, IMG submission 190184) | Marine microbial communities from Northeast Subartic Pacific Ocean, Canada - LP_J_2015_P26_10m | ecosystem: Environmental > Aquatic > Marine > Oceanic | place: Canada: Northeast Subartic Pacific...
TCTCATTTTGGTAAAGATATATTTAATAATGAAGATATACAAAAAAATTATAATAGAATAATGAATAAATTATTACCAGTTTCATTACTGTCTAATGACAATAATAAAGATCCTATGTTTTTTAAATTAGTTGAACTTTTACATATGCGTTATGTAGAAGTTAATAATGTTAAAGATGATAAATATTTTTCAACTTTAATAGAAAAATTAAAAGATAAAACAATTGCTAATATTATTAATTAAGCTCCGCAACTCAAACATTCAGTATCTTCACGTTCATATTTCGTTGCTTCTTGTGAAAATGCTTGAACTCTAGCAACTGGTCTAGTTCTTAAATAATATATACCAGTCTTTAATCCTTTTTTCCAGGAATAGAAATGCATATTACTCAATTTTGTAATATCAGGATCTTCTAAGAAAATATTCATACTCTGAGATTGACAGACATAAGCACCACGATCTGATGCTTGTTCTATTATAGTTTTTGGATGTATTTCGTAAGCAGTTTTAAATACTTTACGAATATCTTCAGGAATACTTTCAATATTTTGAACAGAACCTTTTTGTTCAATCAATTTATTTTTCATTTCTTTGTTCCATAACTTTAATTCAATAAGTTTATTGATAAGATATTTATTAATAACAAAAAACTCACCAGCCAATGTTCTACGATTATATATGTTTGTTGTAAAAGGTTCAAAACATTCATTAAAACCTAATATTTGGCTTGTAGAAGCTGTAGGCATCAAAGCTATTAAAAGACTATTTCTAACCCCATACAAACTAATACGTTCTTTTAGTTTTGTCCAATCCCAAAGATTAGAAGGTTCTACATTCCACATATCAAATTGTAAAATATTATTAGAAATTGGCGATTTATCATAAGAAATATATGTTCCATATTTCTCTGCCAAATCTACTGACATTGTTAAAGCACCATAATATATAGTTTCAAATATTTTCTTATTAATATCTTTTGCCTCATCACTATCAAAAGGAATATTCAAAATAGCAAATACATCTGCTAATCCTTGCACACCTATACCAATTGGTCTATGTTTTTTATTACTTACTTCCGTTTCTTTTGTAGGATAAAAGGTTTTATCAATAACTTTATTCAAGTTTTTTGTTAAGATCATAGCAGTTTTCGCTAATTGTTCATAATCATAATGAACATCCTTAATATACATAGGTAAAGCAATACTTGCTAAATTACATACTGCTGTTTCATCTTTATCACTATATTCAATAATCTCCGCACACAAATTAGATGATTTAATTGTTCCTAAGTTTTTTTGATTACTTTTAGAATTACAAGCATCTTTAAAACAAATATATGGTGTTCCTGTTTCTTTTTGTGCTATACAAATTGCTTTCCATAAATCTTGGGCTTTTATCTTTTTTTCATATTTATTAGCTGTTTCATATTTATTATACAGATTAACATAATCTATTCCATATACATCTGATAATCCTTTACATTTATCTGGACAAAATAAACACCATTCTTCATCATTCTTTACTTTTTCCATAAATAAATCAGGAATCCACAATGCTATAAATAACTCACGACACCTTTCCGCTTCATTACCGTGATTTTTACGCAAATCTACAAAGGATTCTATATCAGGATGAGATGGTTCTAAATAAATTGCAAAATTACCATTTCTTTTTCCACTATTATGAACTATACCCATTTCAGTAACATAGCTATGATTATCTTTAACATTGAGATCATATACATATCCTTCGAAGTTTTTCATTTTATCAATAGACTTAATACCCGTCCATAATACATTATCATTTTCAAAATAATTTAAAGTTTTTTCATCCGGTTTTTTATCAGTATAATTAAAAATACTAAATAACTCCTCGCAATATGGAATACATACTACATTGTATTTTTGTTCAGATTTATAAAAACCATCGACTAATATACCTAAACGTAAGAACAAGTATTTAACATAATAACAAATATACTTTTTAGCATCATCCACATTATAAAACATACAAGTATAAGTATCACTTATTTTACATCCATTTGCTTTTAATAAACCTTCCAAAAATACTTTAACACAATCTTTAGATAATTGTAAAAAGTTCTTAATAGGACGAATACCTTCTTGTGTTTTCCATTTAATTATTGTGCGGTTTCTTTCAGAATACTTACTATATTCTATTTTATATTTATTCAAAAAATCAATTAAAACTTTTAACATATCAGCACCTTTATCCCTATAAAAAGATACGTGCTGATATCCACTATCAATATAACCATTACCTAATATTATACCTGAATAAAGACACATATCTTCATCACATTCAACTTCATCATCAATAAGTGGTATAGGATAACCAATATAATCAAATGTAGTTAGTGATTTAAGATCTACATATGTTGGAACTTTATCAATATGATTATTCATATAATTCTTTAGTTCATTAATAGGCAACGAAGGCATATTCGTTAAAGCATATATTTGATGCTCTGGTGTAACATACACTGTATCAATAGAGTTATTAGTTCTAACTCTAAAAGTATCTTTATTAATTTTTGTTGTTATTTTCTTTAAAACTTTATGATAACTCCCATCTACTGTTAAAACATATTCTCCTTCACGGATTTTTTCTATTTTCTTTGTTCCCGAAAATGTATATACATTTGTATCACCACGAAAACATTGATCTACATACATTGCTGTCTTATTATAAACAGATAACATTGGAATAATACCATTGCTTGTTCCGTTTGTTCCACGAATATAAGATCCTTTACCTCTTACATCGTGGACGTGTAATCCTACACCACCACTATATTTTGAAATATTTGCACAACTCTTCAATGTATCAAATATTCCTTCAATACTATCGTCTTTCATTGCTTGTAAGAAACACGATGCCATTTGCGATCGTGGTGTTCCTGCATTAAATAAAGTTGGTGTTGCGTGAATTGCAAGTTTTTTAGACAACATATCATATGTTTCAATTGCATCTTTAATATCATTACCGTGAATACCTAAAGCAACCCGCATAAATAAATGTTGGGGTCTTTCTATTATTTTATTTTCTACTCTTAACAAATAAGAACGTTCTAAAGTTTTAAAACCAAAATAATCAATATCATAATCACGATCGTAATCTATTATACTATTCAGTTTTTCTTTATGTTCATTAACTACACTACAAACTTCATCTGAAATTAATGGATTGTGATTATCTAAGCGATCTTTAGCATTATATAAAATATTAATTACTTCACTAAAAGATGGTGAAGTATTTTTATGATGATTACTAATTATTATACGAGAACTTAATATCCCGTATTCTGGATGTTCTGTAATATAACTAGAACATATTTGAGATGTTAGTTCATCTAGTTCTGATGTAGGAACACCATCATAAATACGAGCACATACAAATTGCGCAATACTAGTAGGATTTAGATTTGGTAAATCTTCACTATGATTTTTAATGCGACGAGTGACCTTGTCGAATGATACATCTTCATAACTACCATCTCTTTTTTTAACCCTCATTGTTATGGTTATTAGTGTTAAAAAATGTTTATATGCTTTTTATGAACATCCTGCAGATGTCCAAGGAACACTACACGCTTTAGACCATCCACAACGATGTAAGTTTTTAGGTCCTGTTTCATTATTATCAATATACTCTTTAGCATCTAAACGTGCTAGATATTCTGGATATACTGTGGAACAATCGTATGTATTAAGAGCTGCTGATGGATAGGTACCACCATAATCATTTGCAGCTAATGTAGACTTAATTATAGTGCTACCTTTATTTCCACCATACATTGTTGTAAATATAGCACGCTGACGATTATTAATATCAGTATTAGTACCATCAGCAACATCATTAGCATTATCTGAATAATCAGTTCCAATAAATTTATCTCTAAGTGTAGCTTTCAATGGATCAGTTTCATAAATCTCTGGATCAGCAAAACATTTATGTTTTGCAACAATATTTGAGTTGTCAGCGTCAATGATATAATTACCTAAATCTACTTTATCAGTTGCTCCAATAATATTATAAGCTGAATTACCATTATCTTTATTATATTTTATATTACTTGAAAAAGCTACTAAAGTATCTCGACCTACTGTATTAGCAATACCGGTTGGATCAACATTACTTAAAGTATAATAATCAGGGCAACTTAAAGGATTATTTAATACATCATTAATTTCTTTTTTAGTTGCTTGCTCTGGTTCCCAATATACAACCATTAAGGTTACTGCCATAATTATAAATAATGTTCCAAATATGAATGTTAAAGCAAATGGTTTTAGATCAGAATATAATGATTTTCCTTGTTCAGTTAAGTTAATATATAATATCATAGCAAGTGCAACAATAGCGTATATTATACATACCGCAATTGTTCCCATAAAAGCATTATATTTTAATTTCCTTGTATATTGATCTGTAGTATCAGTCATTTTATATAACATACAAGATTTTAAAATCCTTTAAATTCTAATTCTTTTGTTCCTTTAGTTGACATAGATTGCGAATGTTCTAACGGAACTGGTAATTTTTGTATATCATTTAAATATTTACGTTTCATATTTAAACTAGAAATAATACGTGGAACTGAAAACTCTAAAACCTTTCTATTTATTTCTTGAACTTGATTATTAATTGGTATATCAGTTCTATATTTAGCGTGTTGAATAAACATAGCTCGCATTATTATTTTTAATTCAATTTCATTTTGTTTTCCTATACTATAAGCACCTTCCGTTTTATTTAAAATCATATTACGCATACCTAATTGTAAGATATCCATATTTTGTTGAGAAAAAAACAAATCTGCTAAAGGTGTTCGTTCTGTTGTATGTGATATAGCTTCTGTAGAATAATTACATAAGTTTTGTTTTTCATTATTATTTTTATACGCTAAACCATTTTCATTATTACCTGATACATTAATACGTCCATTTAAAACATTAATAGGTATATCTGTTTCAATATCAACCATTGTTTTATTATTTTATTATATTATAAGTAAAAATGTATGATCACATACTTCAATTACTAAATGATAAAAATCGATCTAAAGTTAGCACAAGACTTAAAACCGAACAAGATCCTTTAGGTTTTAAAAAATATACTGATAGCATAGCAAAAGAATTAACAAAAAAATCATCACAAGATAATATTAATAAATTAGAATCAAAATATGGATCTAAAACTATGATGATTAAAGGAGGTGTTCCTACAATACATCCATCACAATATGGAACAGATAATTATACAGTAGCACCTAAAAACGAAGTTGATATGGCTATTAACTTTAATACATTAACCGCAAGACCCGCTATGATGGGTGGATGCGTAGCAACACCTTTATTTAACGAAATACAAAAATATTTAAGAACTACTTTAAAAGGAAAAGGTGTAAAAACATCAGCAATAACATCTGTAGCTGGAATGGTAACTCACCGTATTATGGATAATATTGAAAAAATGAATAAATCTAATAGATTACGTAGACTTACTACTTGAAGATTTAATTACAGATAAATCTGTAACCATTATTTTTTTACTTCTTGTATCATCAGGACATATTTCATTTTGTTTGTAATAATTTATCAAATGTCTAGGGTAATCTATATTATATTTAGTATCAAATGGTAATAATATTTCTGCTTCATTATATGGACTTATATTATCAATCAAAATAGCTTTACAACCTTTATTTAATTTAACTCGCATTATACAACAGTTTCTATCAGCATAACTTATAGCCGTCTTATGATCCAATGTATAACTACTTAAAGTTTTAGAATTAAAAACACCTTTTGTAGAGCTTTTAAGATAATAGTCATCATTAACACCTCTATATATTACAATAGTATCTTGTATTTTTGGTGATTTCTTAAATATTTTTTTAATATCTTTAATGTATAGAATTAATATTTTATTCCAATCAAATGTAGTATAATTTTCAATAATATATTTTTCTAATTCTATTCGTGATAAATCTTTATACAAATATTTTTTAATTTGATAATAAAACAATATAAAATCTCTATTTGTATTAAATTGTTTTTTATCCACTATAATCTTAGATTTTCTATAACCATTATCAACTAAATCAATATCAATATCAATTTTAAAATTATTATTAATAAAATAATTTATAATAACATCTCCATCGTGTGTATGACACCTTAAAGTGTATATTTCTTCAGGACTTAAACTTTTAATAAATATATTTTGTTCTTTAATCCATTCTTCGTAATAAGATACGTCATTTAATACATAAAGTTTATTAATAAACTTTTTATTATATTCATTATATAATAAATCAATATTAATATTATTATTTTTAAATGTTATAATATCATCTGTATGATCTTGAGATAATATATGTTTATCAAGTTTCAATGTTTCATATATTATTTTAGTTTTTTTAGTATTAAATAGTTTCATTAATTCTTGATATTTTTTATAATATAAACATAGCTGTTCGTGATCTGAATCTAAATATATATCTTTATTTTCTTTAATAGTTTTTCTAGCTTTACTAAGTTTTTGTGTTAATGAAGATCTTATAGTATCTGATATTTTATACATATTCATATTTAAAAATGAACCAATATTATAAAATATATAAATGAACATTCATAATACAGATGCTTTAAGTTATTTAGAAACAATTGAAAATAAAAGTATTGATCTAATTCTTACTGATCCTCCTTATATTATTTCTAAAGATAGTGGAATGAATAAACATCACGCTATAGTAGCAAAACATAATGAAGATAATATTAATGTAAAAACAGAAGAAGAATGGTTGGAATATAAAAAGAGTTTGGATAAACCAACCGAAGAATTAAAAAACGATAAAGGTGAAGGTTGGTCAAAAGAAAACTATTTAAAATATGGAACAATTTTAGGTAAAAAATACGCAACTAAAACTAATTTTGGTGAATGGGATGAGAACTTTACAATGGAGCAATTGGAATTAATTATTCAACAATATTATAATAAATTAAAAAGATCAGGAACATTAATTATTTGGTTTGATATATGGAAAATAACACCTTTGAAAGAATTAATGGAAAAAGTAGGATTTAAACAAATAAGATTTATTGAATGGATTAAAACCAATCCGCAACCAATTAATAGTAAAATTAATTATCTTACTAATTCTAGAGAAATAGCTTTATTAGGTATTAAAGGTAATAAACCTACATTTAATAGTTCATATGATGTAGGTATATATCGGTATCCAATGGCAAATGGTAAAAATAGATTTCATCCAACACAAAAGAATTTACAATTATTTGAAGAATTAATTAAAAAACATTCAAATCCAAATGATATAGTTCTTGATACATTCTTAGGTGGTGGAACAACTGCCTTAGCTTGTAAAAATACAAACAGACAGTTTAAAGGTTGTGAAATTAATAAAGAATATTGTAATAAGGTTATGACAATATTAAACATAGCAGAATTAGAACAGAAATTAGATAACACTTTAATAATAATCTGAATTATATGATCCGGTTGTATGAATTAAAGCTTTTTTAATGAAATCTTCAATATCAGTCCAATATACACCTTGTAAAGTATTTACATCATTTACATCAAACGTTTCATTACCTGATGTATAACTAACACCTAAATGTTTGAATAAAGGTAATTCGCAAGCATCAAATCTTTTACCAGTTTTAAGCATTTTAACATTATAAGCTCTTTTTATTAAATTACAACCATTACATAAAGGTTGAAAATCATCAATAGTTTGTGTTTTCATATCTAAAACACGTGGATCATTATACAAATCATTTTTATGATCTACAACAGTATCATTGCTTTTTCCACAATGATAACATTGTTTTACTTTAATTATTCTTTTTATATCTTCACGAATTGGTCTATTAATGTTTTCTTTATTTTTACTATGACTATAAATACCAATATAATTATTTTGATTTTTATTTCTATCAGTGAAAGATAATTTACTTACTAAATTGATAATATGCGATTCTTCTTCATCTGTATAATTCCAATTATATTTAATTTTATTAACACTACAACATAAAAACATTTTATATTTAGTTTTTTTAGAGTTTCTATGCCAACTACCACCATTTGATGTTAGCCATTTTTTATTGTCATCATATAGATCATAAATAATAGGATAATTTTGTTCAGGATACTTATTGTTTATAAAATCAATAAATGTATTTAATGATGGTTTTTCAGTAATAGATAATGTATTCAATTGATTCTGTAGATCTTCCATTTATTCCTATACCTTTAGACTTATTCATTTTTTATATAAAAAATGAATTATAACATTATATATAATGCCTGTGATAACAATTGATGGTAATATAGGTTCTGGTAAATCAACAGTTTTAGAAAAATTACAAAAAACAAATAATCAAATTGTAAGTTTTGAACCTTTTCAAGAATGGGAACCATATTTAGAAAAAATGTATAAAAATAATACTGGTCATTTTGATTTTCAACTTAAAGTATATTTAGATCGTGCTTTTATTCAAGCAAAATCTAATTCAATTCTTTATATGGAAAGGAGTCCTAAATTTACATACGAAACATTTGTAAAAGTTTATAAAGATAATTTAACCCAACAAGAATATAGTATATTAGAACATTTGTATGAAAATGTAGATCATAAATATAATAAAAATGTCGTTGAACCTGTAATATATGTATACCTACAATCTTCACCGACTATTTGTTATAACAGAATTAAACAAAGAGATAGAGAAAGTGAAAAAACAATTGATTTTAATTTAATACAGCTATTACATAGCAAACACGAAGAATGCTATGATAATATAAGCACTAAAGGAGGATTACCAACATTTAAAATTAATACAGATGATAAAACACCGGATGATATAGCGGAATTAATTATTAATTATGTTCAAGGAAATTAAATATATACTGTATAAACTTTGCTTAACATAATATTTTTATTACAACATATACGATAATGAAAATGTGGTTTTACTTCTTTACCCATACTAACCTTATAACCATTAGGTAAATGTAGTTTAATAACAGCTTCGCCATTTTTAATTTTAGTAACACCTACATTTTCATAATTATCATAAGCGACCCAAGGATTATCAAAAACTTTAGTATTGTCTTTATCTTCTTTGGTTGCCCAATATATTACTTTTTTATCATTATGTTCTGGTAATGCTAAAACATATTGATATGAATAATCTTTAGGATATTTTTCATCAACTATAACAGTAGAAGGAAATGCTGAATGACCTAAAAATGGTAATAATGTATGAGGTTGAACTAATATATATATTGCTCCAATCATTATTGTAATATAAAATAATTTAATAATTGTATAATTATCAAATGCTATAAGCATATATAACATATGAGCAATAGTAAATAACAAAATAATAGCTAAAATAATAAAATGCAACCAAATACGTAAATTCATATCCATTTTATAATTATTACACATATAAAAATGATTAATAATATTAAGATATATCAATATGACTGAATATAAAAAGCATGAATTACGAACACATATTTTAGAACAATCACCTGAAATGTATGTAGGATCTATAACACCTGATGCATTTGATAGTTTTGTAGTAAATGATGAAAATCAATTTGTGAAAAAGACAATAACTTATAGTCCTGCTTTATACAAGATTTTTGATGAATTAGTAGTTAATGCAGCAGATCACGTAATTCGTATGACTACTTCTGATCTACCTGATAAAAACTTAGTTAAAAATATTAAAATTAATGTTGATCGTGAGAATGGAACTGTAGCAGTATATAATGATGGTGATGGTATTTCAATTGAAATACACGAAGAAACCAAATTATATAATCCTTCATTAATTTTTGGTGAATTGCTAACATCTGGTAATTACGATAAAACTAAAGTAAGACTTACCGGTGGTTTAAATGGTTTAGGTGCTAAATTGGCTATTATATTTTCAACAGAAGCAACAGTAGAAACTGTAGATCATCGTAATAAGAAGATATTTAAACAAACATTTCGTGATAATTTGGCTACTAAAGATAAACCGTCTATTCGTCAATCAACTAAATCACCTTATACTGAAATTAAATGTAAGATTGATTTAGCACGTTTTGGTGTAACTACTATTACTGATGATATTTTTGCTTTGTTTAAGAAACGAACATATGAAATAGCTGCACTTACACCACCTAATGTTAATGTGTATTTTAATAATACTAAAATTAATATTAAGGATTTTGAAAAGTTTTGTGTTAATTTTGTAGAAGGAACTAAAGCTTTTGAAAAATATGGTGACCGTTGGGAAATATGTGCATCATTAAGTAATCACGGTTTTGTTCATATGGCTTATGTAAATGGTATTCATACTAGATTAGGTGGCAAACACGTTGATTATATTCAACAACAAATTGTAAAAGGTTTGGTAGAACTTGCCGCTAAAAAGAAGAAGATATTAAAACCACAGTTTATTAAAGATAATTTATTTTTAGGAATCAAATGTTTATTAAATAATCCTACATATGATAGTCAAACTAAAGATCTAATGAATCTACCACAATCTAAGTTTGGTTCAAAATGTGAAATATCTGATAAGTTTATTCAAAAATTGTATAAAGATAGTGGTATTATTGACAAAGCTTTAGTTCTAAGTGATGCTCAACTTGATAAACAAATTTCTAAAACTGATGGTAAAAAGCTTAGTAAAGTTATTATTAAAGGTTTTATGGATGCGCCTTGGGCTGGAACTAAAAAATCAGATCAATGTTATTTATATATTTGCGAAGGATTATCAGCACAGACCTTATTTACATCAGGTAAAACTCAATTAAAAGATCCTGAATCCTATGGTTGTGCGGCAATCCGTGGAAAACTTATGAATTGTAAATCAGTATCAAATGTTAAATTGGCACAAAATGAAGAAATATCTAATCTTAAAAAGATCTTAGGATTAGAAAGTAATAAAAATTATACCGATACATCTTCTTTAAGGTATAAAGGTATTATTTGTTTAGTAGATGCAGATTTAGACGGAACACATATTAAAGGTTTGATAACTAATATGTTTCAATCTCAATGGCCTTCTCTATTCAAAATGAAAGGTTTCATTAAAACTATGTTAACTCCTATTATTCGTATGAAAAAAGGAACTAATACACAATATTTCTACACAACACAAGAATATGAAGAATGGGAAAAAAGCAATAATGTAAGTGGTTGGAATATTACATATCTTAAAGGTTGTGGTTCTTCAACATCTGAGGAAGGTAAGCAATTCTTTAAGAATATGAAAATGGTAACTTATACATACGATGATGAATCAGATCAAGCTTATAATCTAGCATTTGATGCTAAATTAGCTGATAAACGTAAAGAATGGATAGCAGAATATGATAAAAATACAATAGTAGATTTATCACAATCTTTGGATGTTCCTTATACAGATTTAATTCATAAAGAATTAATTCATTTTTCTCATAGGGATATTGAAAGAAATATTAACAATATTTGCGATTCTTTGAAAGAAAGTCAACGTAAATTACTTTTCAGTTTGTTTAAAAAGAAGATATACGGAAGTAATGAAATTAAAGTATCACAAATGGCTGGTATGGCAGCTGCAATGACTGCATATCACCACGGCGACCAATCATTAGCTGAAGCATTAACGAAAATGGGTCAAAACTTTATTGGTAGTAATAATATTCCTTTAGTATCTGCTCTAGGTCAATTTGGAACTAGATTACACGGAGGAGGTGCTGATAGCGCTCAACCTCGTTATCTATTTACTAAAATATCACCAATGTGTTCTTTAATTTTTAGAGAAGAAGATATGCCTATTCTTAAATATAAAGTTGAGGAAAATCAGAAAATAGAACCTGAATGGTTTATCGGTGTTATTCCAACTGTTTTTGTAGTAAATGTAGCAGGTATTGGAACCGGTTATTCTACAGAAATACCTAATTTTAATCCAGATGAAGTAATAGATCAATGTATTTTAATTTGTAGTGAATTAGAGAAAGAAGAAGCTGATATTAAGAATGCTGAAGATTTATTGAAAACATTTGATGTTATAAATAAAACTGTTATTAATGATCTAATACCTCATTATCCTAATTTCAAAGGATCTGTAAAATTAAAAGATGGTAAAGAAAACATTTATGAATCTACAGGTTGTTATAATTATATTGATGATAATACGATAGAAATTACAGAAATACCTATTAATAAAGCAATTGAAGATTATAAAAATATACTTGAAGATCTAGTTCTTAATAATCAAATTAAAAACTTTGAAAATCATTATTCTGCTTTAAATATTCGTTTTGTTATACATTTAAATCAAAAAATAGATGATCCTATTAAGTTCTTTAAACTATCATCTACAATTGGATTATCATTAAATAATATGCATCTGTATAATTCTAATATTAAAATTAAAAAATATGAATCAACTTCAGCTATTATGCGTGAATGGTGTTCTGTTCGTCTCACTTGTTATCACGAAAGAAAAACATATCAATTAAAAGTTTTAAATAAAACTTACAAAAAACTATCAGCTAAAGCACAGTTTATTCAAGACATTATTGATGGTAAAATTAAAATTATGAATGTAGAAGATGATGTTCTTAATGCTAGATTAGAAGAACTTAAATATCCTAAATTATCAGATAAAGATGATTATGATGAAGAAGAACAAGGTGATAAAACTAAAAATTACAATTATTTATTGAAAATGCCTGTTAATTCTTTAACGAAAAATAATTTAGAAAAATTAAAGAAAAATGCGGAAGATATTAATAAACAAATAAAAGAATTAACAAAAACACCTATTTATAAAATATGGATGAAAGAATTACACGAAGTGCGTGATGGTTATAAAAAATATAAAGATGAACTAGCTGTAATATATGAAAACGATCTTGAATCTTTAAAAGGAAATTCAACAAAATCAAAAAAGAAAAAATAATGTATAAAAATGATGTAATAGTATTAGATTTGCTATCTGTTGAACTTCAGTATTACATAGATCTTCATATATTTAGAAATTATGATATATGAAAACTGCCCTCATTTTAAATTGGGTTTATGTGCTTCTTATAAAAATTGTAATTATGCTTATCATAAGCCTTGTGATGATAATTATTTATGTAGAGATGATACTTGTAAATTTGGACACGGTATTTCTATTATGAAAAGAACTATTATAAGTGATATGTATGATACTATTGTTAATAATGATTATGATAAAAAAAGTGATAAATATTGTAGTAAAATAAATTGTATTAGTGAAGAATGTCATAAAAAACATTATTTTGATTATGAAAATAGATCATTCATTTATAAAATTGTTAATCAAAATGTTAATGATGCAAAAGCTTGGAATGAATATCAAAAAAAATATACTATAGTATCACCAGCACTTAGTGAAGTAATATCTTTAAATGATACTATTCCTTCAAGTTCTCCTTGTCCTATTGCTAATACACCACCACCGCCTATGTTGGTCACATATGCTTCTTTGTTAAAAAATCAAGTAGATGAAATAGATGAAATAGATGAAATAGCTGAGTCAATGCTTAATATTCGCAAAGAACTATCGTATAATACTCAACATAAAGATACTATTAAAGAACAAATTAAACAATTAGAAGATGAGTTGATTATTGTAGAAAACAAAATAGCTAATAATAAAACTCAGCTTAAAGAATTAGCAGTTAAGATTGCTGATTGTTAAAATATATAAAAATGATATCATTATAATTTTATAATTAATATGGAAAAGATAATTACAATTAAAAATAAATGGATTATTGAATCTTATACTGTTAATTATACATTAGAATTAACATTATATCCAAGTAATGCTATAATAGCTGAATTAGATACTGCAAATATTAAACAGCTAACCGCTTTTCAAATTGGTTTTTTATTTAGTAATTTAGAAAAAGCTAATATTATAGTTAAAGATATATCAATTGAATCAAGTGATCCAATAATCAATAATAATTGTAAGTTAAAATGTTATTGTTGTTTTAATGAAAATAATTTAACTTTTGTAGAACCAAAGATATATTTTGAAAATGAAATATCTAAAGTTATTAAAAACACTGAAAAGTTTTATCTAACTTTCTTTATTGAAACAATACTTAATAATCTTAAAAGATCTATAGAACCTGAAAGATCTGAAAGATCTGAAAGATCTGAAAGATCTAAAAGATCTAAAGAACCTGAAAATCCCGAAGGACTTGAAGAATTTGAAAGTCCTAATAAAAAACAAATTTCAAGAGAAAAACTAAAACCTATTCCTTATAGTAGTGCTATTAAAATTGATCCAGATAAATATTTTATAAGAGGAACAGTTGTTAAAAATTATAAATGGTTTTCTGAAAAAATACTAAAACTACTATTTAACCCAACTGATATATTAACAGATGAAATATATGAAAAATATGAAGAAGCTGGATATCCTAAAAAATATATCAACAAACATCCTATGTTCTATAAATATGAATTACACAATGGTAATACTAGTAAGCTAATAAGAAAAAAAGATATATACATATATCTAACAGTTAATTACTTTCCTGCTGGTGTTTATGATATTACAATAGAAAATACTATTTCTAAATGTCATATTACACAATGGGATGATGTAGATAATATTGAAAAAATCTACAATTCTATAAAAACAATATTAGAAAATCAATTTTCAAATGATCCAATGTTTGAAGGAATACCTGCACTAATTCCATATTACATATATAAAGGGTCAAAAATAGAAAAGATGATATCTTGGGCATTTATAACAAAAATAATGAGGATTGATCTTAATATTGAAGATGATGCTTTAGCAATTAATAATGAAAAATATTCTAAAAAAACTGAATATTTTGTAGAATGTAAATATTTTGATAACAAAAATAAGACATTGATTGTAATGTTAAAAGATTGTATAATATCTAAAGATATACCTTTTGGAATGTGTTATGATAAAAATAATAATATTGTGTATCAATATTATGCTAAGGATTATTTGAAAAAGCAAAATAAAATATTGCTTCCTAATTTAAGTATAGATTAGACAATTATAATTACCTGAACCAATATTATGAAATATATATAAATATCCTGATATAGCGTGTAAATGTAGATAATCGTGATGTGTAAATAAATATGTCATTTATCTAATATAATATAACTATTTTTTATGTATTTATTAATAGTAAATGTTAGATGTTGTAATATGTGATAAGGAATATTACAAAATTAAAAAACAATATGAAAATCATTTTAAACAAATTAATAAAGATATAAGTAGTTTAATTAAAAACATTTATTGATTTAATAGTATTTTAAGATTCTTAACTTCTTGTTTAAGATCTTTAATATCTTTATTATTACTTTTTATACATTCTATTAGTAAGGCAACTAATTGACTATAATCTACATTGTAATTATTGAATGCCTCCGGTATATGATTTCTAATATCTTGAGCTATAACACCAATTCCATTCTTATTAGTTTTCTTATTTTTATATTTAATACCCCTAATTTTACTTAATAAAATATTAGGATCTTTAATTTCAGTAACTTCTTTTTTATTTAAGACATCTTCATTCTTTTCCATCTTTAATTATATCATATAATTCTTTAACAGCTTCAATCAATAAAGCAACTAAATTAGCATAAGCAACTGTTTTAATATTATTATGTTCTTGAACAACTTCTGGACAATATTTTTCAACATTTTGTGCTATTACCCCCATACAAATCTTATCTAAATTATCTTTTCTTCTATAATTTACACCGTTTAATTTTAAAACTTTATTTAAACTATTTTCAATAGGAGTTATATCTGTTTTTAAAGATTCGTCAGAATATGCAGCAATATCATCTTCACATATTATACCTTTAATATTACTATAATTACCTACAAATAAAGCAGGTAATTTAGTTCCACCTAATACAGTATAATCATCATCATTACTTTTATTTATAATAACACGAGTATCGTTAACTAAAACTATATTGCTTTCTTTAGTCCATATATTATCATTTTGTAGTAATAATATATCAATATTACTAGTATTTGTTTCTAAATTAGATGCTAAAACAACGCTAATATTACTTGTTATAATATCAACTTTACTATCTAATTCAGTTTTTAGAACATAATCATCTAATATTAAAGGAGTTGTAGTATTCTCAAAGGTTCCTGATTTATCTTCAGTTCTATAAATATTACCACCACCTTCTATTAAAATATCACCTTTTAATCTTAAAGCAAAATCATTACTAGGCTTACAAGCTATACTAATACAATTTTCAACACATAAACTGTTTGGTGTAGTATTGTTAAAACTATTCAAAGAACTACCAATATTAACAGAAGGTTTGATTTGAATTGTATCAGTACATATAATTCCTAATCCATTATTATCATCTAAAAATAAATTATCAGTTTTACCTAAGCCACTATAACTACCATCAAAAGATTTTGTATATATCTTACGATCATTTTTTAACATTACCAAATGACGATCGCTATGATGAACTTTAAGAACATTAGATTCAATTAAAATACCGTCACTATCATAAAGATCTTTATCAATTAATTCATATGTATTTGATGTTAATGAATTAACAATTATATTACTACTATAATAACCATTATATCCTAAATAAAATGTATTAATATTATTATCAATTAAATTATCATCTTGATGATATAAATTATTATTTTTAATATAATAATAATAATCACTATCAATAATATAAATATCTATAACATTTGTAATAGTTTTAATGACAATAATATTATTATCATCTTTTTTTTTTTTTATAATTTGCTTATCATTAACAAGATAATGATTATTATTAATATAACCACCTGCTTTATAATTAGCTTCTTCTATTGGATAATCTTCATCATCATATAAAAAATAAATAATATTAATTTTGCTATATATTATAACACCATTTTCAGATTTAATATTTTCAACATTAGTATCAATATATTTATACTTATTATCGGGTATTAACCTATATAATATATTATCCGCAATTATATATGTATTGTTTTTGGTGCAATAAATATCAGTAATATTAACAAAAGTATTACCACTAAAATTAAGATCATCTTTAGTTCTTAAGTTTTCTATATCAGTATCTAATATAATTTTAATATTAGAGTAATATAAAGTATCATCTTTTATACTAATACCCGTAATATTATTATTACTTTCATAGTCTTTAAACGCATTATAAAATGTTAAAAAAGTAGTATCCGCTACAATAATATCATTACATTTAATATTTGATTCTACACATAATTGTATGTGATTAGTTTTATTTGGTATATTATATCCAATACCGACATAAGGATCTTCAGCATATATTTGAATAGTTCCTATGTTACTGTTATCTACTAATTTAACGGTTTTTTGCTGAATATTAGTAGCATTATTTTTAATGGTAATTGTAGAATCATTAGATATATTACAAGTGTTAATATTAACTAATGAATTAGGAATATAAACATTTGATTGTTCATTTTGTATCGTTAAATAATGAGCATCATTTATAAAAGATGTGGGTATTTTATTATCACCATTTAAAACCAATAAATTACTGCCATTTTGTTTTACATTTCCAGTAAAATTAACCTCACTATTAAAAATAATATTACTATGATCTTTGTTGGATATTGTATTAGTTCTTATATCATCAACATCGAAATCAATATTAGAATATAGTAATTTAGTATTTTCATTTTTAGCTTTAAAAATGAAATGATTATCAAGTAATCTTATATCAAGTTGATTTGATCTATTTTGAAGACTCATAAAGACATCCGTTCCATTTGTATTTTTGATAGCAAAAGCATTAGGTATAGAAGATTTAATTAATTGTGTAGGTTTAGACATATTGAGTTTTTATTATTCTATAGATATAAGAAATGAATAGAATTGAATGTGTTACAAAAATTATAGCTGTTAAAATTATTAATAATTCTTTAGATATATGCGAATAACATTTACAATGTTTATTAACATATATTACAAATAATATAATAATTATACTAGTAATTAATGTATACATCATATAAATACTATAAAATAAACTAAATACCCTATTTTTTACTAAATAAAACATAATATTAAATAAGAAATATAATATACTTAAGACTATATAAATAATAATATAATAATAATGCCATATATCTAAACAATCACATTGTTTTTTAAAAACACTTAACCAATAATATAAATATAAAAATATTATAAAATATAAAATAATAGCAAATATTTCAAGATACATTTTATTATCATATTAAGAAAGTAAAATGACGAAAGATTCTAAATTAATAGCATCAGGAACTTACGGTTGTGTTGTTATACCACCCATAACAAAAAATATTACTGAAGTTAAAAAATACACAAGTAAAGCTAAAAACGATATAGGTAAATTATTTAAAGCAACGGATGATAGTAAAAAAGAAGCATTGAAAGAATATTCAAAATACAAAGGATCAGTTGAGAATGTATTATATTATAATAAAATAGTGCCAAAAATAAAAGGTTATAATATAATTCATAACATTACTGATACTCAAATACGAAACTGTTTATTTTTGGATTATTATGATGAGGACATACATCAATTAATATATGAAAATGCTGGTATTACTTTTAAAGATTATCCTTACAATAAACTTACCTATAAAAAATTAATGAAAATGTTAAAAACATTTTTAGAATATTTTAATTATTATGTAGAATCTGGAAGGATACACAATGATATTAATTATAATAATATAATGATTAAAAACAAGAAAATATTATTAATTGATTTTGGATTAGAAAAAAGCAAAGATACAATATTCACGAAAAATAATAATAAATTTTTTAAACACGAATATATATTTTATACGCCTGAATATAGATTATTATATTTAAAAAATAAAATTAATACAAAAGAAAATATTAAATTTGGTTTTAATAATTTTAAATATTTAATAGATAGTGATTTTAATATAATGAGTAAAGAATATATTTTAAAAGAAATAGGAACTTTACTTGATAATTTTTCAACAGATTATAAGAAAATTGATGTGTTTGCGTTAGGTGTTAATTTATATTTACTTCGTAATAGAATAATATTTGATAATGGTAATGAATTAAAATCTTTTAATTATTTAATTAAAAAAATGATAGAACCACATCATATTAAAAGATTTTCAATATTAGAAGTAATTAAATATGCCAGTTGAATGGAAATTACTTACAAATTATAAAGATCTTAAAAAAACTAAAAATAATAAATTATTAAAATTATATTCATATGGTAAATGGTTTATAGAAGATACTCCATTTACTTTAAAATCTAAATTTGATTATGCCAAAAAAAACTTTATTTCTACATATGGTGGACCTAATGCTTGGACTGAGAAATTATTTTTATACGATATCAATACTTACGACATATCAATAACATTAAGTGGATTAGAAAAAGGAGAATATCAACAAGATCAATGTTCAGATAACCAATATGCTAATGTTATTAATTTCATAAAAAAAAATATATATACAACTGACGATGATAATTTAGGTTGGTTGTTGAAAAATAATATTAAAATATTGGAATTATTAATGGAATATAGGATTGAAAAAAAACAAAGTATTTCAACATTTAACAATGATCTTAAAATGTTTGCTAGAATATTTAAGATAGCTTTAGGTGATAACCACGAATTATATAAAAAATACAGTCAATTACAAACTGATTTAAATAGTCTTCTAATAGAAAAAGAAACCGGTAAGAATACTTTAAATAAATATGAAAAAGATAAATATATAGATTTTGATAATTTGTTAAAAATACGTCAAGATCTTGAAGATAATTGGAGAACTGAATTAGATAAAAATAGTATTAAATCTAAATCAGTATGGGAATTACATTATAAAATGCTATTATTAAGTAGTTATGTTCTTACACCTTGTGTTAGAACTGAATTAATGATTGCAAAGTTTGCGAATACTGAAGAAGAAATGAGTGATAATATAGATTATGTATATATACCGCAAGAATTGGATAAAGCAGTTGAATATAATTTTAAGATATGTAAAAAAGGCAAACCTGTTGAAAGATATACAATTGGTTATAATGATGAATCTAGAACAAAATTAAGTGCTTTATTTCGTGAAAGTTTATTACTCTATAAAAGAGAATCAGTTTTTCCTCAAATTAAAAATATGGATAAAAGTTCTATAATAGCAAATGTAAATCAATTTTTAAGGACTTTAATTAAAGGAACTACATTAGGTGTTAATGTAATACGATCATCTTATATAACTTGGCGTAATAAAAACGGTGTATCTTATAACGATATGAAAGAAGACGCAATTAGATTAAGAAATAGTGTAGAAACTCAAATGAAAGATTATTTAAAGAAAACAGATGATATTAAAACTGATTATGTAGCAAATGAAATTAAAATTAAAGACGGTATAGATGCTTTACAAAAAGAAAAAGATTATAAGAAAGAATATTACGAGAAAAATAAAGATAAGATAAAAGAATATGTAAATGCTAATAAAAATAAAAAGAATGCTATTTATCATATAAATAAGTTTAAAAAAACTGGAATAGAACCTAAAGAAGCAGTAATAAAAAAATGGAAATTGTATAAAGAAAACGATAAATGGAAAAGTGAATATGTTATATAATAATAAATGATAGGATTGAGTATATATATAATTATACTAATAACAACTATTATATTACATTATGCTTTATATACTTGGACAAATGATTTAAAACAATTGGGTTGTAAATGTTCTTCGGGAACTATAAGAGATGTAATTAATATGTTAGCTTTAATATTTTTATTATTAATTCCATATAGAATAGTTAATTACAATGATAAGTATTTTTCAGCATTTTTCTATGGATTTATAAGAATTATTACAATATCATATTTTATTTTGATAATTTATTATATTAATAAATTAAATACTGAAGCTTGTGAATGTAGTAGTAATTGGAAGAAAGATTATAGTTTTATAACTGTAATAGTATTTTCAAGTTTAATATTATTTGTAATGCTTCTAAAATTAATTTTATTTTCTACACTAGATAATAAATAATGCCAAAAAAAGCATCAAGTCCTATAGATCAAATAAGATCTACAAATCCTGCAAATCCTAATTTTAATTTAGGATTTGGTACTAATGTAGCAGTATTTATAGTTTTATTACTAATAGCAGTTTTAGTTTTAGTTTTACATTATTCTATGTATACTTGGACAGAAGAATTAGAAAAAACAGGTTGTGAATGTTCTGATCTATGGCATAGAAATATTATACATTGGATTGCATTAATATTAGTAATAATTATTCCTATTAATATTTTAATACAAATTAATAAAGTAAAATCAAAATTACTTATTCCGTATAGTTTAATACTAGTTGTTCTACAAGTATTTTATATTGCTATGATATTTGACTATATTACCAAACTTAAAAAATTAGAATGTGAATGTAGTGAAAGTTGGAAACGTGAATATGGTTATATCGGTAGTATTGTATATATGGGTTATTTTGGTTTATTATTATTATTGTTAATTTTAGGACTATTAATGTTTGGTTTTATGTCTAAGTAAGTTCTTGAATAATATATTCTAATTTTACAACCTTTTTTATTACGTTGTTTATATGAATAAAGTATTTTATATCATCTAATATAAAATATTTGTCATTCATATTTTTTTCTATATTTATTTTCAATTTCTAAATATAATTTTTCCATTATATCTTTAATAATTGTTTAAACAACTATCACATTCTGTATATTCATCACTAAATGGTGTAAATATTGTTCCACAAGTGCAACATTCTTTTAAATCCATAAATTCTAAATAATTTAAAAAACATTCACGACAAATATCATTATTGTAAATAACTTTTTTACACATATGACATTGTTTTTCCAAACTAACATTATCAAAAGTATTGATTAACGAATCCATTAATTAATTTTATATTTTGCTATCATTTTTTAAATAGTCTATAACCTTATCTGAAGCAACTTCTAATAATATAAACTTTTTAATAACCTTAATAGCATCAATATCCAAATATTCAATTTCATTTTCTTCGGTTAAATCTAAGTTTTTTTTATGACATTGAGAACAAATTCTACAATTAACTACTTCAATAATATCATTATTACACCTTGTATAAGTAATTTTTGGATAACGATTACCATTATAAGGTTTAAGTTCAAATAAATAATTATTGTTAGCATCTTGAATACAACATTCGTCTGATAACATTCCACAAGGTCCAGAACAAAAATGTAAGTTATTGTGATCTAATATGATTTTAACCATATTTTATATAAATAAACAAATATAAATGTTGTAATTTTTATACCAAGTATATATAAAAAATATAATTATATATATTTATATATGGATATAGAAGATATTGCAGAAGACTTTAAAAACATTACAGATGTTGAAAAGTTTAGACTGAGTATTCAAAAAAAATATAAAATAGTTTTATCAAAACCTGATCTTATTAACATTTATAACCAATTAAATCTTAATGATGAAAATCTTAAAAATCTTATTATAAAAAAAAGACAAAAATCAACATCAGGTGTTATTGTTATAACGGTTTTAACATCAGGTAATCCATCTTACGAAGAAGATGGTAAAATAATAACTAAAACTTTTAGTTGTAAGCATAATTGTGCTTATTGTCCTAATGAAAAAGCACACGAAGGTAATGGATGGATTGATCAACCAAGAAGTTATTTATATTCAGAACCAGCAGTATTACGTGCAAATGCAAATGACTTTGATCCTATAAAACAGTTTAATTCACGTGTATCTACATTAATTTCTATGGGACATACAATAGATAAAATTGAATTAATAGTATTAGGAGGAACTTGGACTCAATATCCTAAAAAATATCAAGATTGGTTTATTACTTCAATTTATTATGCGGCAAATACATTTTATAATTCTAGACCTATGTATTCTTTAGAACAAGAAATAACAATTAATGAAACCGCAAAAATACATATAATAGGTTTAACATTAGAAACCCGTCCTGATACTATAGATTTAAATGAAATTAAAGAATTACGTAAATATAATTGCACTAGAGTTCAATTAGGTGTTCAACATACTAATAATAATGTTTTAAAAAAAATACAAAGAGGTCATACCATAGAACAAGCTTACAATGCTATTAAACTATTAAAGAATAATTGTTTTAAAGTTGATATACATTTAATGCCTAATCTTCCTGGATCAAGTTATGAAAAAGATCAAGAAATGTTAAATAATGCTCTATATAATCCGGATTTAGAAGCAGATCAATATAAAATATATCCTTGCGCAGTAGTTCCTTGGACTAAAATAAAACAATGGTTTGATGAAGGATCTTATATACCTTATGATGATACTTTATTATTCCAATTAATTAAAGATTTTAAAATAAAAGTTCAAAAATGGAAAAGACTTAACAGAATTATTCGTGATATACCATCTTCATATATTACTGGTGGATATAAAGATGTTAATATGCGTCAATTACTACAAGATGATATGAAAAAAAATAATTGGAAATGTAATTGTATTAGATGTCGTGAAGTTAAAGATAATAAGATAACTGAAAAAATAGAACAAGTTTGTAGTGTATATAAAGCATCACAAGGAACTGAATATTTTATATCATTTGAAACTTTGAAATATCTTATAGGATTTATAAGACTACGATTAAATAACAATTACGAAAATACAATAAATATATTGAAAGATTGCGCATTAATTAGAGAACTTCACGTTTATTCTAGTCTTACTGATGTAGGTGGAGATGTTGAAGATTCTTATCAACATAAAGGTTTTGGTAAAAGGTTAATTAAAAAAGCAGAAGAAATAGCATTAAAATGTGGTTATAATAAAATAGCAATCATAAGTGGCACCGGAGTGCGTGATTATTATCGTAAAATGGGATATGCATTAGAAGAAACGTATATGATTAAAAACTTATAAATAAATAATTCTATTGTTCTTTTTATAATATTATTATTTACAGATAATAAATAATATAAGTGTAAATAATATAACATTATTATCATATATAGATTTTCAGGTTTATTTACTAATTGTAAATAAACAATACAAAAACCGCATTTTCTAAAAGAGAGATGAGCAAATAAAGATTCTATATTTTTATTTTTATACTCAAGATAATGTGATAATCCGTAAAATAATATTACAAATAAATATAATATTATATTATTATCATTGTAAAGTAAATGATAATAATATAAAATAGCGTTAATACGATCTATATTATGTAATAATTTATTATAATTTGAGAACCAATATAAAGCTGATATAAAACTTGTAAAAATTGTATGAATATATAGTAGGTAATTAACAGAAAATGAAATAGTATAAAGTGGAAATAATAACCAAAATGAATTGATACCTAAAATAAATCTATACATTATTAATTAACATATTAATATATAATTTCTTATAGTTATATCCACCACATAAATAATCTATAAAAGCATTTTCAGTTTCATAATCTATTTTTAATACAAAATATATATGCAATAATATAGGTATTAGGCATAAATTATATAATACATTTATTATCGATAATTCATAACAATATGAGAATATGATCATACATATTATTGACTTAAAAGGTATCATTCTACTACTTTGTAATATCGTAATTTTACCAAATATACCTAAACTTAACATTATAGCAGGATATATTAATAATAAAGGTAATGTTAATATACCACTATAATAAAAGAAATAATGAATATGTTTAAGATCGCATAATGATTTTGAAATATCTTTCATAGTTATATAAATACTTGTGTTAAATGTTTAACTCTAAAAACGGAAAATTAATGATGTAGATAAAAAAATGATAACATTATTTTATATTTAACAAATGTCAATCAATATGGAAAATATTCTTAAAGAAAATATAGGTAAATCTTTATTCTATATACCTTCATTAAACAAATATGTTGGATGGATTAATTTAAACAATTTCTCATTTATGTTTAAACCAATTGGTATTAATCGCACTATCAATGAAGATGTTATAAATAAAAGAGTAAAAGAAAATGAAGATTCTTATTTAGCTACTCAAAAATATTATGATTTTGGAAATGCTGAACTAGTTGTAATTCGTGAATATAATGATAATATCTTATACATCATTGATGGACAACATAGTATAAGAACTATGCAAAATTTAAAAATAAAATATCCAGATCGTGATCTTATTATAAGTGTAAGTATTTACGTTAAAGATACAGTTGAAGAAACTCTAAATTATCTAAAGCATTTTCAAAATCAATATTCAACAGATGATAGGTTGTTTTCAGTAAACCAAACAGGGTTGGAATTTGAAAAGGAACTGCAGGTTTATAAAGAAGGCGTCCATCGGGCGTTGCTCATTCTAGGCGTCGATCAAGGGTTGCGTGGTCTCACGAGTGTCGCAGCGACTGAACAGCTTGAGCAACACATTCGAGCATTGCAGGACTCTGAGTTTTATCTGCTCAATAGAACAGAAGAGATGAACAAAAATATTATGGATTACAAGGAGGAAAAGGTTGCCATAATGCTCAAGCTCAACGCCTACATTGTCAAAGAGCAAGAGGACTCGGTCTCGTCAGCGACCTCAGCTTCGAGCCAAGCTCAGTTCAAACAAAACAAAAAGAGATCAACTTGATAAAGTTCTAATTTAGATACGAATATTCTGAAGTATTTTTACAATATGATAAAAAAAGATAAATATGGTCTATTTATCTTTTTTTTATCATATCAGTCTGTATTCGCAATCCTGAAGTTAAAATTAATAAATTAAGTGATCCTAATATTACAATAAATGAAAAAAATGATGTAGATAAAAAAATGATAACATCATTTTATATTTAACAAATGTCAAGCAATATAGAAAACACTTTTAAAGAAAATATAGGTAAATCTTTATTTCATATACCGTCATTAAACAAATATGTTGGATGGATTAATTTAATTAATTTTTCATTTATGTTTAAACCAATTGGTATTAATCGCACTATCAATGAAGATGTTATAAATAAAAGAGTAAAAGAAAATGAAGATTCTTATTTAGCTACTCAAAAATATTATGATTTTGGAAATGCTGAACTGGTTGTAATTCGTGAATATAATGATAATATCTTATACATCATTGACGGACAACATCGTTTAGGAACTATGCAAAATTTAAAAATAAAATATCCAGATCGTGATCTTATTATAAGTGTAAGTATTTACGTTAAAGATACAGTTGAAGAAACAGTAAAATATCTAAAGCATTTTCAAAATCAATATCCATCAGACGATAGGTTGTTTTCAGCAAACCAAGCAGAAAGAGATCAACTTGATAAAGTTTTAGCATTGTTCAGCTATGAATATCCTGAAGTATTTTTACAATATGATAAACATATTCTTAATCTTATAAGTAAAAAAGATAAATATTATAAAGAACCAAATAGACCATATTTATCTAATGGTATGATATCTGATTTTATTCGCAATCCTGAAGTTAAAATTAATAAATTAAGTGATCCTAATATTACAAGTGATGATATTAAGATGATTAATAATAAAATAAAAGAAAATCTACAAATGTATAAAGGCACTATAAATCATAATTTAATTGAAAATGAGTTGAAAGGCTGTTATTTTGGTATAATTCGTAAAGATAATAAAAAATTGATTGAAGCTATAAATATATAAAAACATACTAATATTACGTTATTATAATGTTAGAATATATACAATATATGGATAAATCTATTTTATTAAATTATATTGAAGAATTATATAGTAGAAATACAAGAGTAGATGATACAACTAACGAAATTATAAGTATTTATAACGCAAGACCAGATTTAGGTATAATGAAAGAAACTTATGTTCAATATAAAAGACGTAAGCTTATTATAAAAAAACCAGTATATTTAGATTATTTTAAAGATAAAATACCAAAAAATGAATATAACAGACTACTAAAATATTTAAATAATACAAAAGTATTATGTAAAAATACTAAATGTATTAAAAAAACTTATATAACTCCAAAAGATCTATATAAAAATATAGATTGGAATGAATATAAGTTTAGTTGCCATAAACACGGTATTATAAGTTGTTGTAAAGAACTTAAGCAACAAGCAACTCTAATTGATCATTAAATTGTCTTGTATTTTCTTCAAGTGTTCCTATATCAGGAAAAGATGGTAATGATAATAAATTATTCGTTTTTTTTATAAGTCTCGTAGGAATATAAGGATAATAAGGTTGTTCTAATAATCTTCCATTACTAATTCCTTTTTGTATTACAATAATAGTTTTAACAGAACTATTATCATAATCGGTTTCATCTATTGTAAATAATTCTCCTTTATGAATATAAAAATCCCGGTTATCATCTGTTTTGCCTAAAAATATAGGAAATTGTATTGTTCCTATTTTTATATTTAAACTTATAATATATTCATTTTCTTGAATTGCTTTAGCAATTCCAACTAATCTAATATTTTTATAAATATTATCATTAATTTCTAAAGTTCTCTGTTTTGTAAAATGTTTAATTTTTTTAAATATTTCTTTTAATTGATCACGTGTAAATGGTGTTCTACCTAATGCAATATTTTCAGGAACTTTTCCTATTTTATGACAATCTAAAACATAATTATAAATATTTACAGTATCATAGCAATTTACATAAGTTTTTCCATTAATTACGGATTTAATTTTAGATAAATATTTAATTTTTTTAGCGTGCATATCAGCATATAATTCCATCGTAAATGGTTCATTACCTGTTAAATCACATTTGTGTTTAAAAACTTTATTTTCAAAACTGTTGTGTTTAAAAACTTTATCTAATCTTTTTGCTTCTAATTTTAATTCAGTTTTAATAGCACTTAAAGATTTTTTACCACCTCCTCTATATTGCATTAATTGTTTTGCTCGTGTATTACTAATCTTACCATTTAATTCCGCAATTTTTAATTCTATTAAAAGTTCTTCTTTTTCTTCAGAGTTTTTTATATATGTTCCATCATATATATATTCATAAAATTTACTTTTAAGTTCATCAGTTAAAATAACACCACTTGATTCTTCATATAAAGTGCTATTACTGGAATTACTACTTTCTCTTGTTTTACTAAAAGCAGATAAAGATCTTCGTGTAGTTTTAATAGGTAAATAACCATATTCAAGATCATCTTTAGTTCTATTAATAGAAACCGAAAAATATGGTGATACTTTCTTACCTAAATGTTTTTTATTATATTCTTTTAGTTTTCGATCATATTCTTTAATTTGTATTTTATATTCATTTTCTTTTTTGCTATATTCTTTCAATTGTTTATCCTTATCGTTATCAATTAAATCAGCTAATTTTATTTTTAAATCTTCAAAAGAAGCTTTAGCAATATTTGATTCTAAATTTGATTTACGATTTTTATATATTATTAATTCTTGTGATAGAATTGGATATTTAGGTATTTCAGGTGGTTCTGGTAAATTATCATAAGGATCTTTAACAAACCTATATACCTCTTGTTTATTTGATTCCATATGTATTTCTTCAATATCAAAAATAGCAGATACTAAAAAGTTTTTAAAATTTGTAGTATTTAATTTAATTATACATTTGTTAATAATATTGAAATACTTATTATCATTATCAAGTATATCTTCGTTTAACTTTCTAGATATTTTTTCAAAAATATCTATACTTCCAAACTTACTTATTAGATGCATTATACAATTTAATCTGTTTTTTATATTTTTAATAGTTTCCGGTAAAACATTTGTATTAATATCTAACATTTCTTCAAAATATGAAATATATTCAGTCTCTTTTAATTCTATGTGATTTGACAATAAAGTTATTGGTAATATTAAAAAACAAAGATCATAAATATATTCATTTATCATTTCAGTAAATACTTCTAGATTTTCATCTAACATAATATCTTCTAATATAGCAGGTATGTCTGGATAAGTTGTAACCAATTTAGCATTAACTTCAAGGTGTCTTGATATTATTCTGTATAAAAAGAAATTAAAGTTAAATTCATAAGAATTGTTTGGTTGTAAATAATATGTAGTAAATAAATAATCAAAATCAAATTTTTTTAAATCAACTAATTTTTCACGTTGTTTTGTTTTAAAAAGAAACAACTTCCTTAATTTTAAAAAATTAATATATGCAAAAGTATAACAATGTGATGTTGGTAATTTATCAGTAATTTTTTGTTCATTTATTGAAATTAAATATTCTAAGAACGATTTATATAATTTAACATATTCACTATTATCAACAATAGATACTTTAATAGTATAACCAGTATATGGATTAATTTCCGGATTATCACGCCATTTTCTTAATTTACTTTTAACTTCTTTATCTGTTATAAAAATATTAGGATTCTCAAATATCTTCTGTTTTTCTAAAATAAATAAGGTTTCATTACTAACTTTTTTATGAATTAAATCTATTGCAACCGGATTACTGTATAGCTCATCCCAATCTGGATTTTCTAATTTTTTAATTGCTTCAATATCATTTGAACGACATATCTTTTTATTTTTTAATTGTTCTGTAGGTTTATATCCACTGTGAAGTAATTTACTACCATTAGGATTTAAAAATAAATTATCGTAATCAATGTAATTTGGATTTTTATCTAATATTTTAATAGCATTTGGATTTGCAGATAATCTAGAATAATCAATTATATCTGGATTATTTTCTAATATTTTAATAGCATTTGGATTACTTGACAATCCTTTTAAATATTCATCTTTAAAACGTAAAATTAAAAACTCATTAGATTTATTAGGATCAATTAATAATGAATATAAATATTTATTAGAAGGTAATTTAAAATCATTTAATAAATATAGTAATATACCGGGATTTGCTAATAAACTATACCAATATATTTTGCTTTTTAAAAGATCATATTCTTCTTTAGTTAATGTTTTCTCATATTCTATTCTTTTTTCTAACATTTTAATAGCATTTGGATTTGCAGATAATCCTTCCCAACCATAATCATCAATATTACTTTTATTTATCCAATATCTTAAATTATAATGTTGATTTGCTATAGAACCCATTTTAATTTAAAATAATAATAAAATTATTTACAATTACAATTAAATCTTATAATTATTACAATAATGATTGTAATTGTTAATGCTATTATAAAAACTTTAAATAACATTTAATTATTCAGTAAAGGTTAAAACCTTATGTAATATTTCTTTTTGAATACTTTTAGGTGCTTTACTAGCTGTAATAATATCAGCCATTTTATATTCTTTACAAATAAAAAATAAGTAAATATTAGGATCGTGTCTAATAAGTTTTAAAAAGTTATTCTTATGTTTTAAATGTTCATCATAACTACAAGGATATACAAGTAGATTTTCTTTTCTAAATGTTTCAGTTAAATTATCAATTTTAGTTTGTAATATTTTTTTTTTATACTCTTTAGCAAGATGATCGTTTAACATAATATATTCATCGCTAATTAACATATAAACTATAGGTATAGTTTTATAATTGTTTTTAATAAGCTTATTATAATACTGTAGATCAAACATAATTATACTAAGTTATAAACTTTTAAATCATTTTTTATAACTGTCAGGAACTTTAGTTATAATTTTACCATTTTCAATATAAGCATTCCTCTGTTTTTCTTCAGTAACTTTAAATACACATCTTGTAACCTTATCATTACATAACATCATAGCTAAAGATGATACAACTAAACTAAAAGACCATTTAAAGTAATGAATATATTTAAGATCTTTTATTTTATTTAAATATGGTTTAATTTTATTACCAGTCATAAATGTTGTTCTAATTATCATAAAGCAATCATTAGGAATATATGGTTGCCTTAATTCAACTTCATTCAATGGATAATCTTTATCAAACACTAAAGTATGTAATTTTTTAAAATCAGAAATAGCATTTTCTTCTGTAATTTTAACAGGAATATTAAAAGAATTTAATTTATCTACATCATTTTGAAAATTAGCTTTCAATAAATCATACATACCGAAAGAACTAAATACACATTGATTTGACATTAAACAAAACAGAATATTATTAGCTCTATTATCAATAATATTAAAGAAATCTTCTTTTACTGGTTCTTCAATAATAGCATCGTCATTAAGTTTCATTACATAATCAAAATCATTCGCAATTTCTTCCCAAAATGTAAATAACATATAATAAGATAAATTACGATATTCTATATTATGCCAATCAGGTGTTATATCTGTTTTTAAAATTGTATTTAACTTATCTTTATCAATATTATCTGGAATAGATAACTTAATATCTTTAAAAGAAACCAGATTAGCACAATCTGATCTTATACCTAAAAGTATTTCTTCTTTATCTTCTTTAGATAAATCTTCATTTAAAATATAAACATTATGCTTATGAATATGATTATAGTTTTTAAATAAAAAATATAAAGTAGTCTTAAGATATATTTTACGAGAAGATTTAGTGAAAATAAAAATACCCGTTTTCATTTAATCTAAAAATATTGTGATAGCTTTATGTAAAATGAATGTGTTAGACGAAAGATTTAAATCGTTTGCTTTTTCAAGTATTTCTGAAAATGAAGAATATAAAAAACTTTATATAGTATCATTACATAATGATGATAATATTAAAGATAATATACCGTATATATATACCGTATTTAAATCAAAACAACTACAGATAAACAACAATAATTATGAAATACCAAAATTAATAAAACATTTATGTTTTTTAGATAAAAAAGCTGATAAAATAATTGTAGATGATAAGACTTTAAATTATATTGATGAATATATAAGAAATCTGTCAAAAATTGAAAGATTACTTTTATTAATAAGGAGTGATTTAAACAATATGGATTTTTATATGTTAAGAAATGTAAGTGAAATGATAGATGATATTAACCTTATAATTTTTGAGTTTGAATCATCTATCAATTTCTTTAAGACAACAGAAAATGTAAATAAAATACAAGATCTTAAAAACTTATCGCAAAACATAAAATCAATGATAACTAATAAGGTAATCTATTTAGATATATTAAATTCACGTATTTTAAGTATTGTTTCATTATCTGCATTACCTGTATTAGTTTTAATGACAATTTGGAGCACTACTGTTAAAAGAGAAGACAGTATTTTATACAAAAATAATTATAAATTTGCTTATAGATCAACGTATTTGTTATCAATATTATTAGTGCTTGGAATTATATACAAATATCGTAAAGATTTTCATTGACATTCACCATTTACACATTTTAAACCAGGAGCACAATCGGTATCATCTTTACATTTTTCAGTAAAATTATCTGTATTATCACGTTTTAATTCAAAATATACAATGCATAAAGCAACAATAAAAGCACTTACCATCAAGAAAAAACCAGTTTGTTTAGAAGACATCATATAAAGATATATGTTGTTTTTAATTATAATAATGGAAAATAATAATAATGATATTTTATCTGTTTTAAATGAAATTAATGAAAACATTAAATTAGTTGTTGAAGAACTTAAAAAATCAAATGATAATAAAATGAAAAATCCTCCTAATCTATTTGATATCTTTGGCGGTATGAGTCCCCCTGATGATGAAGATGAAGATGAAGATGAAGATGACGATGAAGATGATGAAGAGGAAGATGACGAGGAAGATGAAGATGAAACTAAAGAAGCGGAAACTAAATAGATATTGAATTTTCTTGATACCATTTAATAACATTTGGATGAACTTTAAAAGAATCACGATGAAGATTAATAATTTTAATATTTTCTAATTTTTTTCCACGTGATAAGGCAGTATAACCTTGTCCATATTCAAATATTTTAGAACCTAAATCTATTTCTAAGTAATCGATAGTAGAACCTTGACTTTTATGTATAGTGAGAGCATATGCTAGTTTAATAGGCATAAACATAATGGTAAGATTTTTAATATAATTATTTTTATACTCCTGTGGATAATAATTAATTTCGTGTATTAAACCATTTAAGGTTTTTACAAAACAACTAGATTTAGTAATATTAATCACAATACCTCTAGTTCCATTAACTAATTCGTTTTCAATACTAATATTACGTGTTATCATAACTTGCGATCCTACACATAAAAATATTGTATATTCATCTAATTTTTGTTTTAGATTATCATTAACATCCTTTGTAAAATAAGAAACAAAGGTATTTGATTTTGGTTCATTTACCAATATTTGTTCTATTTCTTTTTGATTAATTTTATTAACATCTACATTGTTAGGATATAATTTAGTAGGTTTAATATCTGTAAAAGTAATTTCTTTATTTTTAATTAAAATATCATATAGTTGTTTTGTTAATTTACCAAAACGTAATTTTGCTAAAATTAATTGAAAGAGTTTATCATCAGTTTGACGTATTAATTCAGTTAATTCAATAATCTTAGGATTAAGCTCAATCCAAGATGAACTTAGAAAACAAAAGTTATTGGTAACAGGTGGTAATTGAAAGAAATCACCTACAAAGATCATTTGTATCCCTCCAAATACTTTATCCGTATTTTTACAAGCTTTAAGTATATTTGAAATAGTATTACAAAGAATACTATCAAGCATAGATACTTCATCTATGATCAATATATCTAAATCTCTTATTTTTTTATACGTATCACATTTAGTTGATTTTAATTTATTAATATGTTTAAAAACATCAGTATCAGGTTTAAGTTTAAAAAAAGAATGTATAGTTGTTCCACCAACATTAATTGCCGCACATCCCGTTGTAGCAGTTATACCAACATTTTTATGAAGTAATTGATGCACAAGTACTTGTAATACAAAAGACTTACCCGTTCCAGGCGAACCTGTTAAAAAAATAGTATCACCATTCAATATACTTTGTATAACGCTTTCTTGTTTTTTTGATAACATTACTATAATCTTATATTAATATTCATTTTTATATAAGATCACCACTGAATAATACCAAACAACACTATATAATGCTAAAAAATGTAATATAGCACCAAACGATATTATATTATACCATACAAGATTATTATTAATACTAAATAATACTATACAACACAATATAATACCATATATTACTATATGATACTTAGTAATATTATATACCATAACAATCATTTAAATATAATAATATATCTTTATATATTATACAACCTATATAATTTACTTGAAAGTGTCATTTCTATATAATGACTATAATCATTATCATATGCCTGCATATTATGTTTATCTAATATACAT
>Ga0257110_1000170_pt1 | contig 34250 bp, 34 predicted proteins | sample LP_taG_7_FD_190184 | JGI IMG/M metagenome (GOLD analysis project Ga0257110, IMG submission 190184) | Marine microbial communities from Northeast Subartic Pacific Ocean, Canada - LP_J_2015_P26_10m | ecosystem: Environmental > Aquatic > Marine > Oceanic | place: Canada: Northeast Subartic Pacific...
TACATATTGAAGACGTTTATGAATACGATTGGATTGTTCGACACTTTCATTCGAATTATTGTGATATAAAATATAACGAATCTCATTCTTCACATCCTTAAATCTTTCTACCAGTGATTTTCGATTCATTTCAATACGCTTAATAAAAGAAAAAACATTCATATGGCAAATAATTGGAAACAATCCGCGAATTTCATCAGGTAAAAACAGGGAATTCCATTCTTTCATTTCGTTTATTTTAGATTCTACTTCTTGGATTTGTTGATACACAATAGTCGATTTTTCGTTTTCATCTTCTATAAACATCAATTTACTAGCAACAAATTCCAATGATGTTTCGAGTTTATCAAATTGACGAGCACTATTGAAGAATGTTTGGGTAGATGTTTCCAATTTCAAATAATTAATCAGAGTTATTAACCCTGCTGTAATACCGTTGAGTGTTGCCATAAGTACAACACTCCAATTGTTTTCACACGAAGAACTAAATGGGGTCAAAAATGTAAGAAATGTAGACAATAATATTGCTGGAATCATTAACATATGCAATTTACGCTTACATAGTAAATGGGATTGTATGTAGAGATTTTTTTGCCCCTTCATAAATGTAATTAATATGTCTAATTCATTGGAATATTTATTATTGTCATCATAATATTTGTCTAATGATTTTACAACTTGATCATATGATAATTCTTTGAAATGATTATCTTCATTATCTTCATCATCACTATTGTGATAAGATATAGTAAGTGGACTATCACTATCATGTATTATGTCAATGTCTTTACTAGTTGTAACGACATCTTTCAATGCGTTTCGTAATTCACTTAGTTTGTCATCCATTTGTTGTGAATATTCATCGTCAATTTCTTCATGTTCAATAGATGGAATATTGTCTTCTTCTTCTTCTTCATCTGTTTTATTCGGAGGATTTTCTATATCATGTTCACTCATTTATAAAACATATAACATACAATTTATATGTTTTCTAGTTCATATTATTAATAAATCTAATACACGTAATTTTTTTCATGAAGAGATTTTCCACCAACAGTGTTTCCTTCAAATTTACCTTGTGACGCCAGACCATTGTTTTGTGCCAACTGAAGTAGTGTATTTTGCGCTTTTTCAATATTTTCACTTTTACCTTCCCATGCTGAAATAACACTTGCTTGAAGAGCTCTACCATAGGAAAATGTCAACCTCCACGGTTTTGAACTATCATATTTATTAATTTCATTTAACGCAACACTTGCGTCTGTTTCAGACATGCCTCCAGATAAAAATACAACACCTGGCATAGAAACCGGAACACTTTGTTGAAACGCATGGACCGTAGAATAACCCACTTTACTCCAATCAATTTCGTCAGTACATGAAACCCCCTGACGAACCATGTTTGGTTTCAATAGCGTACATTCAATATCTACATTATGACGATGAAGTTCAGCATATACATGATTCAAAACACGAACAGATACATCATGAGATGTTTGAAGATCATGATTTCCGTCCATTAAAATTTCCGGTTCTACAATAGGGAGAAGTCCGTTTTCAATACATATAGAAGCGTAGCGCGCCAACGTGGACGCGTTCTCATGAATGGAAATATCAGATGGAAGATGTTTGTCAACATCTATTTTTAAAACGGCGCGCCATTTGGCAAAACGGGCGCCAGCATTATAATATTGTTTACAACGAACGTCCAAATCATCCATGCCCTGAGTTACAGTTTCGTCATAATGATAAAGGGGTTTCACCCCTTTGTCGACTTTAATACCAACTACAATATCATTATCCAATAGTGGTTGAATCAAACGCACACCTTCCTTTTCATCCAAAAGTGTTTCTTCAAATGTAATTACACCGCTAATATGTTCATTTAGTCCTTTTGTTTGAAACAATAAATCGCGATAAGCAAAACGATTTTCATGATTATTTTCCACATTAATTGCGTCGAAACGTTTTCCAATGGTTCCGGTACTTTCATCAGCAGCTAAAATTCCTTTACCGGGGGTACAAATTTTACGTACAGTGTCAAGTAATTCTGTTCGAAACATTATAATAAACCAATATGTTATGTTTTTAAACTGGTTATGTTAATAATAAAATTGAATAATACAAACACTATTGATATTATGTATCAAAATAATCATGTATAAAAAATCATCGAAGTGTATGCGCAGAAAGGAATATAAGTCTAACGACCAACTGCGAAGTTATTGTAATGAATTAAAACCGCGTATTGTAACGACGCGTTTTAATAAGGAAACGTGGATGGAAAATGAAAAATACCGTGAAAAACATTATCCGTCACTCGGGTGTGCGTATGGAGTACCGAGTAAAACAACCAATTCATTTACAGGAGACGATGTATTGCTTGTATTGGAAATGAATAATAGTGAAAATCGAATTATGGGAATAGGTATGGTAAAAAATCAACCAATAATGCGAAACAAACAATATAGTGTATATGAAAATCCTGAATATAATCGATATGTATATTTGGGGAAAACGCGTATTGATCGGACTGCTATGAATGAAGATGAAGAACAAATGATGAAAGTATTTGACATATTATGTTTTACGGGAAAAAGACACCAAAAACGTTTGTCTGGTATAAAGGCGTTTCCGATGGATATGTTATTTAAGATGTCATTAAAGTTGAAAGAATTAGGGAGACCCGATTTAGTAGATTTTATGATTCAAATGTTTAAAATGCGTATGAAATAAAAACAAATGGTATAATTCCGATAAAATAATATAAATGAATTTTATACATTATTTTTAATGGACGACGAAAAAAATAATTTATACGATGTTACACAATATAGTGATAGTGAATTATATGCCATGTTGGATTTGAATAATCCATCCGATCGAGAATTAGAAGCAAAAATATTATTAACTATTGATAAATATAGTTCAGTTGAAAATACAGAAGCTGAGAGAATCAAAAGTTTTTTTCAGGATATTTACAATCATTTTTTTGAAAGTGAGAACATTATTGAAGGAATGGTCGATAAGGATGAAAATGAAAATGAAAATGAAAAAGCTGAAGTAGATAGTAAATCTCAAATGAAAGAGTTTAATAATTATAAAGATGTGTTTGGAGAAAATGCTGTTACAGATGGTGGAGAAGTAGACACAAATTTAGTACAAACTACCACACTGAATTACGGGGCAAGTCAATTGAATCCATTGTTAAAGGAAACACAGAAACGTGTACTACAATTAGATAGTCAGTTTCGAAACTATGAAAACTATCCATCTTCTACAGATTATATGGTGAATTTGTCAGAAAGATTACACAATGTAGTATCATTAAGATTACATTCAGTAAGTATACCGTATACATGGTACAATATAAGTAATGTATATAATGCCAACTATTTTCAATTAATAGGAAATAGAGATGGAATTCGAGGCGTATACGATTTGAGTTTTGGTATTGCGGCTGGAGCATATGACGTATCTGGATTAATAACCGCAATTAATGAATCAGTTGAAAATGTTAAAGACGATAATCCTGATATAAATTTTGGAACAACAGGTGTGTCTTACGATTTAGAAACATCCAAACTTACAATGACACTTGATTTACAACAAGTATATACTGAACCAAATTTTTATTTATATTTTAATAATTATACAAGTTCATTCGGAAGTGATGCAAATGAATCGATACCAGGTTTTTTAGGTTATGGAGATCTAGTAATTCCAAAATATTCAAGCAATAACATAGATGTCAGTGGCAGTAATTATACGAGTGTTCCAAATGCGTATCCACTAGAAAGTATTTATTCCAATTATGAATATTCGTATAATGCTACGGGTAAAGATATTTCAGCAGCAGATCCGATTACATACAATCAATTTGATCCAAACGCTTCTTTTTATCTTGTCATCAATGACCCATCTAATAATGTAATTGGTAATAATTATTTCACCATTTGTACATATGATGGTCCAGCTATTTATTCAACTGCTGCCGATACATCATCAAATGTACTTGAAAATTTCACGATTGAATTTGGAGATGTATCAGGATTATATACACGCTCTACATTATTAGAGGCAATTAATCGCGGTTTAACAGAAAGCGAATTTTTAAGTTCGAACGCTTCTTTGAATCAATATGATATATCATTCTCAAACGCTGATACTTCAATTACAACTTTACAACGGTTTCAAATGAGAACACTTTTAAGTCGTTTTACAACAATTAAGAAAAAAAATAAAAAACAAGTGATTTTATTTCCGGATGAAAATGAGGTGTTAGATAATTTACCACAAGATGTACGAGTTCAAAAATGGCAAGGACCATTATGGACTGGAACAAACTCATGTTTTATGTTTGATGAAAATACTATTTTTACACAATCCAATTCAGTACGGTCTGAAAATGAACCCATAAATACACTATATAGAATACGTGCTACAGCGTCGAATTCGCCTTCTATGTTTCTACAATGTAATAAAGAATATTACGATAATAGTTTTAATAATCGTTTCATGACAGTAAATACTGATATTAGTTCTGGTTATCCACTTGGATATACGTTAAATAATTTAATAGGTGTTTATGGATATGACAATACATTTATGAAATCAGAAATAAACACAAAGTTGGCAGCAATTAAAGATGGAAATGGAAATGATATATCAAATGGTTATGTTAATGCGGAAGCATTTTATGACATTGGTGCAAATAAATGTAGAATGCAGTTCGATATGTTGACTTATTTTAATGAAACAAATTATATTTTTGATTTATCGGGTAGTTTTTTTAGTAATAACGGTATTAGTACGTTAGGAGATAATAGCACAAATATATTAAATGACGCAAGTTACAATTATCTTAACGGTTTTAATGTATCATCAACCGCAAATCATGTTTATAGTGATATACCATTTGGTAGTGGACACATAATGGATATATCTAATCGAATTCTTGGTGGTGTTGAATCGCCTGTAAACGGATTATATAGAACAGACGCATCATTATCAACAATATATCCATTTACAATTACTGATAGTAATAATAAAATAGTAGTAAAAGCAAAAAATGCTAGTAATGGTTATACAGACATGGGAATATCGGCAATTCCAGATTATACAATAAATTTCAAAAAAGGCGTCTACAGAACACCACAATTATTAGAGAATATGATTAATGAAGTATTTGCTTCGGTACAAGGAGTCACTGACAAAAATGGCAATCCATTAAATGGGTTAAATATGTCAAATAGCAAAATATATATATATGATGCTTCATGGGTATTTGTACCAGAAGTAGACAACAAATTAACACAAGAAGATTATAATGTGGTTTTTTCGGATGAAACTCCAACTTCATCTTATAGTAATGATTGGGTAGACGCTAGTAATAATATTCGCTATAGTCTAGACACAAGTGGTGATTTACAAACATCTTCTAATCCAGGTATAACTTCAAATAGCATGTGGAACGCTTATTTGGGTTTTACTGATAGTAGTTATAGTTTACTATCAGAACCAACTGGAACAGAAATTACAGGTTCACGTGATGTAATGTTTGATATAAGTAAAACAATATTTTTATACGAATCAAATATAGAAGATGTTTCAGGTGGGATCGTAACAATAACGCATGAAAAAAACAATGAAATATCCTTTATTCCACAATCCAATGTAAAAGGTCTTAGTGACGCAAGTGGTGTAAAAAAAATTGATCTTGAATTAACCGGTGGAATTTACCCCGTTTATTATTTATATAATCAAATAAATACAAACTTCCGTAATACTACACAAACAGAGAATTCTATTGTTTATTCATACTTTGATAATACAGGTACTGAAAATGCTGTGATGCAAATGAATATTAACAAAGTTTATACTGCAGAAGATTATATTTTAAAATTTTATGATGAAGACGCGGCAACCATAAATATTAAGTCTGTAAATACAGATTCATTTCAGGCAACAACATGGGATGTAACATTGGGTTGGTTATTAGGATTTCGATATGTTCCTACTGTCAATTTAGATCCATTAGATCCGAGCAATAATTTAATAGCAACAAATTATAGTTATAATTTAGATGCAAGTAGTGACATTATTACATTAAAAGGAAACTCAACATTGGATTTATATTTGTTTAAAAATCTATATTTAATATTGAATGATTTCACTCAAAATCATTTGAACGATGGACTTATTACAGGTGTTCGAGATAATCCAAACGCAACGAGACCTCAATATTCAAGCAGCGCTACGCGTATATGTGATCCAGTAAGTGGTCGAAACCAGTCATCTATATTTAATTCAGCACAACCTGGTATGGGTTTAACTGAAAATCAATTGTATGCTGCCAATATTATTGCCGAAGACAATTTTGTAAAACAAACAACACGTATTTATTCCGATCCACCTTTTGTAAAAGACATGTTTGCCTTAATACCAATTAAGGTTTCTGGATTAAAACAAGGTGAAGTTTTCACGGAATATGGTGGTACACTCCAAGACAATGACCGAAAATATTTCGGTCCAGTAAATATTAGTAAAATGAACATTAAATTGTTGAACGATCATGGTGATGTAATTAATTTAAATGGAAGTAATTGGTCGTTTTCCTTAATATTCGAATATTTATACAATATGAAAGGCATTTAATTGTGTTTGTTTCACTTATTTAATTTATGTAATTAAATAAATGGATCTTCAACAAGAAACTAAACATGACATTCTTCCAAATATACAAGTTTTGGTAGAATTGTTGAAAAACGATGAAAATGGATCGATTCCTTTGGTAAATTTCTTGGACAACACGCAATATTTTTTGGAGAAAATACAAACTCTAGAATTAAAAGTCCAAGAACTCGAAGAAAAAATGGGACAAAAACCCGAAGAAAACAACGAGATTTCAACTATTCAACAAACAAACAATAATTTTTTACCAGAAAATGATGAAAAAGAGGATGGAGAAGATGTCTTGGACACATTTAAGAATGAAGTTATTGAAAATGAGGAAATTGTCCAAGAACCACCAATGAATATTGACAATATAGATGATTTATTAATGACTAATTTAGAACATATGGAAAATTTGGTTCAAATTGCCAAAAATTTACATAGTAAATAATGTTTTGTATATTTTATTATGTGACATGTATATATAATGTCAATTGTTGCTTTGAAGAAAAAAACTGCTGCCAAATATAACAATATGAGTGTAAATGTACCCCAATTTTCGATAAACGGGGGTTTTCGTAATCAAGGTTGGGTCGGACAAACATCTCTGTCACGTTCTTTAATCAAAACTCCTTATCGAGGTGCTACACCTCGTGGTCATGGTGGCTGCTGTGGAACCTATAATGTATCAGTCGTAAAACCTTTGGAACCATGCACTAACAATAACAAAGTTATGAAATCATCTAGTGTAAGTACTGACGGTATGTTAGATATGAAATACAGGTGGATTAGTCGTCCAGCACCTTTCAGTAGCGTGAAACCGGATGTAAATCACAATTTAAATCAACAAGGGGAATATATTAACCGTATAAAGAAGAAAACAATGAACGCAACAACAAGAGAATGTCCTCCTATTCCTAAGCAAGTATGTAATTTGAGTTGTGATTTGTTTAAAACGCATACAACAATGAAGGCTGGTATAGATAATTTTACAAAAAATGTAGGTCCAATTGATCAATCTGAATATGTTACAAATACAAATGACCAATGTATACTAGTAGATGAAGAATTTCAAAAAGAAATGAATACAAAACCTTCTTCTACACCTTTTGGTTGTTAAATATTTATTTAAGCAATAATAAATATTTGACTTAGGGACTCTCGGTAGCATTAGTAGTATCAGTACCAGCAGCATTAGTAGTATCAGTACCAGCAGCATTAGTAGTATCAGTACCAGCAGCATTAGTAGTATCAGTACTAGCAACAGTATTATCAGTACCAGCAGCAGTATTATCAGTACCAGCAGCATTAGTAGCATCAGTACCAGCAGTATTATTAGCATCAGTACCAGCAGTATTATTAGCATCAGTACCAGCAACAGTATTATCAGTACCCGCAGTATTATTAGCATCAGTACCCGCAACATTAGTATTAGTACCCGCAGAAGCAGCATCAGTATTTACATTAGTAGTTTCAGCACCAGTATCGTCTTCAATTACTTCATTTTTATGGTTTACCCACTTTTCACCATCGTATATATACAATCCTTCAACACTTGGCCATATATAGACATTTTTGCGAAGAGTGTCATCAGGGTTTGCTTTTAAATCTTCTAAAAATTGTTTGTATCCAGCATTCTCTTCAGGATTTCCTACTTGTGTTGTATTACCTTCAGTAGACGCAGTTGTTTTGGGACCACCCGAAACATTCGCATTTTCAACCATTTTAATCCCTTTATCGATTAACGCCTTTTTGAGTTCAGGATGTTCTTCCAAAAATTCCGCGACCTTTCCAGCAGCCCCAGATTTGGCTAATGCTTTGGCCCATAAGGGAGTGCCTGGCGCATTGGCCAGTTCTTTTGCCAAATTATTTATCTCCTCTTTCCCCATCCCTTCGATATTTTTAACTTTTTCTTCTGCGGCTTTAACCTCTTCTTCTGACACACCTTCTTTCCACGAGTCATCAGCAACAGGAGTTTCAGCACTCTCATCAGCAACAGGAGCAGAAGAACCTTCCTTTACTTCAGTAGTAGCACCTTCCTTTACTTGACTAGCATTTTCATCAGTACCCACAGCATTAGCATCAGTAACATTAGTAGCATTAGCATCGACAGCAGCATTCGTAGCATTGGCATCAGTAGCATTAGCATCGACAGCAGCATTCGTAGAATTGGCAGAAGCATTAGCATCAGTAGCATCATTAGCAGTATTTTCTTCGTTGGGACCACCACCTTTCATTTTCTTATTTCTTTTTTTAAAACTTTGTTTTTTAACATTTTTTCTTTTCTTATATGTCATTTTTACCATTATTCTTAATTATATTAAAAGGATATTTTATAAACACCAAAAGGACAAAATATTTGCTAAAGTATAACTCCATTATTCAATTCATACAAAATTGAAAAACGCACATAAACAAAAGAATTGTTATAAAAACAATGGAAACAATCGAGGAATTACAAGAAAAATATGTTCAAAGTTTAAATAAAATGGAGAAACAAGGGTATATTATAGCAAAAGAGCATCTAGGATCATCATTTAGTTTGGTAAAAAGTATAGGTTTTAAAGAATGGTTAGTAAAACAAAAAGAATTAAGAAAGTAATTCAAAACGTTCCGGATTATGCCACTGTTTAAAAGAAGTATAATTTATTGGAATATCCTTTATAACCGCTTTTTTGGAGACACGTTGTAATGGCGAAAATTGGTATATTTTTCCACACATTATAAACTTGTTTTTAATGAAATTTTCTATTTTTTTCTCCTTTTTTTTATTTCCATCTTTATCAAAAACTTTAGGTTCAGGTTTATATGTTTTCAATTTGGCAAAAGGACCTTTTGTAATATCTATTTTTTTGTTATGTTCTTTACTTTTCTCAATTTCATGTATGTGTAAAAATGGTGAACATGTATGTTTGGGTACTACAGAATTATCAATAAAAAAATCCCGACAAAAGTACTTCAACACATATTTCATGGCAACACTATTCAAAATATTATATGGAATGTTTACATCACAATAATAAGCGAACCCTTGTTTGTATGCGTTATAAAACATAATAATATTACCCAAAGGAGTGTGTTCTATTAAAATACGACGTTTCCATGAAGTTTCTAACACATTATTGTTTTGAACAATAAGTTTATCATATTCTTCTTTCATGTAAAACTCCTTTTGAATATTTTCATTATAATCAATAGATGAATCATAAGAGTCCACAAACCATTGTTGTTGTTTTTCATTATATTCTTCTTTTTCGTCTTTTTCGTCTTTTTCGTCTTTTTCCTCTTCTTTTTCTTTTATTGGTTGTATTACGAATGGTTTTGATAGATTGTAAATAGCCGAACCAATAGTAATTGCACCTAATAATAAAATGTACCCGCCTAATCCGAGTAATATTTTTCCATAATGTTTGTCAAATCCATAATGTTTTTCTAAAAACATCTATATTAAAACATAACTAGATGTTTTATTTCATTTTTCTCCGAATCTTTCAATCGATTTTTCTTTCATAAAAACATCGTTAATTTCTGAATAATCACTTTGTAGTAAAAATTGTAAGTTTTTGGGTTTATATCCGTCCAACTTATTGTGTACTATTTTACGTCTTGCGGATTCCATTGAAAAAATTCGGTAATGAAAACAAACCATATTTGCGTTTTGAATATGTTCTTCGCGCAAATTTTTAAAAAATGGACTAATTTGTATATATTGGTTGTTTACGGATTCCATAGTAATAAGTTGCCCTCCGATTGGATGATGTAACATGAGTCCATCTATTTTATCACATTTGGAAATGGATTTAACCTCAATTTGTTTAAATCGACACCGCCCTTTTTCCCATTTATGAGGGTGTGGATGTTTGAAATTATGATTCCAACGTGTTGTTAAATATTGTAAAACCGATGGGGGGTCTTTTTCTCGATTGTTACATGACATCATAACCCATGGAATTTGAATACAATCTACTTGTGAATATGTATGTTCCAATTGATCACGTATAGTAGTGTCTTTGTTTTTAATAGTGCTAATAAATTCATCACAATCCACAAAAATAACCCAAGTATATTTATGTTTTACCCTTTTTAAAAAAACTTGGTTCACATCTTGGACTTGACGTTTTTTGAAATTTGTCGATTGTATTACTACAACTCGCGGGTTAAACTGCGTGTCATACGAAATTGGTATAGTTGAATCCACATCATATAATACAAAAATCGTGTCTATACCTTCGCGTAAATAATATTCCACAAATTCATCAAAAAAAGGTTCATTTAAATATCTTACAATAAGGGCTAAAAACTTCATTATACTAATAAGGGGAAATTATGCTATCTGAGTTTTACGAAATTCAAACAAATCGTTAATTTCTTTATCCAAAATAGGGACATTAATACGATCATATGTTTTGTATGTACTGTCTGGGTGAAGACATACCAAATACAACGCCGTCACCTTTTTTCCATATTTTAATTCCAAAATATTTTTGTATACATTCAATTGTAGTGAATAATGCCAGAAGTTAGTGTCTGGTAGGTGTTTAATACATTCACGGGTTGCTGCTTTACCGAAAGCGCTGTCATAACTTATTTCTTTACATCGTTTCCAATCATATATTTGGAGTGTGCCGTCAGGGTTTTCGAAAAGCATATCAATAGATCCCGATAATTTGAGTTCTTCGTAATATACCATCCATTCAGTTCGGTATGGTTTCAGTTCAGGAAAATCTTTGACGAATCGTGTGAACCATTGGTATTCAATACTATCATTTTTTACATCCATGGCGTTATAATAACATTCAATATCGTAGTGCATTTTAGTTCCTGCAGCTGCTGCTTGATCACGATTTTTATCCCAGTCTGCCTGAATTTCTTCTTTGGTTTTGTTATAATATTTGTAAGTGGGATCATTGCGACGCTTACTTCTCAAAATATTGTCGATAATCTTGTCACTGTTGAACTCGGGGAAGTGACTGTGATTCCATGTAGTAACAGAAGTAAAACTGGAGTCGCCATGAACAGTGTAAATGTGAGGTCCTTCATCGAAAGTGATGAATTCATCGCGAGGATGAGGATTCAATTTTGCTAAGTGGTCGGGAGGATTAAAAGACATTATACTATTATAAATTATTGTGTTTAAATCGTTAAAAAAGTAAAAGAAACATTCAATTTTATAAAATTTTACACATATTCTTGTATTTCAAATTCTCGTGAGAACGAATCGTAAATCCAATTACGAAGTTGTAATCGACGTTTTTTTTCATATTTATCACCTAATCCATTTATTTTGTGCATATAACTAATGTTTTTCTCTTTCTCTGTTTCATTCGATTGAAGAGATTCACTATTATCCATTTGCCATTGAAGAAATGTTTGTAGAAAGTGATGACTCATACGATTTAACCATGCTTCATATTTGTTTGAATCCAATAAAATCCATTTTGGTTGTTCACTAATATCATTACTCCATATATAAATAGTATTTGGTTTTTGAATAAAACAACAAATAGGTAAAAGTGGAACATTAGAATATTTTTCCAAACAGTGTTTAATACCATTAATTAAATCATGTTCAAACATATGTTTTAAATCTTGATCACTAACCAAAATATTACGAATCCAGGTTTCAAATGTGATTGAAGGTTTGGGCCAAAAGGGTTTGTTAATGTATTCCAAAATAATTTTGCGTTTTCGTGACAAACTCATATGCTTTTCTTTTTTCAATTCATCGATTTGTTGCTGCTGTTTTGTACATTTTTCCTGTAGTGAATATACAACGTTTTGGATAGACTGTAATTGGCGTTGGAATTCATCTAATAAAATATTATGTCTTGTATAAGACCCATTGTTTTGAAAGAATTCGTTTATTTCTTTATTGGTATTCATTTTTTATAATAAGTAGTTATTATTCTTAAACATTCAATTTTGTAATATATATATATATATATATATGAGTTCGTATTTTGAAGTACAAAAAAATGGGGTGTCTCCTTTTCAAAACTTCGTATGTTATTTGGGCGGTTCAGCAATCCAAACATTGGGTGACAATCCTTTAACCGCATATAGACAATTGGTACAACAATATGCAAAGGACGCTTCAGGGAAAGCAGTGAGTCCTGAACAAGCAGTAAATGAGGCAAAACAAGTATTTAGAAAGGCACCGATGTCTTCTTCTTTGTCTGGTTTAACCCCGCGTATGGTAGGTGTTTTATTGAAACGCATTCCCAAGTTTGGATTTTTGTTAGGATATACTGCTGTTACTGGAAATAGCGGTGAACCTGGATTTGCTGCTGCTACAAGTGCGTCTATTTTATCGGCACCGTTTATTAACCCGGTTCGCATGGTAGAAAAACAACAGCGTGTGAATTTACGTACTACTGGAAAAGAAGTACCTGTAAGTGAGATTATACAAAACGCAAGACAGCAGAACTTTCGCCCTTTATTTCGTGGAACAGTACCATTAATGGGACATTCTTTTATAAGCGCTGTTCTTGGACTTGTCGGACAACCAAAATTACAGAAATATATACAAGGGGAACTAGGTACAAAAACAACTTTAGGACAATCAGCATCTAATTTAGTTGCGTCTTCAATTGTCAGTCCATTGTATGTAGTTGCTACAAATCCTTTGTCACGATTGGAAGTAATCATGCAAACAAGTTCTATTAAAGGAAAATCGATTGGTGTAACAGAAGCAATAAAAGAACTAGGAAAAGACATGAGTCAATTTGGAATGAAAGGTATTTTTCGCGGCCAAGGTCTAGGAATGGCAAAAGCAATTGTTTCATTAACATTATTCCATGAAGGACGTCTATTTTTAACAAAAAGAATGAAAATATACAATGGAACATATGAAACAGAGATTTAGACTATTATAGTAAATTATATAGGTTTAATTTACTATGTAAAATATATAGAATATATATAATGAGTCAATATTTCGATCAAAAAAATTTGTTTTTAGAACCTCAAGTTACACAACATGGAAGTCACATGGTAATGACCGATGTTGCCAAACCAACCAAATATAAATTTTTAACGGTAGATACACGATTTCGTGATCAATATGATACAAGTAATCTTGCTAATTATAATGTTTCTTTACCCGAACGTGTAAATAGTATTCGTTCTATGAGAGCAAGATCCGTTGAATTGCCCATTTCTTATTACAACATTTCTACACAATTGGGAAATAACAGTTTCCAATTAATCAATACGTCATCATCTACATCTACATCGACTGTTTCGAAAACAATTATCATGGACAACAAGCAATATAATGCTGTTCAAAAAACAACATCACCATGGAATTCTGGTTCTGTATTGGATACAATTAATCAAAAGTTAGGAACTACTGGTTGGCATAGTGATACAAAAATGATATTTACTTATGATATTTCTACACGTAAAATAACATTGACTAATAATTCGAGTGTAAATGTTCGTATTGTATTTGATAGTGTTGATTGCGTGAATGGTGAAGGTGGTTCCAGTCCAAGTGAAAGTTTGATGTCCAAATTAGGTTGGGTATTAGGATTTCGTTTAAGTTATTATGATATTCCCAGTGGCGGTTCCATTATAGGAGAATCAGTGGTAGATATTAATGGACCGAAATATTTGTATTTAGTGTTGGACGAATTCAAAAACGGTAATCCTCATTCTTTTCTTGGACTTTCACGTAATTCGCAATTATCTAGTCAGCAAATATTAGCGCGTATTACTCCAAATTATCAGGATTATGCGTTTTCTGAAACTAGTTTTCCTACTATGTTTCATGCGGAATGTGGGGATCATATGGTTTCAGATATAAGAACATATGGCGAATTAGTGAATATTCAACGAATGAACGTACGTCTTGTAGATGAATTTGGTCGTATTATCGATCTTAATGGACTAGACTTTTCCTTTTGTTTGGAATTGGAACATGTATAATTTTATTCATATTGTATATATATATAATGATTTCCAATGAATTGTACATAATTATTACACATATTGTCTTTGTAATAATTTCGTGTTATACTCTTTTAATAACATTTAATTCAAATTTAAAAATACAAAATTTAGAAAAAATCAATGCGTGGATTATATTTTTATTATATTCAACTTATTTATTCTTCTTTAAAGAACATGTTCAATCATTTACAAATGAAACACATTTACTTACTTTAACCGGGTTAATATTATTTAGCGTAGGGTTTTATGGAACCGCAATGAACTCAACTTATAATAATTACATAAATGAACTTCATCCGGGATTTTGTTATTTAATAGGTTCTATTTGTTTTATTTTATCATCTATATTTATTGAAAAAAATACAACAATAAATAACCACGTATTTTCTTTATATGATGGATTGATGTATTTCATTGGTTCTATATTTTTAATATTATTTATATCTAATAAGAAACCAATATATTTAACGTTGTCTTTATTAATGTTTCTACTTGCGCGATCAATGGGACTATACATGACTTATAACAAATACAAACAGAAAACTTGATAATTTATTTGGAAGAAGTATAATAAAATTGAATGAAATATATAAACACAGCAGTTGATAAATATATAATTATGGATTTATCAACTTTATCAAAAGAGCAGAAATATGCGTTAGATTTATTTAAACGTGGGGAAAATGTATTCTTAAGTGGACCAGGTGGAACAGGTAAAACAAAATTAATAGAATGTTTTGTCCAACATTGTGTTCAACATAATATTAAACATCAAGTATGTGCACTTACAGGTTGCGCAACTATTTTATTGCCGAAAATGTGTAACGCACGTACAATTCATTCGTGGAGTGGAATTCGTTTATGTAAAGGCGAAAACGCAAAAATTGTTGAAAATGCGTTAAAATACAAAAAAAATAAATCGAATTGGAAGTCCATTCGTGTATTGATTATTGACGAAGTGTCTATGATGTCATTAAAAGTATTTAATGTTTTAAATGAAATTGCCAAACGCGCACAATTTAACAGTACTCCGTTTGGTGGAATACAAGTAGTATTTGTTGGAGACTTTTATCAACTTCCTCCAGTTAGTTCACAAGAAGATGTAGACAGTGAAAAGTTTTGTTTTGAGTCTCCTTTATGGTCGCAATTATTTCCTTTAAACAATGTTGTATTATTAAAAACCATTTTCCGTCAAGACGATCCAAAATACAAGGAAATATTGCTACAAATAAGAGAATCTACATTGACTGCTGAAAATAGTGATTTGTTAGAAACTTATGTAAATCGAGAATTTGATCCTTCAAAATACAATGGAATTGTGCCTACCAAATTGTATCCTACGCGTTATAAGACGGAACAATTAAATGAAAAAATGTTTTCACAATTAAAAGGAAAGTGTTTTCAGTTTCAATACATTGCGAAATTGAATTGCAAAACGCATTTAGACAGCAATCAACCTCTTTCTGTGAATCATTTGATGAAATGTAGTAATATAAGTCAACAAATGAAAGAATTTGAAGTACGTCAACTCATGAATTCATCTTCTTATCCCGATATTTTATATTTAAAGGTGGGTGCTGTAGTAATGTGTACCATCAATTTGGACATGGATAATGGTATATGTAATGGATCACAGGGTATTATTACGAACATATTGGAAACGGTACAAGGACCTGTTCCGGAGGTCACGTTTGTCAATGGAATCAAAAAACAAATTTCAATACAATACCGACAATCGGAAGATTATCCTAGTATTGCGGTCGGTCAAATACCATTGACATTAGCGTGGGCGCTTACAATTCATAAAATACAAGGAGCTACATTAAACATGGCAACTATCGATGTGGGGAGTCAGATATTTGAATGTGGTCAAACATACGTTGCTTTATCGCGAGTTAAATCATTAGACGGTCTTTATTTGTCGGCATTTAATTCGGATCGTATAAAAACGAATGCGTTTGTGAAATCATTTTATGATTCTATACCACACAAAGAGTATGACATACCTGAAAATATATTCAAATCGTTTGAATTAAGTGAAGATTCCTATGAAGAAAGTACTGTAAAAAAGATTATATTATAAAGTATCTTTCATAATAAACATGGGTTTTTTGGATTTTCTCTCGGATTTTTTATCTTTTTTTGTTTCAGAATGATTTATAGTTTTGGTTGGATTTTTACGATTGAGTGAGAATTGTTGTCTGTTTAATTGACGATAATATTGAGCAGTATCTTTCAATTCTTCACCTGAAGCGCGAACACGGTGAAAATGAATGGGTATATATCGCATAGACCATTTATATTTACGAGTCATGACATAATGTTGAAATCTTTCAGAATGAAGGGGAAATATAGTACTAAATTCATACATTTCATCGAAGAGTTTACAATAAAGTTCTAAATTACAAGATTGTAACAAACAAAATCGGTCATTAAGTTTTGGGAATAAATGAAAATTGGGCGTACATACGTTGTGTTTTTTTGTAATAGAAAAATAGCGAATATCGAAGGAATTGATAAATTTTATATCTGGACGTACATACATGATATAATCAAATTCTAAACCGCTATTTTGTATCATTATTCCCAATTGTTTTTTGGAATACATCGCACATACAAAATTGTCTACACATATATAATTTGATTCCCATGGATCAGGCATAGTATGATATTTGGTAATGTTTATTTGTTGTTTTATTTCATCTTGATTGTCAATTTGAACATAATCTGGATTTAATAATTTATATTCGTCGAAATCCAATTTTACATATATTTCTTGGGCGCGAGGATTAACATAAGGACTATCGAATTTAAATGTGTGTAAAAAAATAGTATATTCTATATTTCCATTCTCTAATGGTTCTAAAATATGTTTTTTAATGCTTTCTATTGTATATTTTAAACTTCGGGTTATTCCCCAAAAACATAGAGCAACTTTCATAATTGTATTTATAGAACATTTTAAATTAATAATAACAACTAAAATAGGAAATTATAAATTCTAAATATAGAATAGATATGGTTGCCGGAAGTATATTACCTATTGCGTTAAATGAAAAAGGTGAGTTATGTTTTTTATTTGGAAAAGAAAATCCCATGGAGGACAGTGCAAAAGGGTTTTCCGATTTCGGAGGAGGTTTAGAAAAAGGAGAAACACCGTTTCAAGGTGCCTTGCGCGAAGGATCTGAAGAATTAACAGGATTTTTGGGAAATAAAAAAGAATTGCGCAAGTTAATTAAGAAAAATGGTGGCACTTATCATGTGTTAATTGGTACATATCATGTACATATGTTTCATTTTCATTATGATGAAAATTTGCCAAAATATTATAATCAAAACCATATGTTTTTATGGAATAGAATGGACAAAACGTTATTGAATGATAGTAAATTATTTGAAAAGATTGAAATCCAATGGTTTACATTAAAAGAAATGAAAAGACGAAGGAGTGAATTTCGCGAATTTTATAGAACAATGGTAGACCATTTTATAAACATCGAAGACGATTTGAAGAAATTTTTACATAAAACCATTCATAAGAATCGCAAGACGCGGAAAAATCATCGTTAAAAAATTTGCGTTTATGATTATTATATATTATAATATATAATGGTAGATAATTGTTGTTCAGAAGTAAAAAGTGTTCGATTTTTAGAATCAACTGGTATGAAAAAGGTATGTGGTGACTGTGATAAAATATCCATTGTAAGAGCAGTTATTTACGGTCCTACACAAACTCAAGATGTAACATTGGAATTAAAAGAATATAATATTCAAATAGAATGTCCTTTAGACTGTTTTTATGTAGATACTGGAGCATTGAATGCCTATCCGGGTGGTGATATAGAGTTTGGTTATAGAAAGGCAATACAAGTAGAATATATTCATGAAAAATATGATAAATGTGAAGATAAATGTGAAGATAAATGTGAAGATAAATGTGAAGATAAATGTGAAGATAAATGTGAAGATAAATGTGAAGATAAATGTGAAGATAAATGTGAAGATAATGGTAATAAAGATGTAAATAAAACAACTGCTACGTCTACAATAGGCGATGTTATAGTTAATGTGAAATTAAACAGTGCTTATGATAATGATAATGATTATAAACATGAAAGTAGATCTCGATATAGACAAGATAATAGTTATCGGGGAAATACCACTGATAACACTAATAATAGCAATCAAGGAAACACTGATAATACTAATAATAGCAATCAAGGAAACACTGATAAAACTAATAATAGCAATCAAGGAAACACTGATAATAGCAATCAAGGAAACACTGATAATAGCAATCAAGGAAACACTGAAAACACCAATAATAATAATAATAATAGCAATCAAGGCAATATAAAAGTAAGACCCAACCGTCGGTGTGGTGTTTGTAACAGACGTTTTAAACGTTGTATTTGCCAATGCCTTGAAGTAAACCCTATAATTAATTGCAGAAATTGTCATGATGACCATAATAAACCGTGTAAGGTCAAAAATTGTCATGATGACCATAATAAACCGTGTAAAGTCAATATGAATTCCATGTTATATATACCACTTTATTCGACTGGGCGTCCTTATTTGTGTCCTAATTCCAAAAAGTGTCATTAATGTAGTTATTAATTCGAAAATTGTGATTGAATGTGTGTACAATTACCATTTTCAAAATCTGCTTGATAATCTACTTGATATGGCATTGTATGATTAGTTTGATATGTGAATTTCCATTGTAAAAATCCACTTTTAGCACCAGACATCATACATTCATAAATATCATTTTCAAAATTAGCGTAAGACCCACGGTTAATAGACAAATCTTGTGGAAAAATATTCACAGGAATATTACCGTATCCACCCAAATGATTGGCTAATATGTGACCAGCGTCACAATTTTGATTGCCATCATCTTCCAATAGTCGCGAGTATTTTTGCGTACAACTGGTAGTTTCGGTTCCATGGTTTAATGAGTCTGGATATATTGTACCTGACGCAGAGGTCACTACTAATTGGTCATTATGATATTCATACATATAGTCAATAAATGCGTTTCCATTGCCCATTATAGTAGGATTAACACCTTCTTTTGGGCAATCCACGGTAGTACAAACACAATCACTAGAAAAAACGTGTAAAATTGGTAATAGCAAAAAAATACTAAAATAGTTCATATATATTTTCTTGCGAAATTATATAATGCCCTATACAATTCGAAAAGTACGTAATAAAAATTGTTATACTGTTCGTACAACTAAAAGCAAAAAGGTGAAAGCAAAATGTGCTACAAAAGAAAATGCGAAAAAACAAGTACGTCTATTGACTGCTTTAGAGGTAAACAAAGACTTTGCTCGAAAAGTAAAAGCGCGCAGAAGACGATCAAAATCAACAAAAAAGAAACGTTCATAAATTGAGTTAAAAACAATATTTTAATTCAATTTAATCCTAAAAAATGCACCCTATGAGCGAAGAACAACGAAGAGTCTTGGACTTTATTCGTTCAGGAAAGAATGTAATAGTAGACGCATGTGCTGGGTCCGGAAAATCAACTACAATATTGTCTATAGCAAAAGAATTGACTGGTAAGAAAATACGTCAATTTACATATAATTCACAGTTGCGTTTTGATGTAAAAGAAAATATTCGAAAAATGAAGTTGAAAAACTTAGAAGTACATACGTATCATAGTTTTGCGGTAAAATATTATTCAGATGTGGCGCACACAGATACAGGTATACGACAAATATTGCGCGAAAACAAGAGTCCAAGAAGTCCTATACCTTTGGTAGATATTGTGGTGTTAGATGAAAGTCAAGATATGACACTTCTTTATTTTGAATTGATTGTCAAAATGGCCAAAAATATGTGTTTGGAAAAGGATCATTGCTTCCAATTGCTTGTTTTGGGGGATTATATGCAAGGATTGTACGAGTTTAAAGGTGCTGATATACGTTTTTTAACACAAGCTCACACTATTTGGAAGACATTACCTTATTTAGAAACAAATTTGTTTGAACATTGTGAATTAAAGACATCATATCGTATTACAAATCAAATGGCATCATTTGTAAACAATGATATGTTAGGAGAAGATCGTTTAATAGCGTGTAGAGAAGGAACACCTGTTATTTATGTACGTAGACCTAAAAGTCAAATAGAGAATATTGTGATTTATCAAATTAAGCGCCTGTTAGATGAAGGTGAATGTCCGTCCGATATATTTGTTCTTGGACATTCTGTAAAAGGGACAAACAGTCATATACGTCATATGGAAAATGTATTAACAAATGCGGATATACCTTGTTACGTTCCTATGATTGAATCCGACGCAATGGATGATCGTGTGATTAATGGTAAAGTAGTTTTTTCGACTTTTCATACTGTAAAAGGACGTCAACGGAAATATGTATTTATCGTGGGGTTTGATCAGGGTTATTTTTATAATGCTCGAGATATAGATACATTCGTATGTCCAAATACATTATATGTAGGTGGTACACGAGCTACTCATGGATTGTATTTACTACAAAACGAGAATTCTAAACCGTTAGATTTTTTAAAACGAGATCAATATGATATGAAACATTGTGAGTACATTGATTTTAAAGGTATGCCTCAAACAATTTTTTACGAACCGGTCCAAGAAAGTGATATTACAATACCAACATATTATGTAAATCCCACAGAATTAATCAAATTTATTAACGAGGACACTATTGAATTTGTAACACCTTTATTAGAAGAGTTGTTTACTCAAGAAATAGAACCACTAAGTGAAAATGAAATTAATATACCGAAGATTGTTGAGACAGAGTCGGGGTTATATGAAGAAGTAAGTGATTTAAATGGTATTGCTTTACCAGCAATTTATTATGATGAAATACAAGGTCATAAAAAAGATGGTGAAAACATGTTGCGGCAAATGATTAATAATTCAGTCCAAGAAACCAAATATAATAGACATACATATTTGAAAGAAATGATAGAAACATTGCCTGAACAATGTGAAACATGTGCTGATTATTTATTTTTAACCAATTTATATGTGGCGTCACAAGAAAAATTGTATTCCAAATTGAAACAAATACAGCGTCATGAATATACATGGATAAACGAAGAAATAAAGAGTAAAATAATGGATCGAATGAATACACATCTTGGACACGAGTTCCAAGAAAACAATGAAACGGAAGTAGAAAAACAATTGGTTCATTATTCTATGGAGAAAGAACATGAAAAAATAGATAAAGTACTGGAACCCTATTTTCATAAAGAAAAGAATTTCCGTTTTAGCGGACGTCTAGATATTTTGTCCAAGACTGCGTTATGGGAATTAAAATGTACAAGTAAAATATCACAAGAACATCAGTTACAAGTAGTCATTTATGCGTGGTTGTGGAATATATTATATAGTGATAGTTCAATAAATGTGTATATTTTGAACATTCGCACAGGCGAAAAGCAGGTTTTAAAGCAAGATTATGATAAACTTACACAAATTGTAGTAGCATTGTTAATGAATAAATATGAAAGTTATAAAACAATGGATGACGATGAATTTCAAAATAAGTGTAAAACAATAATAAAAAATGAGTCTACAATATAAATGGAGGGTTATAATTTTTATATGATTAGTTTAGATTATTGTCATGAACGACGTAAACAAATGTATGACTTATATGATAGTGACAAATTAAAATATATAGAGGCATATAATGGTTTGAAATTAGAAGATTACAAAGATATTATTTTGCCGGAAGATTATAAAAAATTTGCGCAACCAGGAGAATATGGGTGTTCATTATCTCATATTAAAGCAATTAAACAGGCATTTGATAATGGTGAACAAGAAGTATTTATTATTGAAGATGACATGCATAATATTTATAGTGATTTGTGGGAGAAACCTTTGAAAGAAATTATTAAAAACAGACCAGACAAGACAGAATGTATGATTTTTTATACAAGTAATCCAGCAATTCGCGACTTTTTTAAAACAAAACCTAACAAAGAATATATGATATGTAATTGGACTTGGTCGACCGGTTGTTATTATATTAATCGCGGTGGAATGAGAAAGATTGTGCGAAAATATTATAAAGATGGTAAAATAGATTTTTCAAAGGCATCATGTCGACATGATGTTATTGCCGATGCCAATGTTTTGTATAAACATATGATGACTTATTTTTACACCCGACCCACATTTATTGATTGTTGTCAAGAATCTATTATTCATCCAAAGCAAATAAGTGTTCATATAAAAAATCATAATTGGGTAGTAGAATATTTCAAACAAAAACAAAATAAACGAAAAACATAAGAAGTATGAAATGAGTGAACATGAAAGCGATTCTTGGAAAACCTGGACAAGTTCTTATGGTGAACGATGTTTGGATAATGAAGAATCACTTCAAGACATTTTATTAGAAACCAACAAAAATAAGTCAGGAAACTGTAAAAAATACATAATATTCGGTATATGTGTATTAGTAATAATAGTCGGAATTATTTGTCTTGTTGTATTTGTTTTATAATTTATGGTTTCTTTTGATAATGACTACCACTACGGGTAGTTAGTCCATCAATATATTCGTAACTTTGACCAACACGGCGCTTATTTCTGTTCCATTCTCTAGATGCTTCATCGAAGTCAATATGAACATTATTTTCAATAGAGTACTTAATATTAGTTACTTCTTTATTAAGTTCTTCACGAATAGTTGGTCTTGTACTTTCATCTAGGTTATTACTGATTAGTTCACGAATACGTGTCTGTAGACGAGTGTTATAGTTTGGTGTAGATTCCAAAATTTGCTGTTGAGAACGAGTATAATAAGAGTTCATTTCTAAGAGACTTTATTTTATAACTTTATAAAATATTTTCATTTGAATCAATTTTATGTAAAAATTGCTTTTTACATATCTATATACATATTATTATGGGCGCAAAACAATCAAATACTAATTACAAAGAACCACCAAAACGTCAAAATGTATCAAATGAAAATGGAGCACCCACAGAAATAATGACTTTAGAAGAAGTATACGAAAGTTTAGACGATTATAAAGAAGTAATAAACAATGTATATTGTTTGAATAAATTATTGAACGATTATGACGAAGAAATAAAGGAAAAGGTAAATGAAAATGATGATAATGCAATCAATAGTGTTTTAGGAGCAACATTACATGATGAATATGACAAAACAAATGAAAAATATTGTGAAATTATCGAACTAGCGCGCACAAAAAATGAAGTTGGTGGATCTCGTGTATTGTTTAGTTGTAAACACTATGAAGAACTGGATGGGTTGTCATTAATGAATATTGCGACATCAAATACTTCAGAACAAATCGATCAATTGTCGTATGTAAGTGTTGCTCAAATGTTGGAAAATCGTATTATTGATATGTCACAAAAAATCCCCAAATATGGAAAAACTTATGTACATTGTGGGTTTGGTATTTGGACGAATGGATTACGTTTGTATTTTAATCTTGTACGAAAACATCCAATTATTGAAAATAAATGGATCATGATTTCATCCGGAATTAATATTAATAATTATACAAGCAAACCTATAAGCAATTATAGAATGTTTTCTTATGAATACCGTTTGCTAATAGAAAACATAACACAAGTAATGAACGCAAATATGTATTTACAAATTATCGAAGATTCAGCAGAAGAAGCAACAAGACAAGTCGAAGATGCGTTGAATGAATCAGAGGAAAAAACAGCGTTATATAACTTTGCTCAAAAAGTGTATGACAATGCGTCAAATGATCATAACGCATATGTTAAATTACAAGAAGCAAAAATGGAAGCGCAAAATGCGTCACGTATTGCGTCATCTGCTGTAACAATTGCAAAAGCAGCGCAATATTCATTAACCGAAGCAGAAGCAACTAGTGCGACGAAAACAACTACATGGGAATATGGTCCTGAAGAAGAATATGATAATTTACGGTGTATTTTTTCAGGAATTAATCCTCAATGGAACGGGATGTTTATTACCGATTGTCAAATACGAGGAGGTAAATATAATATACCAGAAGTGACGTTTAGTGTGATGGCAGATATAGAAAGAAATTATCCTATGTTATTTCATAATCAAACAATTTTAACAACATATACTACAGAATATGGTCACCATATTGCTATTATAAAAATTATTAAGCATGGAGATGAAGTACATTTTCAAATGAAAGAGGCTCATTTAGAAAGCATGTTTGGAAAACAAGATCGTGAAAGTGACCAAACAAGTAATGAACCACGGAGTCATATATTCTTGGATCCAACTACATATTTTATAGGAATAGGAACAAATGAACGTACAGTAAAATATACGAACGAATATTTTACAACAAAACCACATAATATACAACATGTTGTGATTAAATCTCAAACATATCCCAATATTGTGAATAATCGTATTGCCGAGAATTTTCGTCATATAAATACTCGTAATAAAAATTATTATTACTTTGACCAGTTTAGTTCAGCAACTATGAGACGTGAAAGTAATTTATATTCGTTTTCTGAAATGGCAGATTATGCGGAGGACGGAAGTGAAATAGAAGAAGAACCCAAAAAATATGGCACGGATATTTCATTTGAATTAACAGATAAGACCAAAACGACTCATGAAATTGGAAATATTGGTATGGTTATTGACAAAATAAGTGAAAATGGGGAAGTATTCGGAGGTTTATCTGTAAAAACAAAACCCAATTTAGTGGAATTGAATGGTAAACAAGTGACAAAACCGGGTAATACGATTATGTATGTTTCGAGTGATGGTTTATTACATATTTCGGGTATAATGTTGGGTAGTAAATTATTACATGTAGAAAAAGACGAAACTGGTGAGGAACAATTACTTTGGGGAGAAAATATAGTAGTATAATATAATGAAAGTACCCATAATAGACGGATATAGAGCAACTACTGTAAGTACTGCGTTTTTATTGGCATCATTAGCAACAGCAATAAGTGCGGTTGCCGCCATTGAAACACGTGTACAATTATTGAATGAACGCTCATATATATATAACTTAATGAATGAATTTACTCCAGGTCATCGAATTCCATGGTTGGCAACAATAATTCCTGTGTTTTTAATGGCATTATTAACGCATATAACAGCTTTGAATTTATTACATATATTTTTCGGATATGGTGCGGCGTATGTTATAGATGATAAATACAAACATAAATTACCGAAATATTAGTTTTCATTTAGTAATTATAAAAAATAATTATATTATACAATGAGTAATATAATTAGTATTTCTCCCACATTACAAAGTAAATTATATATGGAACAGTTACAAAAAGAAGGAAAAAAAGTATATAATTTCGGTCTTGGACAAAACTCCGTCAAACAACCCAATTTATACATTAACTTAATGAAGAAATATGCGCATAAAAAGGAATATACATCAAGTCAAGGTATTCCGGAATTAAACAAAACATTGAAAAAAATGTATAATAATGAGAAAACGTCGTATGAAATATTGATTGGAAATGGACTGAAAGAACTATTATTTGTTATTCAGTGTGCGTTCAAAGGAAAAATTATTCATGTGAATCCTTCATGGGTAAGTTACAAAGAACATATAGATATTTTGGAACGAAATGATGATTTAATTGAAATAAAAACATCCATAGAGAATAAATTTCGTGTAGATTTGGATGTCTTGGACAATGTACTCCAAGAAATAGGTGATGAACCTAAAATGATTTTATTGAACTATCCAAACAATCCTACTGGAACATGTTATAGCAATAAAGAACTTGAATCCATGGCAAAAATATTGAAAAAGCACAATTGTGTGGTATTTGGGGATGAAATTTATTTAAATTTATCATATAATCCCAAACAGAGATCTCTTTCGTATTATATTCCAGAGTTAGTGATTCGTGGTTCATCTGTATCGAAGGATTTGGCATGCGGTGGATATAGATTAGGATGGTGTGCGTTCCCTGAAACATTAAAACCATTATTCGCAAAATGTTGTCAATATGGATCAAGTATATATTCATGCGCTCCTGTACCAATTCAATATGCGACACAAGAGTTATTAGAAAACCAAGAGTTATGTAAATCATATGTTGGAAAAATGAAGGACTTATTTTCACATATTATAAGAGAGTTGAATCCTTTCTTGGACAACACCAAATTAAAATATCCTGGAATAGAAGCATCTTGGTATGTGTACCTAGACTTCAAATCCTATAAAGACGGGTTAAAAAAGATAGGAGTCCAAGACAGTATCCAATTATCCAATTATTTGATGGTAAATCACCATATTTTGACAGTTGCAGCACAACATTTTGGAGATAATAGTTTATCACTGCGATTTTCTTTGGTGGATTTCGAATTCGATTTAGAAAAGGAAAATATAAAAGATGTAAATATTGAAAATATGAAAGAAGGGTTCCAAGAACTTTGTACTTTCTTGGATTCTTTATAATTTAAATAAAGTACATTTTATACATAAAATTGATAATAATATATATAGTTATTATCAAACAAAAATAATGACTGCTATTAATGTTCCAATAACTCCAAAAGATATGATTGGTCACGAACCTAGTTTGAGTGATCTTGAAAAGTTTATATGTCCAGAAAATATAAACGAAGAATATTGTCGTGGCGTCAAACAATATATTATAGATGCGCAAGCTTATACGCAATCTTCTCAGCATGAAGGAAAATATTATTTATATGGACAAAAACAAATCGAAAAGAGTACACCAATTACACAACTTCTTATTGAAGAAGCAATTGAAATAAACAAAAGTAGGTTTGAAAAATATGGCGGACCATGTAATAGTTTTGAAGCAATGAGTATACAAAAACATGAAAACGATTTTATTAGTGTATTATCAGTAATCGAAAAATATTATAGCATGTACAATATTCCTAATCCACCATGATGATATTGATTATAAATTGTCATCTACATTTTCAATTGAACTATCATCTACTTCACCTTCGCTCATATAGGAATATTTTTCTATTATTTCGTAAATATCAATTATTTTTTTTAAAAGGTCCTTTTCTTGATTTGTTGATCCAATATAATTCTCCCAAAACCACGAATCAAATTTTTTTAAAATAGTAATCATCATTAATGTCATATCTTCATAATTTGTATATTCGTCATCATAATAATATATTCTTCTGTGTCCAGGTCTTTTAAAATAATCAACAATAAACCAATCATTTAATTTGAATGATCGACCTATAATTACATGTTCTGGGTTCAAACGTGAAGGAATAAGAGTTAATTCATGATCTATATTCGGATAAAATGAAGGTTCGATAGTTTTAAATACTTTAAACAAATGATAACACATACTTGGACCATGAAATACTACATCATCAAGGATGTCTTCGACATCTTCCCATGAATAATTATGATAATAGTCATCATATTTTGTTATTTCATATGAATATATGATGTCTACTAATTCGGTTGGAATAATTTCTCCTATAAATTGATAGAATTCGGTATTTTTTTTCAACATTTTATTATTTTACAGTGACTGAAAAATAATAAACTATAAAAATCAATTTTCTGATAATATAAAGAGATCATCTAATTGAGGTATAGAACCTTCATCAAACTTACCCAAACAATTTACTTTTGTAATAGTAATATGTTTTTCCTCCTTTGTAATAAACTCTATATTTTTATTTATAATTCGTAATGTATAAGATAAATAGACAACATGATCATTGATTTTATTAATAATGATGTTTAAAAACATTCCCGTAAAACTTGTAATATAATATTGAAGATCTAATGAACCATTTGTTTGTAACATTTGATTCATAGTTTGAATTAAACGGAATTTTGTATCCTTATATTGGATATTTTTCACGGTTTTGGTCATTTTCAAACAATCATTCGAATATTTTTCCAATTGTTGATTCGAAAACGGTATAGGTAAGTTATTTGTAGGTTTCAAATGTATATATTTTAATAAATAATGACAAACACAATCCGAAAGGCGCCGAATAGGAGATGTAAAATGTGTATATTCCGGTGCGCCAACCAAGTCATGAGGTTTCACAGTGGAAATATATTCGGCTTTAATGCCATTTGTAATAATTTCGTTTAATAATTCTTGCCCGGTAATATTTGAATACACATGATCCAACCATTCTTTGGCGTTACAACTGCGAAACAGTCCAATACCATCAAAATTGATTTTCAAATATTCACCAATAAATGTATTTGCAAATATAGCGTATTCGGCAATCATTTGTTTCATTTTAATTTCAGTTTTTGTGTCGGAATAAAGGTATAATAACTCCTCATTGTGTTTTGGAAAAGAAATAGACACTTCATTTAAGACTGTACCCTTTGTTTTTCCACTACGAATGTTATACAATGCGTTGCTAATACGAAGTGCGTATTGTAATGTTTCATTTTTGTCAATATCTGATCCTGCTTTTTCATAACTGAGTGAATTATGTTCGTTTACTTTAACTTTGGTAAACAAAATTTTAATAGCACCAATAGGTTCATAACTGGTTTGGTGAATTTCCGTCAAAATAGTAATTGCCAATTTTATATTTCCGTATTCATTGACCATTAAACTGGATTTTGCCATAATTTCGTGTGGAATCATATGAATGGGAGGAACAAAAGAAGGATATTTTGTAACTACACGTTTTTCCATGTCTTTCCATAATGATGATTCGATATTAATATGTTCAGTTGGATCAGCAATATGGATTGCTAGGAACATCTTATTATGTTCTTCAAAAATACAAAACGCATCGTCAGCATCTTCACAACCAACCGGGTCTATGCTGTATGTATCATACATGGTCATGTCCACACGTTTGTCTACATTATATATGTGAGGTAATATGTTGGACTGTAATAATTCCTGGTCATGAATAGAATCTCTTTTATTTCCATAAAGAGGTTCAATTATTTTACTGTATGCATGATTAAAAACGGACATTATTGAATATTATATAAACAATACTTTAAATAATATTTACTGTTTCTTTGTTGTTGATTCTTTTTTTTTAAAAATTATAACAGTCATCTATTATATTCATATTTCTTTTCAAACGTTTTACTTTTTCGCGATATTTAATTTGTGTTATATCGAATTTTGTACTCATAAATCCTCGAATATGAGGATCATATATATTATTTAAAATTCCAATGTCTTCTTTTAGAGTAACTTTCATTTGCCACTGAAAAAAATCGTCGAATAATGGAATACTTAAAAAATTTCTATAAAGATCGTAATGAAGTATTGATTCATTTTTACCAATAGGATAACAATGTGTTATAATAGTTTTCGACAATTGATCATTTGCGTATACTCTAGTTACAGTTGTATCTGGTAAATAAAATTCGTTTTCTACTTTTACATATTTTGCTCCTCCTATTATTTTTGACATACTCGTTTCTCCAGCAGTATAATGAAATGTTGTTTTTCCAGAATATTCATCTAGATCATTGTATTCTATTTTAAATGGAATTGGTGATAAATTATTACCAAAAGAATGGACATAACTTACATGTAACATATCTAATACATTTTCGGTTATTAAATAATGAGGTCGTTTAATTTTTAATTCGCCACTTATTCTAACATAATTACTATCTAATGCTTCTGGTGGAGTAAAAATTGTATGGTTTGTAATTGTACCTTTTTGTGAATTTACATCAAAAGATGGACGTATAAAAATGTCTCCATTTGTCTCGTTTACTTCAAACCTTGGAATACCAAAACTATCTTTGCTCATTTCGGGACAACCTGGTACATTTTTAACTACACCGCATTTATATTCCCAACCATGATAAGGACATTGTAAACAATTATTATTTAATAATTTTCCTGTACTTAATGATGCACTTCTATGAATACAAATATCGCTTATTGCTGTTATTTTTTCTTCATGATCTCTATAAATACATATTGGAAACCCATTAAAAATAATTTTTCGAAGTTTTGTATCTTTAAAATCACTAGATTTACCTACTTTCCAAAAAAGAGGCAGAAAATTTTTATAGTATTTTGATGATGGTTTAGTATTTATTGATGGTTTTATCGAAATAACTACACTTAGATATACTAATAAAATATACAAAACCTTAATCATTGTATATAATACGTACGTATGTTTAGTTTGTTTATTAAATATAAATTTTAAATGAAAGTTTATATCTGACTGTTTTGGAACTTTTTAAAAGTTCCAAAATGACTATACAGAATAATTTCAAAATAACGAAAATGATAAAATCTGTGATTAAAGCATAATAGTTTGGTTTTATAATTTAAAAAATTGGTTGTGACCATAAAAATTTTATAAATATTTTATATGAAAAAGGATTTAAGGGATTTTTTTGTATCCAAAATAGATACTAATGGAAACAACAAAATCCCAAAAAATCCCCCAAATATTTTCATGCGAGTGTTGTAACTATACAACGAGTAACAGAAAAGACTACAAGAAACATTTATCTACATTGAAACACACTCGGATACTAAATGAATATAAAAATGATACTGTAAAATCCCCACCTAAGTATCAGTGCTCGTGTGGTAAAATATATAAGTATAAGAGTGGGTTATACAAACATAAAAAGACGTGTAAAAGTCCCAAAAAATCCTCACAAAAAAATCAGGATACTGTAATAGAAGACTTAGCAAGAGAAAATCGAGAAATGAAGTCAATGTTCATGATGATGTTAGAAAAATATCAAGAAACGCAATTGGAAAATATGAAAATGAATGAAACAACTTTAAAAGTAATGAAAGACAATCAAGAAATGGTAAATAAGTTCATTGAAGCAATTCCACAATGTGGAAATATAAACAATACATATATTGAAAAACAAACATTGAACTTTTACTTAACAAATACATGTAAAAACGCAGAATCAATACATGATTTCACAGATAGATATGTAAAACGTTGTGTTGAGTTCTTTGAGAACAATTATCGTGAAGTGGCATATAACCAAATCAGTCTTGCTGGTAATGTATATGATATATTTTTCAAATGTCTCACTGAAAATCCCCAAAATATGAACTTTGTACAAACAACGGATGTAAAAAACGGTGTTTTATATGTAAAAGAAAAGAAGAAAGACAATAATTGGGAATTACATGGAGAAGCAGAGTTTATAAAGTATATAGACGGGTTTGAAAAGGCGGGATTAAATATAAGTCACGCAATCAACAAGGCGTTTCATCCATTACAACAAAAATTCAATCACCAATTGATACAAGAATGTGGTGCAGAACCTCAAGAACACGATTATACAAGTGAAGACGGGTATGAAAAGGATTTGAACATGTATAAAGAGAAGGTGGGTGAGTACAAGTGTAACTTGTTGACCCAAGTTTTTGACACAGCTCGATTATTTGACAATAAAACGCGACGAACTGAGATATTGTCCAAGACTAAACGTATAAAGGAGTAATATTATAAATGATTTTATTTGTAATATTACGTAATTGATAATGAAAGTATTTGTATTTTGTAATATAACCGTATATTGTAAGAAATTTTTATAAACATAAATGCTGACAACGTTACTTATAATAAATGTAATAGTATCTGTCTTACATTCTATCAAACATATACCACAATGTATGCATATGATAGAAAATGAAACATCAGATGGCCTATCGATGCGTTATATTCAAGGAGAACTATTTTTAAATATGCTTTCAACAATGACAACATTCAAATTATTCATAATCATACATAATTCACTGTATTTATTGCCAATTTTGATAGAAAAATCCTTTGCTTTTTGTATGATTGTAGTTATGTTTCACTTAAAAAATAAATATTCGAATGATGATGGCGATTGGCGCAGTGTAGAAGGTGATTATTCAAGTGATGACGATTGGCGCAGTGTAGAAAGTGGTTGTTGTTAAGATGTTTCTTCATTTACAATAGAATTGGTCAATTGTTGATGTTTCTTTTTACACCCTCTTTTATGTGCCGAAAGACTTTGTTTATTCGAACCTGTAAAAGCGTTACAAAGATCACATTTAAAACTTCTTTCTTGGACATATGCGTATTTAGTATCCAAATATTTATCCAAAGACGGAAGTTTCAATGAATCAATTTGAGAATTCATCTTCTTTTGGAAATCCTTCAAAGTCATTTGAAGTGTTTCGCGTTGAGTAATAAAGGTTTGATACTCTTGGTTAATGTCGTCCAATACTTCCTTTGTAATATTATTTGTTTCATCTGTATTCAGTTCTTGGACTTTGTTGGAAAGATAATCAATAATATCAAAAGCAATACGAAGTTTATCATGAGAATATTCACAATGTTGAACATAAACTAGTATATTGCCTTTATGAATGTCAATATGATAATTGTTTTTGAAAGTAATACCAGAATATTGCGATACAAATATGCCATTCATGTTTTGTGTATCAATATCCCGAATGAATTTGGCAATTTCTTCTTTGTTTACATTATGATTATACTCTTTTGTCTCAACTAGTACAGGAGATTTGTCCATTCGCTTTACAATAAAGTCACCAGATGCCTTCGTACCAGTGGTGTCTTGGACTTCAGCTGAAGGAAATAGTTCATTTAATACCGAACACAAATTACTTTCACCGTATTTACCCTTGTTTGATGACATATTATACTTATTTAGGAACTGATTTAGTTCGTCAAACACAGATTTTTGTGCGGTCAACGATGATGTAGATAGGTCTTTCACAGAATTAATGTTTGACGTAAGACGTTCTTCACTTGCTGACACATATGAAAACATGGGTTGCTGAATTGTTTGTACCATTGTATTATACTTTCCTTCAAACGAGTCCAAGAAGTTCTTCATAAAGTGTTCTCCATTACTAGATTTTGCGATATTTGTTGTATCTTCAGTGATCTGTTTGTGAAGTTCTGACATCTGTAATTGTAAAAATTCGCGAATACGGGTGTGTTCAGAATCACTTGTTCTTGGAATAATATCATTGAGAAGGATGGTAGTTTTGTCCAAGAGAAATGCGTTATTTTTTTCTACAATATTTGATAGTTTTTCACTAGTTGTCATATTTGAAGAGTTGTTTAATGATCGAACTTCATCAATATATTCGGATTTAATAGACTGTAATTGAGAATTCATTGTTTGAAGTGTTTGTTCATTAATCTTGGACATTGAATCATTCAAAATAGAGACATTCGATTTAATATCTTTTATCTCATTTTGTGTAGATGTCATATAAGAAAGAATTTGTGAGTTAATATTCGAATCCAAATCATTTGTAACATGATTAAACATAGAGTCCAAGAAATCAATCAGAAGCAAATTTGCCTTCTCAAAATCAATACTTGGGTGATCTCTATAAAAACTAACGATTTTTGTGTGTTTTGTTTTTAGTTCTTTATCAGAATCGTCCATTTTCGTATAAATATACACAATATAAACATCTTTATGTTGTTTAAACTTAAATTAACTTTTAATAAGATTATAAACAAGTTTATTAAGAACTTATTAAGAACTTAATAAATTTAAATAGGTTATTAAAAACTTAAAATATAAGATTTTCTTCTAAATATATGAAAAATTTGTTGAAAATAATATTCTTCAAAATAAAA
>Ga0257110_1000171_pt1 | contig 34235 bp, 38 predicted proteins | sample LP_taG_7_FD_190184 | JGI IMG/M metagenome (GOLD analysis project Ga0257110, IMG submission 190184) | Marine microbial communities from Northeast Subartic Pacific Ocean, Canada - LP_J_2015_P26_10m | ecosystem: Environmental > Aquatic > Marine > Oceanic | place: Canada: Northeast Subartic Pacific...
CACCTGCTAGTGCTATTGCACCAAGTATAGGTTCAAGTTACTCACAAGACTTATGTACAACTGGTATATCAGGTGCTTTCCAAGGACAAGTATTTGGACTAAGTGGCGGTAAGAGTGTAAGAGACATGAACTGTGAACGTATTAAGTTAAGTAAAACAATATACGATATGGGCATGAAAGTTGCGGCAGTTAGTTTAATGTGTCAAGACGAACGTGTATTTAAAGCAATGGAAATGGCTGGAACCCCTTGTCCTTACATGGGTGCTATTGGAGACAAGGCAACTAGAGCATGGGCAGAAAACAGCGATGAAAGAGCAGATGCTAAACGTGGGTTCTTAGGCTTTGGTAAAAAGAAAGTTAAAAACCGCCCATCAGTAGATTCTGAAGTACTTAACCAAGGAGAAGATTTTGATAAGTTCATGAAAAAATGTACTAAGAAATCAGGTAAAGGCAAAAAGAAATCAACATCACAATGTGAGGCAGAATGGGATTCATTAAGCACTTAATAGGTTTAGCACTTTGTTTGCTCCCTATAGGTCTTGAGGCCAATAGTTATGGTACTCCGGGTAATGACTATCCGCTGGTAGATCTTGTTGGCAACTATTACAATGGTAATAGTGACAACTCCATACTATGCCAAGGTGCCGCAGATGAAACAGGCTGTAATATCGCATTTGGTATTGGCTTTGATTTTGAATGGCATGGGGAAACATTTACTCATGGATTAATGAGTACAAACGGTTGTTTAAAACTATTAAAAAGCAGTACATTTGATTCTACAATGGATTACTGTAGTTATGGTGTTGATCACTTAGGTCCAAATGTTGGAATGGATAATACACTATTTCCTTTCTGGGCAGACTTAGACTTAGGCAGTATATACGATACCCAAGCACCATACCAAAGCACAATGTTATTTAATAATGATACCCCTGGGTATACTGTATTTGGTTGGTACTACATGCGTGAGTATGGCGTAACAGCAGATACAGACCAGTTTGATCCACAATATCCAAACGCACATAATACATTTGAACTTATTTTATTAGATCAAAACTGTAGTGATTGTGCTGGCAACACAGATGACGTAAATGATGACTATGCTTACTTATATGGTAATTTAGAAATTAACCACAGTAATGTGTTAGTTGGTGAAAAGAAAGACTCAGACAATTTTAACGAAGCATACTTTTTTAGTGATAACAGTTATTGTGAAACTTGTATAGATCCAAACACAGGACTCCAGGGACGTTACTTGTTTATATGGGACGATTATGACAACGGAACATTAGAAGGTCAGGCCATGTATGCAGACGGTAATGGAACAGAGCCGGCAGAATGTGCCAGTGACCCGTTGTACTCAACAGCATGTAGTCTATATAGTGTATCATACTTAGCAGATCAGTGTTCCGCAGATCCATCGTATAGCAGTCAGTGTGCTGGGTATTATGATAAAATAGATGAGCTACTAGACTCCCAACAAGAGTGTTATAACGATCCAAACTTACCAGGCTGTGCTGGATTAGGTATTTTTGATACTACCTCTCAATATGATTATGCCACAGGAAACATGGGTCCTTATTATAGTCCAAACGATTTTGGAGAAATGGACGGTTACGATCCTAACACAGGATTAGTAACACAAAGCGATGGTTCACAAATTAGTATCCAAGGTGATTACTATTCAGACGGATACGATCCTAACGTGGATTACGACAGCATAAATTCAAATACTGGCGATGACTTTTACATGAATCAAGACGGTGTGTATGTTCCTAATCAATATGACCCAATGGAAGATGATAGTATAGAATACGAATACCTAAATGGTGAACAACAAATGTTAGTTGACCAAGGTTTAAGTTTGCAAGAAGCAGTATTAATCACAATGGGCACAGACGACATAATAGCACTAGGACATGATCCTAGCATACAATTCCAAGGCAACAATCCAGGCGATTTAGTTATGGATACTATTGGATTAGAAAATTATGATTTAGAACTACATGACGAAACCATGTTAAAACAAGCAGAAGAAAATGGATTTGTAAATGGGTTTACAACAAGTGATATCTGGGCAACAGAAGAATACATGCTAGAACAAGAACTGTATGACCAACAGTTTGAAGAACAGTATGGCGAGGACGCATATGGCTGGAGTGCTCAAGAATGGTACGAATATGATGTAAAAGAATTTGGCCAAGAACAAGTAGACGAATGGTATGGCAAAGATGTAGTGTTTACTGAAGACGGTCATTTTGAATGGGAAACATATGATTATGCTTTAGACGATGAATACCTAATGGAGTTATATTACGAAGATGATATGGAATTTGATTTAGCATACGAACAATTCCTAAGCGATGAAATAGACTTACAAAAAGAATGTCCAACATGTGATATAGAAGCATTTTTTGATTTATCAGACGATGAACTAATAGCATTTGAGAACGAAAGAATGTATGAAGAAGAGGCTTACTTTGAATTAGGTCCTGAAGCAGACTTAGAACGTTTTATACAAGAAGAAGGCCTTGAAGATTTATTAAGTGAAGAAGATTTAGAACAATTTAAAAATGAAGCATTTGCAGAAATGGATGAGTATTATGAAGAGGGTCCTATGATGGAAGAACATCATGAAGAAAATTCTCCTACACATTATGCGGATGCCAGTACTCCAGAATCAAATACCGAACGTGAACAAAAACAAGAAAAAGCAGACAAACAGTTTGTAGGTAATGTTGGTGCAGGTGTTATGAGTTTGAGTGTTGCAGAGTTTAATATTGACTTTGGTAACAGCAACGATACAAGTTATGCTTCAAGTGAAACACAGCAACAATTAGAAACAATTATTGCTGATATTATAGACGATGGTAGCAGTAGTGTTGATGATGGTAGCAGTAGTGTTGATGACGGCAGTTCAAGTGGTAATGACGGTAGTGGACAGTTTGCACAAGGCAATGACGGAAGTGGCCAAAGTAGTACAACTTTTAATGACGGAAGTAGCCAAGGCAATATGGGTATGCTAACACAAGAAAGCACAACAGGTGATACATTCTTCCAAGAACAATCAGAACAAAACATGGGACAACAAAGTTTTGATGCTACAACTAGTGTAACAGACACAGTTGATACAGGAGCATTTGAAGTTGCACAAAGTTCAACAGATGCATTTGACCAACAGCAAGAAGATACTTTACAGTTTGTAGAAAGTTTTGATGACGGTACAAGTGGTGTTAGTGGAGTAGACCAGCAGTTCGAAGATGAACTTACAACAGCATTAAGTTCAGGAACAGGATTAACAGAATTTTTAAGTCAGCAAACACCTGACTACAGCAAGTTTGAAGTAGAGGCACCAACTTTTCAAGAACAAAGAAAGTTTGATGCTGTAGAAAGTTTAGCAGATACAATGGGAGCCGAAGTTGCATCGGCTAACTTAGAAAAAGAATTAGCAACAATACAAGCAGGTAATTCTGACACCGCAGAATACGGTGATCAAACAGTTGCAGTTGCTTACATAGGATATACACCAGGCTTTAGTGCATACACATCACAGATACAACTAGCAGACCAAAAGAGCTGGTATGGATCAACACAGGTATATCCAGGACAAAAAGTTGTAGACAACAAACAAAGTTTTTACATGATGGCTGGCAATACTCAGGAAAAACTTAAACAAATGATTTATAGCCAGTACAAAACATTACAGGATGAGGAGAAATAAAATGGCAGAGATAGAAATGGCAGGTGTTAAAATGAGTGGTTCCAAACTTCTCATAATACTTCCTTTACTAGGTACAATAATAGGTGGACTTTGGGGAGGCTTTGAACTCTACAGTAGACTACTTGACGCAGAAGAAAAGTTAGCAGGTTTACAACCTGACGCAATTCAGCAAGAGTTAGAAAATGTTCGCGAACTTACTGAAATCATTAAAACAGATTTAAGAGCAGATATTACTATTGCGATGGATTTAGCAAGAGCAACAGATAAATCATCAGCAGAAACACAAAGAGAAATTAGAAATGATGTGTATGCTATGGAACGTGATATGAATGCACGGTTTAAAGAGATTGATTCTGATGCGAGAGAATTAAGAAAAGACTTAGAAGAAAAAATTACAACTATACTTGAAAATCCGCTGAACGATATCGAATAATATTATATTCTAGACTTCAGTTTACTTGACAGATTAGTATCACTTCACATAAGTAATATTACATTCACAAAGACATACACTTTATGCTAGAAACAAAATACGAATATCCCAAACTAAAAAGAGTTACAGCAAAGTCAGGACAACGCCAATATACAGGTGAAGATAATAACCCTGTACCTAGTGTAACTACTATTTTATCAGCAACAGGTGACAAAACTGCTTTAATTAATTGGCGTAAAAGAGTCGGCGATGCAGAAGCAACACGCATAAGCACAGAGTCAGCAGGACTTGGAACTAAAGTGCATAATGCATTAGAGAAGTATATCCTACTTGAAGAATATGAGATTAAAGGAAATAACCATATTAGTGTAATGGCAAAAAATATGGTTACTGAAATGATATCCAAAGGATTAACTAAAGTAGATGCTATATATGGTGTTGAAGTTGGATTAATTGCACAAGGACTATATGCAGGAACATCAGATGCTATAGGCATGTATGAAGGTGAGGAAGCAATTATTGACTTCAAAACTTCTAAAAAAATTAAAAAACGTGAATGGATTGAAGATTACTTTATGCAAGGTTGTGCTTATGCATTAGCACATAATGAAATGTTTGGTACTAAAATTAAAAAAGTAGTTATACTGATGGTAGATCGAGAAGGCAACTTTGCAGAATTTACTATTAAAGATGACGAGTTCACAGAATACTGCAACAAATGGTCAGATAGACTTACAGATTACTATTCCAAGTAATTTGCGAAAGTGATAAATACATACTAACTAGGAGATAGATTAGTATGGCAACAAGCAACAACGCAGTAATTATTTCAAGGATCCAGAATAGACGTGGTCTAAAACAGGATCTGCCAAAACCATTACGTTCAGGTGAAATAGGTTTTGCAACCGATACAAGACAAATTTATATAGGTGGTGATACCGACCTACTTGTCAACTCTGGACTTAATAAAATTGCTCAGTTTGAAAAAACGCCATCTGCTATCAACTACACAACAAATATTGCTAACCTACAAATTATTAAATTTGAGATTCCTAGTAAGTTCTACGATAAAGGAAATGTTACTTGGAACGGTATTAATAAAGTAACATCTTGGTTAGGTAGTGATGTATTTAAATCAAGTGCAACAGTATTTAAAAATTTAGATACAGATGCACAATTTAACTCTAATGATATTAATGTTACTAGAGACGGTGTCATCCTAGAAGGAGATGATGTAACCAGTTCTGTTTCAAGTGTTGCCGCAGATAAAGAGTATGCATTTTTACAAGGTGGAACAGGTGCAAGTGATTCACAAAATTTAGGTTTTAGATCAGCACCATTAGTTACAGAAGAAATTGGTTTAACATATTACGGGAATGCAACATTAATTACAGCATTATCTAAGACATCTCCAGATACAGATGTAGGTAACTATGTAACAGGTGTAACAAGTTTTTATGAAGATTCAACGTTATGGACTAATTTAACAGGTGGCAAGATTCCATCATATAGACAGTTAAATAATAAAAACGTTAGAGTAACACAATCTACTGGCATAGGGTATATTGGTTTAGAATTTGCTAAACATATAACTCCATCAACAGATGTAAAATATGCACCAGGCACAATTTCATATTCAAGTCCAACATTAGGAAAATTATTTTTAAGTAGAAATTCAGATATTGAAACAGCAAAATCATATGCAGTTAGCGGAAGTAATATTACTGTTACATGTAACCCAGCAACAAAAAGTTATAATGTAAGTACATCAGTAAATCATGTTTATACTTCAGGTGGTACAGGCTGGATAGATGGTAAGGTTTTAACCGTACTTTCAGTAAATGGAACTACTGACTTTGTTGCACAAATTCCAACCAACACAGCCGCTTATACAAGGTCTGTGACGTCAAAAGATAGTGGTAATGCTAATACAATTTCAATGACAGTTCAAGACTCAGATCTAATATCAGTAGGTGACGGTGTAACATTCTTAAATAACAATTCAAGTAATGCAAAAATAGATAACGGAGTTGTTACAGCAGTAACACCTGCAACTAAAAGTGTTACAGTAAACGGACTAACATCAGGCGCAAGTATTGGCGCAGGTAACATGTTTGTAACACATGGTGATAACAATTCAAGTAACGTAATAGTATATTCTGTAAACCATGGATTTGATAAAACAGAAAATGTTAATGTAGCAGGAAACGGAAGTTTTAGTTCGTCAATGGCTATTACAAGTAATTGTGAAGCAAGTGCAAACGCATTCTCAGTTACAACATCTTCAGCAGTTACATCAGGCAATAACGGTATTACAATTACACCTGTATTAGTAAACGGAACTACTTCAGTAACTCCTGTAATTGTAACAGATGTATCAAACATAACAATTACAAACGGAACAGGCGTAGGAACAGTTGTAGCAAGAGTAAATGCTCTTAACAAATGGCCTAAACTAAACAAAGTTCCAAACTCCGACAATCAGTTATACTTAACACATGCTGAGTCATTTCAAAAGCAACCAGAATGGTATGATGGATTTAGAATACATTCAGACTCTGCTTATACACAAGATAAGTTAGGATTAACAGCAGGAAACTATTCCAAGTCAGATTCAACTATTAAATCAAAATTAGAAACTTGGATTTCTGGAGCATTAACAGAACCAAGATTTAACTACTTTACAAAAGTTTATGTAGGACAAGGAAATACAGGTATATTTGCTAATTCTATCACAAACTTTAGTTCTTATAGTTTAACAATAGATGAAGATCTAAAAGAAGCAACATTTGGCTCTCGTGAAGAAGCAAGAGACTTTGCAGAAATATGCAACAATGTTTACTTTACAAGCCAACAGTCAGGATTAACTGGTTACAATAAAGGACTACTTAATCTCAAAACTAATATTGAACTACTTACAAGAGATGCACTAGAAGCCGGAGAGGCATCAACAGCATTTGCAAGTCCAGAGTCAATAGCAATACCAACTAGCACTGGAAACAATGTTTTAACAAATCTTGATCCAGATGCATACAATACATTCTTTGTAGAATATAGTATGAAAGATACTAGTTCTGCTAGTAATGAAAATTATGCAAGAGTAGGCACAGTTATGTTTGGCGCAGATAAGGATCAACAAGTAGCATTTGTTAATGATCAATATTCAGACTCACATGGTTCTGCTACATCAGGTAACGTAGATCTTTACGTTCATTACACATCAGGCACAAACAAGTTTGACCTTAGGGCAAACAACAGTTTAAGTCCTGCTACTTCAGTAACGATGAATTATATCGTTCGTAAGTGGAAAGCATAAACTAAAACATCAATGTTTGAAAAGCATCATACTTCCCAAGATCGCCAAAGAATTTGGAGAGAGTTTCGCAGTCGCGATGATCTAACAGTTGATACTATAATACAAGAATTTAGTAACATAAAGACCTTAAACCATTACTTAGATTACTATACACCTAAGTCTTGGCCTAACATTTTTACCATAGTATACGATGGGTATTTTTGCCAAACTGGCGTAACATTATTGATGATTGCTACATTAGATTACAAAGGCTTCATTACTGATAGTAATTTAACATTGCCTGTGATAAGTAATAATGAGATCGGAAATACAGGTATAGTTTACGAATTTAATAACAACTTCCTTAACTTCTCACCCGGAGAACAGACCCCTAAGGAAGTAGCCTTAGAACAAGGTACAGTATATCAGACTCACAAAGTTGAAAAAAATGTAATTTATTCTTGACTTTAATGTAGTTTTATATTACAATAAAAGTCAGGTAAATATATTTTTTAAAACAAAGATTTAGAACAAACATATACGGATTCAGAACACACATGCAAGTAATAAAGAGAGACGGGCAACAAGAAGACCTAAACATAGACAAACTACACAAAGTAGTAATGTATGCCTGTGAAGACATAACAGGTGTAAGTGCAAGTCAAGTTGAAATCAATAGTAAGATCCAATTTTTCGATTCAATTAAAACAGAAGATATTCAAGAGACACTTATCAAAAGTGCCGCTGATCTTATCTCTGAAGAAACACCAAACTATCAATATGTAGCAGGTAGACTGATTAACTATCATTTGCGTAAAATGGTCTATGACAGTTTTACACCTCCTTGCTTATGTGATATTATTGATAAAAATATCGATGCAGGTTTTTATGATGCAGAGTTTAGAGACCTATATACCAAAGATGAAATAGATGATCTCAATCAGCACATTAATCATGACCGAGATGAAGTATTAACTTATGCGGCTATGGAACAATTCCGTGGCAAATATCTAGTACAAAATAGAGCAACTGGTGAAATATTTGAAACACCACAAGTAGCATACATGATGATCTCAGCAACATTGTTTAGTAAATATCCAGCAGAGACTAGATTGCAATATGTTAAGGCATATTACGATGCTATTAGTCAATTTAAATTAAGTTTACCTACGCCTATTATGGCTGGTGTAAGAACACCACAAAGACAGTTTAGTAGTTGTGTGCTAATTGAAACTGATGATAGTCTAGATAGTATCAATGCAACAACAAGTGCTGTGGTTAAGTATGTAAGTCAGAAAGCAGGTATTGGTATCGGAGCAGGAAGTATTAGAGCAGTTGGTTCTAAAATTAGGAGTGGTGATGCTACACATACAGGTGTTATTCCCTTCTATAAATTATTCCAGTCAGCAGTTAAATCATGCTCACAGGGTGGAGTAAGAGGCGGAGCGGCAACACTATACTATCCTATTTGGCATTTGGAAGTTGAAGACTTATTAGTATTAAAGAACAACAAAGGTACTGAAGACAATAGAGTACGTCATATGGACTATGGTGTACAGTTTAACAAACTGATGTACGAAAGACTTATTACAGGTGGTAATATTACTTTGTTTTCACCTCATGATGTTCCTGAATTATATGATAGTTTCTTTAACAACCAAGACAAGTTTCAAGAGTTATACGAGAAAGCAGAACGTATGACAAGTATTAAAAAGAAAAGTATTCCTGCTATAGAATTGTTTAGTTCATTTGTAACAGAACGTAAAGACACAGGTAGAATATATCTAATGAATGTTGATCATGCAAATACACATGGTGCATTTATAGAAGAAGTTGCTCCTATAAAACAGAGTAATTTATGTTGTGAAATTAACTTACCTACAAAGCCATTAAAAGATATTAATGATCCAGAAGGCGAAATTAGTTTATGTACTTTAAGTGCAATAAATTGGGGAGTAGTAAAAGACTTAGATGACATGCAAAAAGTTTGTGACTTGGCTGTAAGAGCATTAGATGAACTTTTAGATTATCAAGAGTATCCTGTATTAGCCGCTGAATTAAGCACAATGAAAAGACGCCCATTAGGCGTAGGTATTATTAACTTTGCATATTGGTTAGCAAAACATGACAGCACATACCAAGATCCTAATTTAGAACTTATAGACGAATGGACTGAAGCATGGAGTTACGGCCTTATTAAAGCAAGTGCTAATCTGGCAATAGAAAAAGGTGTTATTTCAGGTAACATGGAAACAAAATATGGACATGGTATTACGCCTAACCAAACATACAAAGAAGAAGTTGACGGATTAGTTAAACATAAAGAAAGAATGGATTGGAAAGGTTTGAGAAAACAGTTAGCAGAAACTGGTATTCGTAATTCAACATTAATGGCAATTATGCCTGCTGAAACATCAGCACAGATTAGTAATAGTACAAACGGTATTGAACCGCCTCGTAGTTTTGTTACTGTTAAACAAAGTAAGCATGGTATTTTAAAACAAGTAGTGCCTGGTTACCCTAGACTAAAAAACAAATATGATTTATTATGGGATCAAAAGTCACCAGAAGGCTATTTAAAAATAATGGCTGTACTTCAAAAATATATTGACCAAGGTATTTCGGTAAATACATCATACAATCCAGAACACTACGAAGAAGAAAAGGTTCCAATGAGTGTGTTGCTAGGAGATATCATTAACTTTTATAAGTATGGCGGAAAGCAGTTGTACTATAATAACACATACGATGGCCAAGGCGAGATAGATATTAATAAAAAAGAAGTAGAACAACCAATGTTCGTTACTACAGAGATAATCGACGACGAGGACTGTGATAGTTGCAAAATTTAAAAAAGAGAAAAATGAGTGTACTAGATATAAAAAATAAATCCGATCATACTAAAGCAATGATGTTTTTGGATAACAATGGTGGCATGGGTATGCAACGATTTGATATTCTTAAATATAAACAGTTTGAGAAATTAACAGATAAACAGTTAGGATTTTTTTGGAGGCCTGAAGAAGTAGATATTACTAAAGATTCAACTGACTTCAAAAATCTTACAGACTTTGAAAGACATATTTTTACTAGTAATTTAAAGCGACAAATACTTTTAGATAGTGTGCAAGGACGTTCACCTAATCTTGCTTTCTTGCCTATAGTAAGTCTGCCAGAGTTAGAAACTTGGATTGAGACTTGGGCATTTTCAGAAACAATTCACAGCAGAAGTTATACACATATTATTAGAAATGTTTATCCTAACCCAAGTAAGGTGTTTGATGAGATGTTAGACATTGAAGAAATATGTGATTGTGCAGATAGCATTACAAAAAGGTATGACGAATTAATAGAGTTAAACGAGTTACGAAATAAAGGTTACAAGTCTTATAACGAATACGAACATAAGAAAGCAATATGGTTATGCTTAATGAGTGTAAACATTTTAGAAGGTGTACGTTTTTATGTATCCTTTGCTTGTAGTTGGGCATTTGCAGAACTTAAGAAAATGGAAGGTAATGCTAAAATTATCAAACTAATTGCTAGAGACGAAAACGTTCACTTAGCAAGTACACAACAAATGCTAAAACTTTTACCATTAGAAGATAAAGACTTTGCAAAAATAAAAGAAGAAACTTTTGCAGAATGCACACAAATGTTTTTAGATGCAGTTGAGCAAGAAAAAGAATGGGCAGACTACTTATTTAAAGACGGAAGTATTATTGGACTTAATGCAGAACTATTAAAGCAGTATGTAGAATTTATTGCTGGTAAAAGAATGCATGCCGTAGGACAAGAAAAAATATTTAATACAGGCACTAACCCTCTTCCTTGGACACAACAATGGATTGCAGGCGGTAGTGTTCAAGTAGCACCACAGGAAACTGAGATTAGTTCTTACGTCATAGGCGGAACTAAACAGGACGTAGAGAAAGATACGTTTAAAGGTTTCAGTTTATAATCTATTTTAAATCAGGCATTCATAAATACTAGCATGTATAACTTAAAAGAAGATCTAGGCAAAATAAAATCATTAAAACTAGCCAATGGAGTTGAAATTATTGCAACTCTACTTGCTGTTGATAGTAAATCAGGTATTGTAAATTTAGGAGAACCTAGAGTCATTGTTATTAACGATGATGAACTAGCACTAATTCCTTACATTTTTACAGGTGCTTCAGAAGAAGTAATGATTGCACTTTCACAAATTCAATCGATGGTGGATACACTTCCACAAAGTGCATCAGATTACACAGGAATTATAGAAGGCAGTAATAAAGAAGATTAGTATAGATAAATACTAATATGCCGGGAATAGCAAGAGTATCAACAGACACCGCACAGGGAGTAATCACTGGGCCTGGTGCATCTACAGTCAAAGCAGATGGAAAAAGAGTATCCTTCGAAAACGATAAAGTTGCTGGTCACGGAGATGCACCTCATACAGCACCAACATTAACATCAAATTATTCTAATACTGTTTTTGCAGACGGCAAGAAAGTATGCAAACAAGGAACTATTGCAACATGTGGTCATGCTGTATCACCAGGTTCCGGGACAGTTAAGGTTCCATAGATGTGGCCAAGTTACTATCTGTAAGAGGCCCACATGCCAGAAGCACAAATAATAGTCTAAGAGTTCAATGGAACATGGGTAATCCATGTAATTACCAGTGTGATTATTGCCCTCCTATACTACACGATGGCTCTAAACCGTGGTTTAATACAGAGGTATACATTGACACTATAAAACGTCTAAACACGCACTACAAGACCTTAAACAAAGTCTTAGACTATGAATTAATAGGCGGTGAAGTAACTGTAATACCTGGATTTGAAGATATTGTTAGGACTATACGAGAAGGTGGATCAAGGTCGTTAGTTTTTACAAATGGCGGTAGAACAATCAATTGGTGGTCCAAAGCAAAGTATTACTTAGACTCTATTGTATACACATATCATCCGTTAAGTCAAGATGAAGAGCATTTTAAGGCTGTTTTAAACGAAATTAAAGACTTTGTACATGTTGATATTAACATTGCTGGTATAGGCGGTGCAGTCGACGAATTAGGCGTCTTAACAGAAGAAATTAGAGACTTGTTTAAAGACTGTAATCGTAATAGATATGATAGTGTTAGTATATGTGTAAAAACCATGTATAAAAAGTTATTAGGCGCTCGTAGTAAGCAGGAAACATATTGGGAATATACTGACAGCGAGTTAGAAGTATTAAAGAGACCAGGAATAAAGCCTCGTCCAGCACCTCCAACACCTCCAGGTCCACCTGAGCCACTAGATGTTAATGCACCACAACATACACCACCTGACCCTAAAACATATATGACAGAATTTCTATATGATAATGGCACAGCAAAATATGTACAAAATCATCAAATTATAAACGAAGGCTTAAATCAGTTTTACGGAATGAAATGTCATCTAGGATTTGAAAGTTTGAATATAGATGCTAGTGGTGATATGTATAGCAGTTGGTGTGGTGCAATGAACTTTGGTAATATATCAGATATCGATTGGAACTTACCGGAAGTAGAATTTGTATGTCCTATGACTAACTGTAATAATTTAAGTGATATCTCAATTACTAAGACCGCTGTTGATACAATCTAACTTTCTTCCTATCATTTTAGATAGAACATAGAATACTTTTTTCTCATATTCAAATCGTAGATCAAAAGATTGTAATGACCAATCATCACATAATGCATTTGAAAATATTTGCATCTCTTCAAAGTTACTAAACAAGTGCCCACTTACAGAAAGATAATTATCAACTTCCTCTGGCATATCAAAAGATTCTACATTAGGTAAAATTAAATTCATTGGATCATCTAAAATACTTTTTCCTCTAACTTTTTTAACAAAGTGCTTAAGGTAATGATATCCTTGTGTGGTTTTTTGTAATGTTTCTTTTTTTGAATCTGCTTTATGTATATCATATAACCAGTTGCCTTGTTCATCAATTACATTGCTCATATCTCCAGCAATACAATCTCCCTCATGTTCATACACATTATCAAATAATTCTTTTAAAAGTTGCAAGTCTGTTTTATTATGTTTAAATTTATAAAATTGTACCTGTTTATTTTTTACTGCATTTAAGTTATCTTGTAATACATGCCAGTCTGTATTTAAAAATACTTTATCAACAATCCCTGTAGTTCTAAAAACAAAATATGTACCTAGTTCACTCAGTCTTTCATACAACATAGTATCTCCCATACCATATGTAACTATTGTAGATGATATATGATTTTTTGCTAAGAATTTAACAACTTTTTCTATATCAGTATAACACATTGGATCTCCAAATACTGAGACAAAGTCTACGTGATCTAAATTATCTAATGTAGAAATATAATCAAGAAGGGAATCTGCATCTAGTTGGTAATCAACTTTACGTTTGCCGAATCTATGATTAACCCATTGTCCTTGTGCTGACAAAGGATTAAACACTATCGAATCTGTTGTTGTATCAATTATTAAGTTCATAAAAAAAGCACTAGTATTTAGTGCTTCTTTTATTTGTTTTTGTAAACTAGTGGTTACGGTTTAAAACCGCCGCCTGTTGGGGCCACAGCATATGATATAACTGCTTCATAATCGTTTGCATCATCATCGTAGTAATATTCGTCTGCAACGTTTAAGTCTTCAGCACTACCATCTGCGGCATAAACACCAATTGAATATTCTTCAACTATTGTTTTACTGCCCATTGTTCCTTTAACAGCAAAATTGTAAATACCTGGAGTAATACTTGATGGTGCCAGTGTTGAGTTTGAAGTATCTGCTGTAACAACACCTGAACTTGTATCAAATGTCATCCATGGTGATAAAGGACTAAAGTCAATAACTGCAACATTACTTGCAGAACCACTTAAACCAATATTTACAGTTGCATTACCACCGTAAGCAATATCAAACAACCTACCTGATGGTGCAGTTGCAAATGTTACGTCTGTACTTTGTGGTGAATAAGCAAGTGAGAAACTAACGTTACCTGAATCTAATGCTTTACCTGAGTCAAATGTTAAGTTATCATATCTTAGTAAAGTGTTTGAATTATTGCCAGCATCACTACTCTTTCTTGCGTAAATATGTCCTTCTGTTACTACTGTTGATTTAATTTCGTTTGCAGTTTTTGAACCGTATATATCAATATACTGTGCAATAACACTTGATGTAATTGCAGTTGAAACTGAGGTTCCATCCTGCCATGTATAGTTTGCAACATTACTACTGTCTGCAATCATTACGTTTTGTCCAATTGCAAAAATATCTAATTTAGCATTGTTATTAACTGATCTTTCAATGTCAATATTTGCTGATGTATTAACAATTGGTCTGTTGGTTGCGTCCATAACTTGGTAATTAACGTCTACTGATCCTACTGTAATAACAGTATCAAGTCCGCCTGGTGAAAAGTTATCTACTTCTCCACCATCGTTACCTGCGGCCGCTACAATAAGTAAGCCGTCATCTAACATATCATTTAGTGTATCATCAATCAATGAACTTTTTGTCATTGTAAAACACATACAAACTACTTTTGGATCTGCGGCATCATTAGCAGAATGGTGAGTTGAAACTTGATCTAAAGCACCAATAACTTCTCCAATTGAAATATTACCTGCACCTTCGTTAAACATTTTAACATTAAATAAGGTTGCATCTGGTGATGAACCTAAGTTATCCCCTACAATAAGACTTGCCATTGCTGTTCCATGACCATTACTGTCTGTATAGCCAGTTGCAATAGATGTATTGTAAAGGTTTGTGATAGTTGAACTACCGAATTCGTTGTGAGTAGCATTTACTCCAGTGTCTAATAAATAGACTTTTGCATTTGTTCCAGTGCTTGTAGGATTCCATGCAGGTTTATCACTTGCATCTAATCCAGCATATTTTCTAAAAGTATTGTTTACAGTGGCAATAGAGAGGGTACTTGTAACCTCGTCTGCCTCTAACTGACTACTTTTAAGTCCGTTGATCGCCGCTACTTGTTCCGACGTCCCGTCGACTTTATAACTTCCGAACATGTTATAGTTCGAAGATACTGTTGCACCGGCATTAGTAATAGCAGTATTACATTGATCAGATGTACTGTGAACTGCCTTATCTAGTTTGATGATATATGATGCCATTTAAAACTCCAATTGTAAGTTTGATATTATAAGTATATTTATCACATTAATAAAGATAATTTTACTTACTTGGTATTTATATGAATTTTAGTTTAGGCCAACCAAATTCTGTTTTACTACAGGACCACATGTGTGCCTATACGATACAAAAACCGGATGATAACTTAACATTATTAGAGAGATATCACAACGAATTAAAAGACTTTGATGGTTGTACCTTGATGTTAAGTGGCGGAACAGACAGCCAATTTATGTTAAGACTGTTACAGCATTTTAACATACAGTTTACAGCAATTACATATAAAACAACATGGAACGGTGGAGTTGTAAATACAGACGATGTTGTATATGCACAAGAAGTTGCAAACAAATTCAATGTAGCCTTGAAAGTTATAGACTTTGATTTAAAAGAATTTTATTATGGTAACCATCATATGAAATGGGGAAGAAAATTACAAGTCTTTAGTCCACAGGTTGCTATGCATTTAGAATTTATAGACAGACATATACCTCCTAATAGCAAATTAGTAATGGGAGGCGACATGCCTTACTTAACATATTCAGATATAGACCATGGTATTGGACTTCAATACTTACATATAGACTCCCCTAATCTTATTATTGGCAGTATAAAACCATATCATGATATTTGTGAAAGCAAAGGCATACAGTTGATTAAAAATATATCTTATTGTTCTCCACAAGCACTATATCAAATACTAGATAAGCAAGTAAAAATAGTTCAAGAACAAAAGATGCATGTAATTGTAAGCCAACAGGAACCGCAATTCAGAGAAACACTAGAATTTAAAAAAGCAGTTTGGAATTCTATTATTCCTGGCGATGTTGATACTTTAATGAAAGTAGGCGGCTTTGAAAGGCTGAAAAAAATTCTTGCTATTAAGTCCGGCATATATAATCAATTCGACAAATTATATAGAGAGCCTATGGAACAATACATGCCAACGGTATCCGGCTTTAGATACAAAAATAATTTTGATGATGCAACAAAACAAATTCCCAAACGTTTTGAAGAAGCAATAAAAAAATCTAATAGCAAATGTGTCAACGGATTCCATTTTGACTTCTAATCAGCCTATTTCCTATACTATTTTTAAAAACCATTATAAATAGATGTTATAAACAAATATAACCTTAGGTTATAGACGTTTTTATAATTACCTCCTTACATTTTAGACATTTTTCATCAATATATTGTTGATTACACTGACTATTGTGTAATACAAACATAGAAAAACATGAGCCAACATAGCATCACAAAACTAAGAGACAGAGCAGAAGTTCTAACTTTAACAGCAGTATTTCTCGTAAGCATAATTGCACTTACACCGGTAAACTAAGATGAGAGAATTAGGAATGGCCGTAGTAGGATGCATGGTAATATTTGCATTTTTTTCACTTAAAATTTACCCGTCATTAGAGTATACTGGATACAGCAGTAACCAGTCTTGTACAGGCGAGTGCTATAGAGAGTATGTTGCACTTAACGGCACATCAGTAGATCAACTAAAAGCCAAACAGGTGTTAGCCGCAGGTGATCCTTTTAGTGATATTAGAAGTCTATGGAGTGGTTGTGCCGCATGTCACGGACCTGATGGTGGTGGCGGTGTAGGACCTAAACTTGCTGGACAAACAGCAGACTACATCAATGGTAGGCTTATAGCATACAAGAACAAAGAACAAGTTGGACCAATGAGTGCAATGATGTGGGGACAAGCGGCGATGCTGTCAGACAAACAAATTAGCATGATCGGTGAATATATACAAGCCGGTTTACCAGAGGCATAATATGAAATACGTTCTGTGTTATACAATACTACTATTTGCCGCACAGACTGATAACCTAGCAGGAATCTTGCGTGGGTTACGAGATATTAATAATACTCAATACTACTTAGAGCCAAAAGATGAAAAATGATGTTTGGAAAAGGCCAGTAAAAGAAGTACAACCTATTCATACTTTAGATAATGTTAAACAACTTGATTTAGAATTTACTACACCGTATCAAGATGTAGCAAGACAACCTGGAATGATATGGGCACCGGAACCTTGTACTCCAGAGGAAATGGATCATTGGAGAGAAAACGATTACTGGAACAAAATGGATTTTGATCCAATGGTAATGTTCGTAGTGATACCTGCTGTTATACAGATTGTAGTATTTGGCATGATGTTAGCAGTTATGCTACTTAATCAACTAATCTTCTAATGATTAGAGATGCAATAAAAGCCGTCCTAGGTGTCGGAACAAAGTCTGAAGGTAAGTTTAAAATAAAGCCAATTTCTATACTATGGTTTGCATTACTAGTTGCATTTTTCTTTTTAGGTTCAATAACCGGATTACTTTTGTTAGTAAGTCTTGTAATATAAATAACACTATGGAAGGCATAATTTTAGCGACAGGATTTATAGCATCAACTATATGTATTATAGGACTACTTATTGGCTCAGAAGGAGCAAAAGGTATAACATCACCTTACATAACTAAGTCAGGTAAAAATAAGACAGCAAAAGTAGAAAGATCTGAATACATAGTTTAACTATGAATCTCGCACCCAATATCTATAACCCTAAAGGCATCAGCCAAAATTCTATTGACTTACTTAAAGACATTTATAATTCTGCAGATAGTTACGATACTGATAATATGCAAAAACTTGCAGGCAGTAAAGAAGCAAAAGAGGTATTGTGTAACGAGTCAAATATAGATGTAGATAGAATTACAGTTTGTCATTTCTATAGACACAGCCACCCATATTTCCCCCACACAGATTTTCATACTAACGAAAAAGAAAACATTGTTATTCCGTTAGAAGTTGTTAATGGGTCAAACCCATATCTAGTTATCTTTGATCAATGGTTCGATGGTGACGGCCGAACTTGGACGTTTAGAGAAAATTTAGACTTTGAACACAATAAATCATTAAAAGGTAGGCCATGTGATTTCGACATACATGAAAAGACTGAACAAGATATACCAAGTAATTTATATAAGCATCTAAGTCATCATCCAAAAAACTATTGGTATGGTTTAACAGGATACGCATATGAATTTAAAGTAGGTTCTTTTATACAGTTTGACTCAAAGAAAATACATGCAACAAGTAGATTATTTTGCGAATCAAAACTAGGATTAACAATTAGATATCGTGCGTAAAGTAGTAGATAATATTTTAAATAATGATCAAATTAAACAACTGATATTATTTGCACAAAATGACTTAAACAATGATGTAACAAATCATGCTGGTAACGTTGTTCCTAGACGATACACAAACGAGAAATGGAAGTATGTATTCACAAGATACGACCAAAACGAATTTGTTGATATTGCTGAATCCATCAGTACAGCATTTCCAGACTTTGATATTGTTAGTTTAAGAACTATGCATTATTCTAAAGGTGCAAGTATGGGCATTCATATAGATACATACGAAGAAAGAGAAGGAATGTCTGACCATGGTTTAATAATTATGTTATCAGACTCTAAGGAATTTACAGGCGGCAATTTAATTATGAGTAAGGAACTTATGGATTTAAAAATGGGCTCAGGCGTATTGTATTCATACGTAGGTGAACCTCATGCAGTTACACCAGTAAAAGAAGGAACCAGATGGATTGCCAGTGTAAGAATGCTTCGCAAATAGCATAAATACATATATATAATAACACACATTGTGGTTAGGTAGGAGTAACAACACATGGCAGTAAAAGATATGAGTTACCGTGAACGCGGTTTACTATTAAGCATGTTCGCACATCAATGCTATTGCGAACCAAAACAATTATTAGATTCAAGACCAGGTATCAAAGACTTGGCTCCACTCAAAAAGTTTTTAAACAAACCTTTACCGCCAACATATATAGATGTTGAAGGTGCACAGGCTTATGTAATGAGTGATAAAGATGACGTCCTTATTGCATGCCGAGGAACAGAACCAACAGCACTTAACGATGTTGTTGCAGACTTAAAAATGTTTCCAGTGGAACATCATTTAGGCGGCAGAGTACATAGAGGTTTCTATGATGAGTATTTTAAAGTTATTACTGGCATTAAAGAAGCATTAACAAAACACGACAAGAAAGGAACCAAAACTGTATGGGTAACAGGACATAGTTTAGGTGGAGCAATGGCAGTATTAGTTGCGGCAGAATTACAGCCAAGCGGTGGACTACATACATTTGGGCAACCAAGAGTAGGTAATAAAGAATTCCTTAATTGTGTATCAGATCTTTCTTACTACAGATACAGAAATAACAACGACCTAGTTACAGCAGTTCCGCCAAGTTGGTTATTCTTTAGACACGGTGGTGTTCTAAGATACATTAACACATATGGCAACATTAGAAAAGCATCTTGGCTACAAAGATTTAAAGACAAATGTAGAGGACATTGGCAAGCATTAAAATCGTTTAACTTAATAGACGGCTTTGCTGATCACTCCATGGGCAAGTACCATGAGTTCCTTTACAACATGGATGACAACGGCGAGCAATTACCAAAGTAGGTATATAACTATTTTCATTATAGTCGATAAATATTAGCATGTCAAAAACACCATACGAAATTAGACTGGACTTAGTCAAAGAAGCAAGAGAAATTCTACAAGCAAAGGCAAAGAATCCAGAAGATATGCCCACCACAGAAGACGTACTTAAAGAGGCTGAACGCCTAAATGAGTTTGTTTCGAAAAAACCATTCCAAGAAAGATAAAACCATTAAATACTATTTGAATTAAGTAATACTTAAGGCTGGTATAGCTCAGTTGGTAGAGCAACTGATTTGTAATCAGTAGGTCGTCAGTTCGAACCCGACTACCAGCACCATTACTTTATTCATAATGATAACGTTGCAATAGCAACAGGATAACAAAATGGTAAAAGCAAAAGCAACCAAAAAAGTTACTAAAAAAGCAGTAGCAAAATCAACATCTATCTTAGATAGAGAAATCGTAGACATCGATTTTGATTTTTCTAAAATTGGCGAGAACGTTCAAAAGAACGCAGAGCAAATCAGCAAAAATTTAATGAAGAATGCTGAAACAATTGGTAACAATGTCGCAAGAAACTCTAAAAGAGTAGGCGACAGAATGACTGCATATCTAAATAGAAACTTAGGTTAATATTCAGACCGGGGCCATAGCTCAGCCGGGAGAGCGCCGCGTTTGCAATGCGGAGGTCGGGAGTTCGATCCTCCCTGGCTCCACCACTTTAAAGGATTATACAAATGGAACCAAATAAACTAGACCCTCGTTGGGATAACCAAATTGTAAATTATGATTTAGAAAAACATAATTGGCGTCAATATTTCTTAGAAGCAGTTCAAGAAAAGTATCCTCAAATAGAAACACTAGAGACTACTCATAAAGTAATGGACCCAAAGGACTTAAATGACTTTGCATGGAACATACAACGTATATGTAAATCAGAAGAGTTTGCAAGAAAGTTAGATGACTTTTTTGAAGATGTTATATCACCACAGATAGACGGTGAGGATTTTATGATACAAGACGTAGTTGGCTTGCGTATGGTAATACCTGATCAAGCAAAGCATGGTAGAACATTAAACTTTCATCAGGGCATTTGGTTTGGACATGGGCCAGGCATGTACAGTATTTGGACGCCTCTCACAGAAGCATGGGATACAAACACTATGCAAATACTTCCATGGGAAGAAAGCAGAATGATTACACAAAAGACCTATGATGAACAATTAAGTTATCAAGAGATACAAGCATTATGTTTAGAACATTCAATTCCTTGCACAACATCTCCAGGACAAAGTTGGCTATTCCAACAAGGACACATACACGGAAACGTAAACAACGATACAGATATTACACGTTGGAGTTTCGACACAAGAATTTTAGTTAAAGGCGGCAACTATGGTAGACGTAGACCAGGTGCTTACTTTAGACTATTTAGGAACTACAGACAGTCTATAAGTAATGTAGACACAAGTAGAACATGGATTAACTACATTGACATGAACAGTCGTTTTTGTAAAACAACACCATTCTTTATCACAAGCATACAGATGGATAAGTTTTGTAAAGACGTAGGCATCGTGCCAGTAGACTATCCTTTGGAATTAAGTTTTTGTCATTGGGAACCAATGCTAGAAGACTTTATAAAAGACCCTAACATAACTGGCATAGTATTGCCAAGTATATTAGGATTAACTGAGGACAAAGAAAGGCGAGATTATCTATTTAATTTAGCATTAAGTAATGATACTCATTTACTTTTTGCTGATGAGAGTATATACTTAAACAATGACTCAGAATTAAACTATATCAATGCGATTTTCGAATATATAAACAATGAAGAAGATCCAGATTTATTATTAGGACACACAAGGTAACCAACAATGGCTAAAAAGAAAAAAACTACAGCAACAAAGAAAACAACTGCTCCTGCAAAGGCACCACAAACAACCTCAGCAGAAGATGATTCTCTGTTTCAGCTCTTAGATTCAAAAATTGAAATTCCACTTTCTACATTAAGAGACAAACACATTTTTATAGCAACACCTTGCTATGGTGGGCAAATAGGAGAACCATACTTTAGAAGTATGATGAGGCTTGTTATTTTATGTAACAAGTATAATATTCAGTACACAGTTAGCACACTAGCAAATGAAAGTTTGATTACAAGAGGTAGAAACACATTAACAAGTTTCTTTATGGAAAATACCTCAGCAACACATTTATTCTTTATTGATGCAGATATTGAATTTAATCCAGAAGATATATTAAGAATGGTTGCATATGATAAACCAGTTGTTGTCGGTGCATATCCTAAGAAAGCAATTAATTGGACAAGCATACTTGGTGCCGCAAGAAACCCAGATATGAATGAGGATGCAGAAACTATTGAAGGACACAGTTCAAACTATGTTGTAAACTTTGAGTTCTTGAAAGACAAAGACGGTAATCAAACTCCACAAGTTCAAGTACAAGATAATCTTGTAAAATTAAAAGATGCTGGCACAGGCTTTATGTGTATACAGAAAGATGTTATTCAGCAAATGTTTGATAACCATCCTGAAACAAAATATGTAAATGATATCAATGTAGATATGAAGTTTGAACCATTTATGTATGCATTATTTGATTGTATTATTGACCCAGATAGCAGACGTTACTTGTCAGAGGACTACACATTCTGCAGACGTTGGCAAGAAATGGGTGGTGATGTTTGGTTAGATCCTAGAACAGCACTTAACCATGTAGGGCATTATACGTTCCGTGGCAATATTAGAAAATTGTTTACAGGTGAGAATAATCATAGAAGAGGTCAGGAGGCAGGATAATGAAAATATCAGTATTGCTTCCAACAAGAGGAAGAACAGAAGTATTAAAAACAAGTCTAATGACTCTCTTAGATAACGTTAAAGAACCAAAACAAATTGAAATTATTTTAGGCATGGACGAAGATGACCAAGAAGTTATCGAGTATGTTAAATCAGAACTAGGCCCTATCCTACAAGAAAAAGGTGTTGAAACAAAAGCAAATATTTTTAAACCATTAGGCTATGAAAACTTACATCAGTATGTAAATACATTGGCCGGCAATGCATCAGGAGATTGGTTATTCTTTTGGAATGATGATTGCTTAATGGAAACAAAAGATTGGGATGAAGTAATTAACTCTCACACAGGAGAATTTAAATTACTTGCTCCACATGATAACCATGACGGTCATCCTTATGCTATACTGCCAATTGTCCCTAAAGATTGGTTTATACTTATGGGACATCTAAGTCAAAATGCACAGAACGATGCTTGGCTAAGTCATATTGCATACATGTTAGATATCTTTGAAAGAATTGATGTTACGTTTGTTCATGACAGAGCAGACATTACAGGCAATAATGATGACCAAACTTTCAAAGACAGAAAATACATGGAAGGTAATCCAGAAGATCCTGCAGACTTTGGCCACCCTCAAATGCAACAAGCAAGAGTAAATACTGCTCATAAGATTGCTTGGTTCTTAGAAGCAACAGGTAAAGGAGACTTAACTTGGTGGAACAAAGTAAAAGAAGGTGAGCAAGATCCATTTGAGAAGATGCAATGGGCAGAAGGAGTCAAGGGTGCAGGTCAATTAGATTCTGTAGGCGACGATGAATTGCCTGATGACACAATCATTACTCTGTAATGCAAACCCTAAAGCCATTTGGACCTAGTATAGGACTAGATAAAATATCGCAATCAGAATGTGATACATTAATGGCAATATGTAATCCCTCGTTGCCTGATGCAAATAAAGTATTAGTAGGTTTAATTAAAGAAGAAAAAAGTATTTTACCTGCTTTAGCAAATAGTGATATTTTAGAACGTATTAAAAGTATTGCATTAGAATATCTCAATAATATTGATTCAGGATACTACGGAAAACTAAAACCCTTACTTACATCACACATAGACTATGCAGGTGCATGGTATAACAATCAAAAGATATACGAGCACCAACCACCACATAATCACATAGGTCACAGTATTGTAATAGTTGTATTTCCGCATGTTATGATCAACACGCCTATACCCTATGAACGTAATGATTCTAACAAAGCAGGCCTACTAACTTTTTATCACTCAGGCAACTTAAATGATGGCTTTGGGAAGTCTACAACTACTATAGAGCCTAAGACAGGAGATGTATATGTATTTCCAGCAGACTTAATGCATGGAACTTTACCCATATACAGTGAAGAGGATTCCAGGTATAGTATCAGTTTTAACCTGATATTTTCCGAAAAAGCAAGAAAAGATTTATCTAAAATCGTTAAAAAACAGTAACTTAAAAGTACCTTTTTAGGTTGACAAACTCATATATTCTGCTATAATGTTTACTTAATTGGAGTATTCATATGGCCACACATGCTATGATAGACATAGAAACACTAGGTACTAAGCCTAATGCAGTTATATTATCTGTAGGAGCAATTAAGTTTGATCCCTTTAACAGTAATGAACCGCATGATGGTAAACACTGGCGTTTAGATGTTGATGCTCAAACAGAAATAGACCGAGAAGTTAATGAAGATACATTGGCTTGGTGGGCAAAACAACATCCTGAAATACAGGAAGATGCGTTTGGTGAATCTGGAAGAACTGATGTTTATCAGTTTATGAAGGAACTAAATGGTTGGCTCACAGGGTGTGAGGCTGTTTGGTGTCAAGGTCCTCAGTTTGATATGGTTATATTAGAAAACTTCTTTGATGCGTTTGGACATCATAAAAATTGGTTCTACTGGCAGATTAGTGATTGCAGAACACTATTCAAGATCATGCCTAGAGATCCACGTAAAGATATCCAACAAAACTTACATAATGCCTTAGAAGATTCTAGGTGGCAGGCAGTATGTGTACAGAAGTTCTATAGGGACTTCAATGTGCTACCTAGATAGTGAGAGTATGTACGAATGGTCTTTCGTAAATTGGGTTGGACATAGTCCTGTAAATTCCCTAAGTGGACTACATACTCACACGTTTTTCTGCTCCGTTCGTCTAGTGGTTAGGACACCGGGTTTTCATCTCGGCAACAGGAGTTCGACTCTCCTACGGAGTACCACTAAATAATATTATGAGTCAATATACAGACAAAATAAATAAAATTGCTGAAGATTTTAAAATTATAGAAGAGTATGAAAATGTTTCAAGTTTACTTGCTCAAAATGGTTGTATGATTATTACATATAGGCATGGCGGATATACAATCTCAGCAGGTGATAAAGGTGGTGAGTATAACGGGTACGAGTTAGAACCAAACGAAACAAAAATAATTCCAGCATCAGAAGATTACTACTTAAAACTAAAAAAGCGATACGGAGATAAAGAAGGCAGAACTCTTTCAGAACTATTAGGTGAGTGGAAGAAACAACTAAATAATTATATTGAAAGGAAATTTAAATGATTTGGGTAGACATTCACGGCCAACTTAAAAACAAACAACAAGTTATTGAAATCTCAGAGCAAATACTTAACGACTACTTACCTAAAACACAAACAACCAAGTTTGTAGATGTTTATGTAAACACAGTAATTGATGATGAATGTGCAGGCCTTTGCTCCGGAGACAAGTATGGTGCAGAGATTGAAATTGCTAGAACATCATATGGTGAACGTTATACATACCCAGAAATGCTTAGAACTTTATGCCACGAACTTATACATGCCAAGCAATTCCTAAAAGGCGAACTGCATGGTGTAAATATGAACCGTTGGTATAAGAAAGATTTTTCAGAAGTTTCTTATAGAAAACTTCCATGGGAAATGGAGGCTTACGGTAGTGAAAGGTGGTTATTTAAAACATTTTTCAAAGACGAATTAAAGTTAGGTTAATAAATAAAAGCATGGAAATAAATTTAGTAGAACCAAAGCATACGTCACTGCATACAGTTGCAAACATAAATCCGTTTGATGACAAAGATATAAATTGGGAAGAACGTGAAGCACAAATGTTTCAACTTATGAAAGATAGGTATGGCATAGGTCTTGCTTCTCCGCAATTAGGCACAAACTATAAAATGTTTACAATGACCCTTTCAACAGGTGAAAACATAGGCGTTTACAATCCAGAGATATTAGAATTAAGTGAAGAAACAGTACCAATGGAAGAAGGCTGTTTAACATTTCCGTTATTATACTTCATAGTAACAAGACCAGCAAAAGTAAAAGTAAGATTTCAAACAGTTGATCAAGAGGTAGTTGAGGATTGGTTAGATGGAATGGACTCAAGATGTTTTCAACACGAGTTCGATCATTTACAAGGTAAATTATTTTTAGAATATGCAAGTGATATGAAATTACAACGTGCAATGAAAAAACGTGATAAGCAAATCAGAATTTTACAAACAGACTTAGCCTTGCGTAAAATTGAAAATGAGTCTTAACTATCCATTCTGGGTTAACGACTTTGATAGAGTAAGAGACCACAAACAAAACTTTCCACTAGCAAGTAAGATATTCGAATATCCTACAGCATTTTGGTATGGCGAACGTAACGGAAAGGAAAAGAAGGATTTAGATAAAAGTTTAAAAAGGCTTTTTAAAAGAACATCGCCTCAGTTACCTGTACTAGTTTGTTATAATTTACCAAACAGAGACATAGGACAATACAGCAAAGGCGGAGCAAAGACTAAAGATAGTTATCTAAACTTTATCGAAAGTTTTGCTAAAGGTATTGGCGAATTATCCCCAATAGTAATCTTTGAGCCAGACGCATTACCTCACCTAGGTGAGATGGAAAAAGAAGATCGCGAGTATAGGCTTGAACTTATGAGAGAAGGTTTGGAAATATTTACTAGACTTTCTAAGGCTCATGTTTATATAGACATAGGGCATAGTAATTGGTTAAGTCCCTTAGAGGCAAGTGGTTTAATAAGTTCTGTTACAAATGAGTATGTAAGAGGCTTTGCAGTCAATGTAAGCAACTACAGAACGTCTAAGGAGTCTTTAAATTGGAGTTTAAAGGTATGTGAGTACCGAGAAAACGATTGTTTTGTAATAGATACTAGTCGTAATGGTAACGGTCCTCATGGTAACGATTGGTGTAATCCTCCAGGGAGATCATTAGGAACACCGCCTACATGTGATACAGGAAACGAAAAATGCGATGCTTTTTTATGGGTTAAGGTTCCCGGTGAAAGTGATGGTAAGTCTAATGGCGGACCAAGAGCAGGAAAGTTTTGGGGTGAAATGGCTGACGAACTAGTAAAGAATACTATTTGGATTTCTTAGTTCTTCGTTTAAGACTTCTTTACCTGTGTGCTTTGTAAAATGAAACATTCTAAATTCATTACCGTTACAACGTTCAAATTCTTCTCTATTTCTTACTAACGTATTGAACTCTGGTTGGTATCTAGCAACATCAATATCTTTATACATTGTAATAAAATTAAACATTGTTTCGTCGCATATCTCAAATGCAAAGTTACCTGCTTTACTATATACTTCTTTAATTGTGTTTAGATAATCCATTTTCTTCCACACATCTTTTGTTAAAGTTATTACTCCATTATTGTTTTGCCATATCATTCTACTGGGTGCAAAATTAAATATCTCACATAACTTTTCAGTTTTATTATGTATTCCTTTGCCTGGTAACGGCTTAGTGTAATGTATTGCACAATCTACATTTAAAAAGTTTTCTTTTAATTTTTGCTCAGGCATGCCTTTGTGTATTACATCAAAGTCGATATATGTTAGTTGATCATATGTTTCAAAGTATTCTTCGAACAACATAAACTTAATATTAAATATGTCGTTATGGCCTAACATAGGCATAGAGTATTTGGAAAATAGTTGTTTACAATGCGTAGCATCGTTTACAAAATTATAATCGCTACCAAAGTATTCTGCTAACTCTTTATGTTTTTTGACAGACAGATCAATATAATCTTGTGTATATTGCTCGTATATTTCTGGAACATAAGCACCTGAAAGGTTGCTCCATGGGATGTAAAATGTAAAGAATCCGTGCATGTAAGTATTTAACTTACTTTTAACTTACGCCTGAAGGGTCTTGGTCCTTTTGCATTTCGTCATTAAAGTCTTTATCAGACATACCGTCAACTTCTACCTCTTGTGGGCCAGCAGTATCTGGTAATGCAGGAACTTCTAAGGAATTTTCTAAGTAATGTTTTGCATCACTAATGTATCCTTTGCTCTTAGTAATCTTAGCCTGCCACCAATGTGGGAAGTCAGAATCAGGAAGTTCATCTAACATTTTAAAAAGTTCTACAGCATATTTGCCTATTTGATAAATGTCTCGTCTAACCATGTCTCTTTCGTTATCAACGTGACCTACAGCAAGTTTTGCCGTTGAACCTGCATCTTTTTCATTTACAATGCCTGCTAATTTTTGTATTCTTTCTATATCGTTCATGTAACTATTTATCCTTAAACAGATTATTTAATTTCTTTATAAGCAATTTAATCTCATTTCGTTGGTTGTATAATGTTTGGTTATGTTGTAGCATATCTAGACTTTCTTTGCTGTTTAAACGGTCTTGTAGTTGCTCTAAGGGCATGGCACATATCTCATCTATAAGTTTAAAATAACTATTTAAACATGCTTTATACGAACTATTATCAATTTCTGTATCAAAAAAGTTATCCCAACAATGATATCCTAAGTCTAGAAGTATAGTTGAGTAATTGGGTATACCAAATCCTATAAATGGCACACCATACGCAAAATTCTTATATGTTTTTTCTGTTAAAAAAGAGTTGTCTAATATTTTTAAATTCTCATTAAAAATATTACACGAATCTAATCTTCTATGTGTTTCCATAGGCATGTTTATGCCTCCAGTATCAGTAACATAAGTATCAAATATCCATTCCTTGTCTCCTTCTATGCTATCGTATATTTCTTCTTTGATATGGTCATCGTCAAGCACATAAGATATATCATCTACCATGAGAGCAATAGTTTTTTCAAAGTCATAAAAGTTTCTAGTTTCATTTATATCAAAATGCCATGAATAATGTGATTGCTTATCATATCCTCTAGACCTCATAAAGCCATTAGCAATAACTCTTAGTAGTCTTGGTCTTTTCATAAAACATATTAGATGTTTTTCAAGTTGACGAGGTTTAATTTCTCTAAACAAATTTTTATCTGTTGCATGATTATGAAATGCTGAAGCAAACATATCATAATGTATTACTTCAAAGGGACAATAAAATTCCTCTTTGAAGTTATGTATTGCTGATTGTGATGTAAGAATCTTTACCTTATTTGCAGGAACGCCTCTATTGGCCATTTGATGTAGTAGTTTGTAATAATTTAATCCTACAAAGTCTTCAAGTGTTGCATCTATAACAAGTATAGAAGTAGAGCACCAGCCTTCGAGTCTTACCATTTCTGAAGCAATAAAATTTATATGCCCGTTATCTAAATTAGATACTGCATCTAATGATAAAAAATAAAGAGTGTTCTCAAACTTATCAGACTGATATGTAAAACGAATCTCGTCATCTGATATAGAATTTTCTTGTTTGTAACGTTTAAGTTGACCCCAAACAGACTTGTCCGGGCCAGAATCATCTGAACTAAAGAAGTCATTATAGATATTAATTGTCATAGTAGTATTTAAACAGAACGTTTAAATATTAGTATTTAGAGTGGCTTAACTTTATCTACATCTATTAACGTAGGAATCGTAATCTCTTTCTTGATCTTCTGGTGAACGTTTCATTGGATGACCTGTTTCTCTTTCTGTCTCTGATCTCCAATCTGAAAAACTTAGTGGACTACCATCGTTGTAAACTGTCATGCCATTAACCATTTTTGTTCCGGCTTCTTCTAGGCCTGATAACTTACGCAATCTATTTAGATCGTCTGTTAGTTCTTGATCTGGCTCGCTATGGTCTTTCCAATCTGCATTATCAACTAGTTGTTCTATGTAACCTTGAACAATAGAATCTCTGTCATCGTCCATGTGTAAACTATGATCCATTGCATACTCAGTCATTTCCTGATCAAGTTGTTCCATGCTCATGCCTAAAACTTCTGCTAGGTCTTCTTCACTGTTTTCGTATGCAGTAATCAATCTGTCGTATTCTTCTTCTTCACGACTTTGTTCTGCATTATGATCAAAACTTTCTTGCTCTAAGTCATCTTCCTTAACACATTTGTTTACACGTTTGCCTTTGTTCTTACCTGTACCAGCCTGTGTACCGTCTTTCTTATAACCGTCCCAACAATCCTTAGCACCTGCTACTTCGTCCACAACACCCTCTTCCATTTCTGGTTCTTCCATTTCTGGTTCTAAAAGATTGTTTTGAACTAATATATCTTTAGTCTCATCATCAAGTGCCCAGTCTGGTGGATTATCTTCACTATCTTCCCAAGCACTAATTATTGCTTGTTCTATATCGTTTTGATCATCTACATATTTTGAAACTTTATCGTAAAATGCTTCTGCGGCATCCATTCCTGAATCTTTTACTCTGCCTTCATCAACGTCGTATTCGCCTCTAATGTCTGATAAATCTAATGATTCTTTTTTGTCCATTGGATTAACAATGTCATCCATGCCATCTAATTCTGTTGGCTCAGGTTTCATATCATCCATAGGTTCGCTGTCGTCACCTGCTACTAGATCCATTTCTTTAATTGACTTCTGAACAATTTTCATAACAAACTTTTTGTCATCATCATCTAAAGACATCAAAGTTCCTTCTTTATATCTGTCGCTTAATTTGTCAATTATTTTACTAAGTTTTGTACTTACTGCTAAACTGTTTTCATCTTTTGGATCTATTCTTTCATTGATCTCTGATAGTAAAGCCGCCGGTGACTTCATAAGTTCTTGTATAAATTGTTCTTTTTTAACTTCTGGATCGTTAGGATCTAAGTCCTCAGGAAACCTATTAGCAACACTCATCTTAGATGAACTCTTGCTTGGCTCAAGGAATAAAACCTTACCAGGATTTACCTCTGTTTCAAATTCTACAGGTGCATCTTCTTGAACTTCAAGTCCTGCCATTTTTCTTAATATGTTTAGATCTTCACTCATTTTTTCGCCTACTATCTTTTTGTATACTAAATCAAATACTTGGTTATTCATTTCTCCAAATTGTTTAGTAAAAATTTGTTTTGCTGACTCTTCGTCAGGTGCATCATTCATTGCCATTCTAAAAGCACTTGCACTAGAAACCTCTTCCATATTGTCCAATACATTTCTTATTGGAGCAATGTAACCTCTTACGCTCATTGGTTGAGGATCCTGCTTATATGTATTTATCATCTGATAATACTTTGCTCGGGGTTCTCCGCGGACAGTCATGTCTAATCCTGACTCAGGATCTAAATTATTCATTGGAAAACGTTGTAAAACATCTTTTTCACCAACAGCAAAAAATATTTCTACTTGGGTTGGATCAAAAGAATCGCTCATGTCGTTGAAGTTTGCTTCATAATCCATGTTATGATAAGGCCTATTTGCAAGTAATACTCTGCTAGGATCAATACCATGTGCCTTAGCAATCATTCTTTTTTCTTCAAAACTAAATGGTGATTTGCCTGGCTCTACTTTATTTGATGTGCCAATATAAACTTCAGCACCTGGAAATTGTGTTTTTAATGAGTCAAATACTTTCACATGGTGTGAAAGCATAGGTTGAAATCTGCCTGGATATATGACTATCTTTTTCATACTACTATTTATCAGTATGGGCGCCAGAGGCTTAGTTCACCTATTTCAATATGTTGTGGTAAGTTAATAGCATGTGCGATTTGTTCTGCACATTCTGGAGCAGTAAGTTTATTAGCATCTACACCTTCTGTCATTTTTGATTCAACAAAGCCTGGATTAACATTAATCATTCTGCATTTTCTATTGCCTTTAAACATTAATAAAAATGCTTGATGACTTAGTGCGGCCTTGTGTGCTGAGTAACCTGATTGGTTACCACTTATGCCAGGGTACTTACTTAGACTAGAAATATTTACTATTGTTTTGGATTTATCTCTTGACCAATAAGTCCATAGTTTATTTAAAATATAAACCTGTGCTAAACTGTAATATGCATTATTGATAAACACATCACAGTCTAAAGAACCTTGTACTATTTTTTCTATAGTGATGTCATATTTTATATCGTAACCGTTTGAACGACTAAAGCATACAACTTCATGTTCTTGTGACAGTATGTCGTATAGTGCTTTTCCTATTCCGCTAGTGTGTCCTGTCAGTGCTATTTTCATATCTTACTCCTACTATGTGGTATCTGTTGTCGTCTCCATAATTTACTGCTGTATGAAAACCTGATGTGTTTACAAAATAACTTTTGCCTTCTTCTAAATGAAAATGTCTTACACCTACTTCTTTTTCGTTTGCAGGAGCATGTAAGTAAAAGGCTAAAAATGCCCTTTCATTTGTTTTAACTGGTATGTGTATTCTAATATTATCTTTGCTATCTATACTGTCCATGTGTACACTATATGTTTGCTTTGGTGCAATTTTTAGTAATCGCCATCTATAATATTGAGGATATCTTTTAAATAATGCTTCAATACTACTGTCTATAAATGCTTTATTAGTTGTGGAATAGTAACGTTCTGGATACTCTAGATCTTTCATCTTGCCTATACTACATGCCCAGTCGTTATCGCCTGATACACTTGAAAGTGATATTTGATTTTTATCTAATAGGTTATGCTCAACAAGAACAGGGTATAAGTCCTGCCAAATTTGATGTGTATCTATTTCGTCTGCAAACTCTACTAATCCCATGCAACCATTTTAAACTGTTCCGGTTCAACTCCAAAAAAATCTGACTTCCATTTGCTTTGTGCAAAAAAGTCGAGTCCGTGCCATTCACTTTTTCTTTTGATAAGTGTCTGTGCGGCATCGTCCCAATCAGTATTTAACACAATTTTTTCAATTTTTTCTTGTTTTGCGGCTACCTTTTCATATTCAAAATCATCCCACTCAAAGTGAAATACTTCAAACACATCAGGGTATTTAACATAGTCTATACTTACATCTATGCCCCATTTAGGACGCATTTGTGTTATCTTATGTATAAGCGGTAAGCCTTCAGCATGTGCCATTAGTTGTTCTAATGCATAGCCATGATATCCTTTGCGTTCGTATAAGTCTGCATGATTTAAATGCACACCACCTGTACTTGCTTCGGTGTCAATAAACCAATCTTGTTTGAGACTGTTACGCCATCTAGTGTTACCTATGAATGCATTATTATCTTCAGCATACATTTGTTCTAGTGGTGTTAAGTCGTAACCGTTTTGATCAAAGTTAGCAAGATGTCTGGCATGCGGAATGAATCCGATGTCTATTGCTGTGCCCCAAGTAGGGCGAGAATTTAGTTTGTTGTCAGTGCTGGTTAGTTTCATCTACCATTTACGACATGACCAATAACGTGCTTTTGTTTTAGGTCCTGGGTTAGAACAATTATGTCTTGCTCTAAAACTTTTTCTTGCTTTAGGATTACTTTTCCTAATACGCATTGATTTACCTTTAACACTACTTCCGCCGTGGCCAAAGTTTACTTTTTTAACGTTCTTAGTCTTAGGATCTTTGACATATACTTTAAACTTTTTAACATCGCCTTGCATAGGCTTGTTTAGTTTAACTGTACGTCCTTGGTATTCTGCTTCGAACACGTCTTCATCGCATTCGCTATAACCTAAAACTCCAAACTCTTCGTTAAAGTCTTGATTATCTTCTAAAGTAATCTCATGACTGTTATCATCTGATTCTGTGGTAATATAGTCATCAAATTCTGAATGATACATGCCTGAAAGTAATTCTGTAACAGCCGAACTTGCTTCTTCCCCTGGATTATGCATAAAGTTTCTTAGATCACTTGAACTTTCTAAATCGTCATGATCTAATTGGCTTGCATAGTCATATAAGTCGCTTTCTAAATCTTCTAGACTAATGTATGAACCTGGTCCTTTTGTTTCCAAATAATCTTTTATTTTAGGGATCATTAAGTCTTTAATATCAGATCTTTCTTCGCCTTCCATAGCATACTTGTTAACGAGCTTGAATTCAATTTTCTTTTTAGGAAATTTCATTTGCCATTGTTGTTCAACAGTATTAATTTCTTTTTTATT